>JGI24740J21852_10001165_pt1 | contig 11869 bp, 10 predicted proteins | sample KBSCornC6_FD_21852 | JGI IMG/M metagenome (IMG submission 21852) | reverse complement strand
GGGCGGGACGCCCGCCTCTTCGAGAATCGGCATCAGTGCGAGGAGCGTGAGGGGGGTCGCCGAAGCCGGCTTGATCACCACGGTGCAGCCGGCCGCCAGCGCGGGTCCGACCTTGCGGGTCGCCATCGCCGCCGGAAAGTTCCATGGGGTGACGAGCAGCGCCACGCCGGCAGGCTTGTGATGGACGAGTATCCGAGCTCCGGAGCTTGGCGCCATCGACATCTGGCCGACGATGCGAACCGCTTCCTCGGCGTTCCAGCGGAAGAATTCGGCCGCGTAGGCGACTTCGCCCCGTGCGTCCGCAAGGCTCTTGCCATTTTCAATCGTGATGATGCGGGCCAGGCGTTCGCCATCGCGGACCATCAGTTCATAGGCCTTGCGGAGAATTTCGCCGCGCACGCGGGGCGGCGTTGCGGCCCACTGTGCAAGCGCGTCCTGCGCCGCCGCGACTGCGCCGATGCAGTCGTCGACGGTCGCGCTGGCTACCGAGGCGATGACCTGCTCGGTCGCGGGATTCTCGACGTCGAAGCGGCCCCCGTCTGCTGCCTCCCGCCAGCTCCCGCCGATCCAAAGCCCCGTGTTGAGCCCCTCGAAACTGGTTCCCGACATGACCGCTCCTAACTCGACATCGAGCGACGGACGGTCTCGACGATCCGCGAAACGCTGGGGATTGCGAGATCCTCGAGGATGTCGGCGGCAGGCAATGGAATGTGCGGAGTCGTGATCCGCACCGGGGGCCCGTCCAGGTCGTAAAAGGCTTCGTCGGCGATGATCGAGACGATCTCAGCGCCCCAACCCAGCACGCGCGGATTTTCTTCGATCGTGAACGCGCGGTGGGTCCGCGCCACCGAGCCGAGGATCGTCTGCGTATCCAGCGGCACAAGCGAACGTACGTCCACGACCTCGCAACTGATGCCCGATTCGGCCGCGAGCTGCTCGGCGGCTGCCAGCGCACGCGGCACCATCATTCCAAGTGCAATCAGCGTGCAGTCGGTGCCCGAGCGCAGGATCTTCGCCGTGCCCAGCGTGTCGACGATCTCGCCGTCGGGCACTTCGCCCTTCGTGGCATAAAGGGACTTATGCTCGAGGAAGATCACCGGATCTGGATCGCGCACCGCCGCCGCCAGCAGTCCGACCACGTCGACCGGCGACGAGGGAGACACGACCTTGAGGCCGGGGAACTGCATGCACCAGTTTTCGATGCTCTGGCTGTGCTGGGCGCCAAAACGCGCACCGCCGCCATTCCCGACGCGAACGACCAGCGGGCATTTGACCTGCCCGTTTGTCATATAGCGGCTCTTGGGGAATTCGTTGGCGATGTAATCGTAGCAGACTGCGATGAAGTCCGCGAACATGATCTCCGCGATCGGCTTGAGCCCTGTCATCGCCGCGCCCATGGCGGCGCCCAGAATCGCCTGCTCCGAGATCGGCGTGTCGCGCACGCGCAATTCGCCGAACTTCTCCAGGAGACCGACGGTGGCCTTGAACACGCCCCCGGCCTTGGCGATATCTTCGCCGAGGAACACGACATCCTCGTCCCGTTCCATCTCCTGCGCGATCCCGCGGGCGACCGCGTCGCGATAGGTCAGTTCCGCCATGCCCAGCCTCCATCGGCGTAGACATCGGTGAACAGGATGTCGGTCGAAGTCGTTGGCGCTGCCTTGCAGGCTTCAGTCGCCTCATCGACCTCGCGCCGCACCTCCTGCTCGATCGACTCGATCCGGGCATCGTCGATGTTGAACTGCCTTAGGCGATCCTTGTAGATCTTGAGCGGATCGCGCAGCTTCCAGCGTTCCAGCTCTCCTTCAGGGCGATATTTCGCCGGATCCGCGCGCGAATGGCCGGAATGCCGATAAGTCAGGCATTCAATGAGCGACGGCCCCTCCCCGCTCCGCGCCTTGTCGAACGCCTCCTTCATGGTGCGGTAGACGATGTCGGCGTCGTTGCCGTCGATGACAATTCTCGGCAGCCCGTAGGCGCTGGCCCGGTCGCCGGCCGGTGACTCGACCGCGGTCACCTCCGAAATCGGCGTATATTCCATGTACAGGTTGTTTTCGCAGACGAATACGACCGGCAACTTCCAGATTACGGCGAAGTTGAGCGCCTCGTGGAAGGCACCGATATTGGTGGTCCCGTCACCGAAGAAGCAGACCGAAACGTCCGACTGGCCCTTATACTGCGCCCGCCACGCCGCCCCGCAGGCAATCGGCAGATGCGCGCCGATGATCGCATAGGATCCCATCACGCCATGCTCGACGGAGGTAAGGTGCATCGAGCCGCCCTTGCCGCGCATCAGCCCATTGTCGCGCCCCATCAACTCGCCGAGCACCTTCTCCACCGGAACGCCGCGCGCGAGCGTGTGCGCATGGCCGCGGTAAGTGCAGAAGCTGAGGTCGCCAGGCTGCATGGCCGCCGCGCATCCGGCCGCGATCGCCTCCTGACCGAGCGAGAGGTGGCTCGTACCCTTGACGAGGTTCTGCAGGAATAGGTCGTTCGCGCGCTGTTCCGCTTCCCGCAACAGGAACTGGGACCGGTAGAGCTCGAGCCGCTGAGCTTCACCGATGTCATCATTGGGCGGAACAGGCGCCACTTTCTCCGCGCTGGCTTTTCTCGTCATGCAAACCCCTGAGATCGAAGCGTTCGCAGCCCCTGCTCCTGAGGAGAGGCCACTTTCGCCAGAATATGATTATGCCGCGATATTTCGTCAATCTTCCCTTTTTTGGCAATTCTGTCGATTTTTCTTGCGATGTCAAGGCGGCTGTTTTATCGACGGAGATAGGAAGAAGCGGGAAGCATTCACCTGAGCCAAGCATAAGTGAACGTGAGGAAATAAGGTCGCATCGGCCAAGTTGTCTGGTGAATAATCCGCATCACATTCATACGGATTGCGTCCGACCACAGTTGTCGGCTTGATCGCGACAGGAGAGGAGGCGACCTGATTCTGACAGACGATTCACAATCTCGCCGCCATGAATGTGATTCAATCTTGCACGGCGATCCGAATTCTGCTGGCGTCGGGGCTGGGCGTCATGAACCGCTCTTCTATCGGTCCTGGGTGTCTCTATTTGCTGGCCGCCGCCGTAAAATCAGGGCAGCGCTGGGTGACCTTGGCTTTGGATCGCAGCTGATGCCCAATGCTCAGGGCGATTGGCCGCCTTGTTCTGGAATACTTTGGCATGGCCGCCTGACACGGCCTAATGATTACGGAGGTTGCTCGTGAAGGTTGCTTTCATCGGCCTCGGCCGCATGGGTCAGGCCATGGCTCGGCGCCTCCTGGATGCTGGCCACGAACTGCTCATCTATAACCGCACCCCCGAAAAGCTGGCCGAGCTCGCCAGCTTGGGCGCGAAGGTCGCCGGTTCGGTCGCCGAAGCAGCCGCGCATGGCATGGTCATAACCATGCTGGCCGACGACGCGGCCCTAGCGCAGGTCGCCGAAGGTCCCGGCGGGCTGATCGACAGCCTGCCCGAAGGCGGCATCCATATTGCCATGGGCACCCACCAAATCGAGGCGATCCGCGCCTTGGCGGCCGCCCATCAGGCGGCGGGCCAGAAGCTGGTGGCGGCACCCGTCCTCGGACGTCCAGCGATGGTCACCGCCGGCCGCCTCGGTATCATCGCCGCCGGGCCTGCCGATGCTACCGCGCTTGCACAGCCGCTGTTCGACGCAATCGGCGCGCGGACCTTCAAGGGCGGCACCGAACCGGCTGCTGCCTCGCTGCTCAAGCTGACGAACAATTTTGTGCTGGCCTGCGCGATCGAGGCGATGGGCGAAGCGTTCAGCCTGGTCGAGAAATCTGGTGTCGATCCTGAAACCATGCGGGACGTGCTAACGGAAGGCTTGTTTCCCTGCCCAGCCTATAGCAGCTATTCGCGGATCATCGTCGATCGGGCCTATGACGAGGTCGGCTTCACCGCGACCCTCGCGCTCAAGGACGTCAATCTGGCGCTCGCTGCCGGCAAGGCGGCCGGGGTCCCACTGCCCAGCGCCGAGGTTTGTCGCGACCGGTTGCTGAGCGCGATCGCCCACGGCGATGCCGATCGCGACTGGAGCGTCATGGCCCTCGACCAAGCCCGCGCGAGCGGCCTCGCATAGCGGCGTCCGTGATCGGCATGTTCGAATTCCCGCGAATTACACAAGGAAAGGCCCATCGATGACCAGCGTCCTCTTCTCCCCAATCACCTTGCGCGAGCTGACGCTCAACAACCGCATCGTCGTCTCTCCGATGTGCCAATATAACTCGACCAACGGGTCGGCCAATGACTGGCATCTGGTGCATCTCGGCAGCATGGCGATGGGCGCCGCCGGTCTGGTGATGGTCGAGATGACCAACGTCTCGATGGAAGGCCGGATCTCCCCACGCTGCGCGACTTTGTGCACGGACGAGAACGAAGCCGCGCTGAAGCGGGTCGTCGATTTCTGCCGCACCTATGGCGTGGCCAAGCTCGGCATCCAGATCGGCCACGCCGGCCGCAGAGGCTCACAGCAGCCGCCCGCACTCGGCGGCAAAGCACTGACGGCGGAGGAAGGCGCTTGGGAAACCGTTGGGCCGTCCGCGATTCCGTTCGGCGACTTACCGGCTCCGCGTGCGCTGACCAAAGCCGAAATTGGAGACATCATCGAAGCGCACCGGCAGGCCGTCGCGCGCGCCGAGCGCATTGGCTTCGACCTTATCGAGATGCATGGCGGCCACGGCTATCTCGTCCACCAGTTTTTGTCGCCGCTCGCCAACCAGCGTACCGACGAATATGGCGGCTCGCTGGAGAACCGCATGCGTTTTCCGCTCGAGACATTCAAGGCGATGCGCGCCGAATGGCCGGCGCACAAACCGCTCGGCATCCGCGTCTCCGCGACCGACTGGGTCGAGGGCGGGTTTACGCCGGAAGAGGCGGTGGTGTTTGCGAAGGCGCTGAAGGAAATCGGCTGCGACTTTATCGACGTCACCACTGCCGGTCTTGACCATCGACAGCAGGTTCCTCTGTCCGCCGGCTATCAGGTGCCCTTTGGTGCCAAGATCCGCAAGGAAGTCGAGATCAGGACCATGTCGGTGGGCCTGATCGGCTCGCCGCGTCAGGCCGAGGACATCATCGCTTCCGGCGAAGCGGATTTCGTCGTCATTGGACGCGGGGCCCTTTACGATCCGCGCTGGGCTTGGCACGCGGCCGAGGAGCTGGGGGCCACCACTGAATATGCGCCGAAATACCAAATGGCGAAGCCGGCGTTGAGGCCCGAACTGTTCCCCAACCATCGTAACCCAAGCTGAGACAATAGTATGGCAACCCGCTTGGAGCTGGCGGCCGAAGGGCGCCCCACGGAACGCGCGGATATCAGGACGCCGGTCACATTGCTGACCGGCTTCCTCGGCAGCGGCAAGACGACGCTGCTGAATCGTACCCTGCGCGATCCGTCAATGGCGCGCACCGCCGTGGTGATCAACGAATTCGGTGAGATCAGCATCGATCACGCCCTCACCACGGCCAGCGACGACACGATCATGGTGCTCGAAAATGGCTGCTTGTGCTGCACCGTGTTCGGCGATCTCGTCCAAACGCTTAATCGTTTATACTATGCACGCGAAGCACAGGAGATCGCCTTCGACCAGGTGGTGATCGAGACCTCCGGCCTCGCAGAGGCGAGCCCAATCCTCCAGGCTTTTCTGTCCGAGCCCACGCTTGAGGGTCTCTACCGGGTCGGCGCCATCATCGCGACGGTCGACGCGGTCAATGCCGAAACCACGCTCATGGACCATCCTGTATCCGTGCGGCAGGTCGCGCTCGCGGATTGCATTCTCGTCACCAAGCTGGATCTGGTTCGGCCCGAGGAGCGCGAGGCACGCGAGACCGCGCTCATCACCCGCTTGCGCAAATTCAATCGGGCCGCCCTAATCGTGAAAGCGGACGATCCCTTGGTCGATCCGGTTCAGCTCATGCTGCACTCCATGGCCGATCCGGCGGAAAGTTCGGGCGCGGCCAAGGCGTGGATCGACGCGGCGCTGGCTGTCGGGTCGAGCGGAACCGACTGCGGCCAGACGCATGATGAGGGGGATCACGACGGCCACCCGCATCATCATCACGACGAGTCGATCGCCTCATTCAGCCTGATCCGCGAGAGCGCTCTGCCGCGCGAGGCGCTGCAATTGCTGCTGGCCTCGCTGGAAAAGCATCTCGGATCCAACCTGCTGCGGGTCAAAGGGCTCGTGAATGTTATCGAGGAACCCGGCCGCCCCGCGGTGATCCAGGGTGCCCAGCATTTGCTCCACAATCTGACATGGTTGCCGGAATGGCCGGATGAGGACGAACGGACTCGCATCGTGTTCATCACCCAAGGCGTGCCAGCCGGCGAACTCGAAGAGATGGTAACGCTGCTCGATCGCGTCGCGCAGCGCACCGCTGCCGCGCGATTGAGGGCCGGAGGATTGGATTGGGACCAGCCGATTTGAGAGTCTCCCGGTGGAAATCGCCGGATGCACGACCGCCGCACCCGGCGTGATCGGCCTTGCCGTCGACCGCCCATGCATCTCGCCATGTCTATACCAAACGGGCTGGGGGTGCATTCGCATCACACAGCGAGGTGGATATAATCGGGTGAGCGACACCTCGGCCGAGCCGCCGACCAACTCGGCATAGGCATCGAAAATTTCGACGATTTTGCCGCTGGAATGGCTATATCATAACGCTAGTCGCTTGCCTCCCGCACCGGAAGGTTACGCCAAAGGAGCATGGATCCATAATGCCTGCGACCCTCGAGTCAGAAGTTTTCGCGATTGAAGAGGCTCCCGCCCCTGATCGGACTGGCGATCGCCAAGCCGCGACGCTGACGAAATCCGTTTACGAGCAATTGCGCGCGGATATCTTGACCGGGCGGATGCGCCCCGGCGAAAAAATCCGGGCGGAGGCTCTGCGCAAACGCTTCAATACCGCCAGTAGCCCGGTTCGCGAGGCGCTCAATCGGCTGCTCTCCGAGGGATTCGTTGCACTCGAGGAGCAGAAAGGCTTCCGCGTTGCGCCGGTAAGCCGCGAAGAGCTGAAGGAGTTGGTCAAGACGCGGTGCTGGATCGACGGGTTGGCGATCCGGAAATCGATCGAGCGCTTCGAAGTCAGCTGGGAGGAAAATCTCGTGCTCGCTCTGCATCGCCTGTCGCGAACGCCGCGAGAGCACGCCGAGCAAGTTGAGAACGGCGAATGGGAAATTCGGCACAAGGAGTTCCACAAGGCCTTGATCGCCGGTTGCGGCAGCCGATGGATTGAACGCATCAGCGAACAGCTATTCGACGCCGCGGAACGCTATCGCTTGCTGGCCTTGGAACATGTTCTGGAACGCAACGAGCTGGAGGAGCATCGCGCCATAGTCGATGCCTGCATCAACCGCGACGCCGACCGCGCCGAGGAGGTGCTAAAGCATCATTATGGCCAAACCTTTGACGCCATCGCAAATTCCGGCTGATATCGCCCGCCCCCCGCGCCCGAACCGTGGCCATCGTCNTAAGGTCATGGNGTTCCTCGATNATCCGGCGGCAATGTTNGACAAAGGANTGGCCGGTATCGGTTAGGCGGACGCGTCGCGTCGTTCGATTGAACATTATTGTTTGCAGACGCGCCTCGAGGCGGGCGACGACCTTTCGCTATGTGAATGGAGAAACATTGAACTGCGTGCGGCGCGAACGAACTCCCGCGTCCGCGGTCGCCAGCCACTTCCTCCAAGCCGTTCCAGCGGCCCATCATTGTCCCAAATAGGATATAATCCTTTTCCGAATGACCTATTTATCTCCGGCGGGCGATCATTCACAAGCCGGTCTGGTGGAGGGACATTCATGAAGACGCTTGCGGAGCTGGCCTTCGAGGCGAAGAGGCCACTGGAGATCGTTGCGGTCGAACGCAGGATCGAGATCGACCCCATGCTCACCCATGTCATGGGGATGGACGAGATCAACACCGCGTTCGACGTCATGCCCGCCGGCAAGAGCATTCGTTCCGTGGCGGTCTACTGATGGCCCGGCTGACCGTCACCACGCGCGGGGGCGAGACGCGCGACGTCGAAGGCCGGCCCGGCCTTTCCGTGATGGAAATCATCCGCGACAACGGCTTCGACGAGTTGATTGCCCTGTGCGGCGGCTGCTGCAGCTGCGCGACCTGTCACGTCCATGTCGCGCCCGAATGGACGGCCAAGCTGCCGCCGATGAGCGACGATGAGAATGATCTGCTGGACAGTTCGAAGCACCGTGTCGCCAGTTCACGCTTGTCCTGCCAGATCACATTCGGCGACGATCTGGACGGGATTTCCGTCACCATTGCGCCTGAGGATTGAGCCGTGTCGCTGGAGCAGGTCTCGGCTTGGCGCGCGCACGGCGGCACGCAGGGCGTTTATCGCCACGTCTCTGCGGCCACGGAAACGGACATGGTCTTCTCGGTCTTCGTACCTGACCATGCCCCCGGCGCGAAGCTGCCGGTGCTGTGGTTTCTGTCCGGCCTCACCTGCACCCACGCCAACGTCACCGAAAAGGGCGAATATCGCCGGGCCTGCGCGGAACAGGGCATCATCTTTGTCGCGCCGGACACGAGCCCGCGTGGCGATGGCGTAGCCGACGATGCCGGCTATGACCTCGGTCAGGGCGCTGGCTTCTATGTGGATGCGACGCGGTCGCCCTGGGCGCCGCATTTCCGGATGCGCACCTATATCGAGCAGGAATTGCCGGCGCTGATCGAAGCCGAATTCCCGGCCGACATGGCACGTCAGGGGATTACCGGTCACTCGATGGGCGGCCATGGCGCGCTCACCATTGCCCTGCGCAATCCCAATCGCTTCCGCAGCGTTTCCGCCTTTGCGCCGATCGTCGCGCCCACCCGGGTACCGTGGGGCGAAAAGGCGCTCGGCGCCTATCTCGGCCTCGATGGCGAGGCATGGGCGGAATATGATGCCGTGGCACTGATCCAAAGCGGTGCACGTCTGCCTGACTTGCTGGTCGATCAGGGCGAAGCCGACGCCTTTCTGTCGGAACAATTGCGGCCAGATCTGCTGGAGCTCGCTTGCAGTGCCGCCGGCATTCCCCTGACGTGCCGAATGCAGCCCGGCTACGACCACAGTTATTACTTCATCTCTACCTTCATGGCGGACCATATTCGTTGGCATGCGGAGCGGCTGGGCTAATCGCTGGAGAGAAGTGACATGCATTCCCTCAGCGGTTGCCGACGAATGCGCCCGGCAATGTGCGTGCGATCGATTGCTATTTAACCGCGGGGGGGGCTCGCCGGCCGGTTCGTTGGGGAAATCTTGCTGGCGCATGACGCCGCTTCAGCTCCACAGGAACGATGCGTGGACCAGACATGAAGAAGATTGGCTTTCTTTCGTTCGGACACTGGTCCGCGTCGCCGCAGTCGGAGGCGCGTTCGGCGCGCGACGTCCTGCTGCAGTCGATCGACCTGGCCGTGGCCGCCGAGGAGATCGGCCTCGACGGGGCCTATTTCCGCGTCCATCACTTCGCGCAGCAGCTTGCCTCTCCCTTCCCGCTGCTGGCGGCCGTGGGCGCGCGGACCAAGCGCATCGAGATCGGCACCGGCGTGATCGACATGCGCTATGAGAATCCGTTCTATATGGTGGAGGATGCGGGCTCGGCTGATCTGATCAGCGGCGGGCGCCTGCAGCTCGGCATCAGCCGCGGCTCGCCCGAGCAGGTGATTGAGGGCTGGCGCCACTTCGGATATGCTCCAGCCGAAGGGCAGACGGAGTCCGACATGGGCCGCCGGCATGCCGAGATCTTTCTCGAGCTGCTCAAGGGCGAAGGCTTCGCTAAGCCCAATCCACGACCGATGTTTCCCAACCCGCCTGGGCCGCTTCGGCTGGAGCCGCATTCGCCGGGCCTGCGGGACCGCATCTGGTGGGGGTCGGGCCAGAATGCGACCGCCGAATGGGCGGCGAAGCTCGGCATGAACCTGCAGAGCTCGACCCTCAAAGCCGATGAGACGGGCGAGCCGTTCCATGTGCAGCAGGCCAAGCAGATCCGCGCCTATAGGGCGGCCTGGAAGGAGGCGGGCCACGCTCGCGAACCGCGCGTCTCGGTTTCGAGGTCCATTTTCGCGCTCGTGAACGACATGGATCGCGCTTACTTCGGACGTGGCGACAGCAGCGACCAGATCGGCATCATCGACAATATGCGCGCCGTGTTCGGCCGGTCCTATGCGGACGAGCCGGATCGCTTGATCGAGCAGCTTCGCGGAGACGAAGCAATCGCCGAGGCTGACACTCTGCTGCTGACCGTGCCGAACCAACTGGGCGTCGACTACAACGCGCACGTGCTGGAGAGCATTCTGCAGCATATCGCGCCCGCGCTCAGCTGGAGGTGAGGCGAAAGGCCAAACTCTAAAAGGGAGTGAAAGTTGAACGCACCCCGCGCTTTTGACGTCCGCTTCTGCCGTCCGTGTGAGAAGGACCAGACCCGCGAACCGCGCCGTGATGGTCCCGCAAGCACTGAACCGCCACTGACTAACGATGGGTACTATGGACCGGGACGATACAAGCACTGTGCCAGGCGTAGAGCCCTACCAAGGGCCGGCAGGCGGCTGGGGAGCGCTAAGGGCCGTGGCCCTGGCGATCAAGGAGGAGATGGGAGCGTCCGCAAACGCCCTGGCGCTGCTGCAGACAAACCAGCCGGACGGATTCGATTGTCCGGGCTGCGCCTGGCCTGACCCCAAGAAGACCTCGTCTTTCGAATTTTGCGAGAATGGCGCCAAGGCAGTGACCTGGGAGGCGACCGCCAAGCGCGTCGACCCCGATTTCTTCGCGCGCCATTCCGCGACCGAGTTGGCGAGCTGGCCCGACCACCAGCTTGAGGCCGCTGGCCGCCTGACCCATCCGCTTCGCTATGACGCCACGACCGATCACTTCGTGCCGATCGAATGGCCCGACGCCTTTTCCCGGATCGGGGCCGGTCTTCAGGCGCTGACCGATCCGAACCAGGCCGAATTCTATACGTCCGGCCGCGCCTCCAACGAGGCGGCCTTCCTCTATCAACTGCTCGCGCGCGCATTCGGGACCAACAACTTCCCCGATTGCTCGAACATGTGCCACGAGGCGACAAGCGTCGGCCTGCCCAAATCGATCGGGGTCGGCAAGGGAACCGTGACGCTCGAAGACTTCGAGCAGGCCGATGCGATCTTCTGCGTCGGCCATAATCCCGGGACCAACCATCCGCGGATGCTGACGACGTTGAGCGATGCCGCGAAGCGCGGTGTACCGATCATTGTTGCCAATCCGATGCGCGAGCGCGGCCTGGAACGGTTCAAGTCGCCCCAGCATCCCTCCGAGATGCTCACACCACACGCAACCGAGCTTGCCTCCGCCTACCACCAGGTGCGCGTCGGTGGCGACGGCGCGATGCTGAAGGGTATCATGAAGGCGCTGCTCGACGCTGATCGGCGGGACATAGCCGCGGGCGGCAAGGGGCTGCTCGATCGAGACTTCATCGCCGAACACACGGTCGGCCTCGAGGCGTTGCGTGACGATGTCGAGGCGACGGATTGGGAAGAGATCGTGACTCGATCGGGCCTGACCCGCGCCGCGATCGAGAGCATGGCGGAGACCTATTGGTCGGCCGAGCGGGTCATCCTCTGCTACGGCATGGGCATCACCCAGCACAGCCATGGCACCGCCAATGTCCAGCAGATCGCCAATTTGCTGCTCCTGCGCGGCAATATCGGTAAGCCCGGGGCAGGTATCTGCCCGTTGCGCGGCCATTCGAATGTTCAGGGCGACCGCACCGTCGGGATCACAGAGATTCCCGGCGAGGACATGCTGGCGCGGCTCGACGCGCGGTTCGGCATCAAAAGCCCCCGCGCGCATGGGCGGGGCGCGGTCGAAACCCTTCGCGCAATGCAGG
>JGI24740J21852_10001163_pt1 | contig 11886 bp, 13 predicted proteins | sample KBSCornC6_FD_21852 | JGI IMG/M metagenome (IMG submission 21852) | reverse complement strand
TCGGGCGGCTCCATGCTCGTTACCGAAAACCCGAAAACCTCGGGTACGAGCACGAAGTCATCGGCCTGCAGAACGAGCGGCTCGCAGCCGTTGACGGACAGACGCAGCGACCCGTCGAGCACCACGCAATAAAACGGCTGTCCGATTTCCGTGCGGCTCGCGCGCCAGCGCCCGGCGCCGCTCAGCACCTTCGAGAAGGTCGGAGTCGGCTGAAGCAAGGTGACGACTTCAGCGAGCGGATCGGTCATGGATGGACGATTTCGAATGAAACATGGACGTTCGATTGTAGCAAGTCCGACCCTTCACGACGTATCGTCTGGGGACTGTCACCGACCCCAGGAGTCGACATGAAGACCGTTTTGATTACCGGCTGCTCGTCCGGTTTTGGCGTGGAAATCGCGCGCTATTTTCTGGCTCGCGACTGGCGCGTGATCGCCACCATGCGCACGCCACGCGACGATGTGTTCGCAGCTTCCGACCGTCTTTTGATTCTTCCGCTCGACGTAACGGACGCGCAAAGCATTCGCGCCGCCGTCGATGCGGCCGGTCCGATCGACGTGCTCGTCAACAACGCCGGCATCGGCTTTCTGAACGCCGTCGAAGGTACGCCGATGGACACCGCGCGCGAGATCTTCGAGACCAACACGCTCGGCACCATCGCAATGACCCAGGCTGTATTGCCGCAGTTTCGCGAGCGCCGCGAAGGCGTGGTCGTCAATGTCACGTCGACGGTGACGTGCAGGCCGTTGCATCTGCTCTCGGTCTATACCGCGAGCAAGTCGGCGGTCAATGCGTTCAGCGAATCGCTGGCTCTCGAACTCGAGCAGTTCAATGTGCGCGTACGTGTCGTGCTGCCGGGACGCGCGCCTTCCACGCGCTTCGGCGAGAACGCACGGTCGCGGATGCAAAGCGGCTTTCCCGAGGCATACGGCGCGCTCGTCGAGCAGATATTCGCAAACTGGGAGAAAGAGACGACCGTCACGCACGCAGCGGATGTCGCGGAAGCCGTCTGGCTCGCGGCCACCGATTCTTCGAGCCCGTTCAATATTCCCGCAGGAGAAGACGCTGTCGAGTGGTACAACGCGCGCGGCCTACGCTGATGGAATTGCCCGGCGTATCGGCAACGTACTTCGATGTTCGCCATCCTAACTAATTAGTCGCGCATTGGCCGCCATGTTCCGACATGGCCGGCACTTGTAGGCGAGCGACGCAAGATAAACTTAAACGTCGCCCTGCCGCAATACACCTGCTATCCAGCGTTCCTCCGACGCTTTGAGGTGCGTCCGCATGGCCGTCTGCGCGGCAATCGGATCGCCGCTCTGCAGCGCCTTGAGAATTTCCTCGTGCTCCCGTACCGCGGCCGACCAGGTTTCGGTGCTTTCGGAGTGATCGCGAATCGCCGCCGCAATCGGGTCATGGCGGCTATCGAACATCTCGGCAACGAAGCGGCTCAGCACCGAGTTGCCGGCAATCTCCGCGATCAGCATATGAAATTGCCGGTCGGCATCGACCGGCGATTTGCCCGCAGCCGCGAGGCGCTTCATTCGCAGCACCGTGCGGCGCAATCTGTCGAGCGTGGCCGCCGACAGCTTGCCTGCTGCCAGGACGATCACAGTCCCCTCTATTGCCGCCCTCGCCTGCATCAGTTCGGAAGGACTCTCGCCGAGGGCCGGCACCGCATTGTCGCCGCCGGTCTTCGAATCGCGGACATAGACGCCCGAGCCCATCCGTATCTCGATCTGCCCGCCTATTTCCAGCGCGATCAACGCTTCACGCAACGAAGGACGCGATACGGCGAGCGTATTGGCAAGCTCGCGCTCGGCGGGCAGACGCGCGCCCGGCTGCAGCCCGGCCTGTTGGATTAGCGCGAGAATCTGCGTCGCCACAGATTGGTAAAGCCGCTTTGGCTCAGTTTGCTTCATTGTCCGCAGGGTCCGTCGGAGGGCCGCAAAGCGCGGCCGCGGCAAAGTCTAGCACGCGGTCACGAGGCCCGGCCACGCGTGCAGTTGCGAACTCAGGGTTTCCCTTATTGGAATGACCAGTTGTGCAACGCTAAATTGGCTTGACCAGATAAGCGGTTATGCGCTCTAATTTGCTCAAATTGGACTGACCAGTCGGCGGGATTCCGTTCCTGTGTGCCGACTCGCAGATTCCTGAACAAATGGAGACGGGATTGACACAAACGACCGCGCAGCCGCGGCCAGGCCAGGCGCCTGAGCCGCCAGTTCCCCGGGAGGTCTTGCAACTCAAGGGAGTGGGCAAGCGTTTCCCCGGCGTCGTGGCGCTCGACGGCGTCGATCTCGATCTGCGCTCCGGCGAAGTGCACGCGATCTGCGGCGAGAACGGCGCGGGCAAGTCGACGTTGATGAAAATCATCAGCGGTCAATATCACGCGGACGATGGCGTGATGTGCTACGACGGCGCGCCCGTGCAGTTCTCTTCCACCTCGGAGGCGCAGGCGGCCGGCATCGCGATCATCCACCAGGAACTGAACCTGGTGCCTCATCTGTCCGTCGCGGAAAACATCTTCCTTGCGCGCGAACCGAAGCGCGGCCCGTTCGTCGACTACCGGACGATGAACGCCAACGCGCAGCGCCTGCTGCAACGCATCGCGCTGAACGTGTCGCCCACTACCCTGGTCGGCGCGCTGTCGATTGCGCAGCAGCAGATGGTGGAAATCGCGAAGGCGCTGTCGCTGAATGCGCGCGTGCTCATCATGGACGAGCCGACGTCGTCGCTGACTGAATCGGAAACGGTCCAGTTGTTTCGCATCATCAAGGAACTGCGCGCCGACGGTGTCGCGATTCTTTATATCTCGCATCGGCTCGACGAAATGGCCGAGATCGTCGATCGCGTCACGGTGTTGCGCGATGGCCGTCATATCGCAACGACCGATCTCGCGGCGACCAACGTGAATGAAATCGTCGCGCGGATGGTGGGCCGCGCGCTCGACGACGCCTATCCCGCGCGTCAGTCCACTCCGACGAACGACATTCTGCTCAGGGTGCGCGATCTGCAGCGAGCGGGCACCTTCGGCCCGGTCTCGTTCGAGTTGCGCAAGGGCGAAATTCTCGGCTTCGCCGGCTTGATGGGCGCGGGACGCACCGAAGTCGCCCGCGCGATCTTCGGCGCCGAGCGGCCCGACTCGGGCTCGATTCTGCTCGGCGATACGCCGGTCGAGATCCGCTCACCGCGCGAAGCGATTCGTCACGGCATCGCGTATCTGTCCGAGGACCGCAAGAAAGACGGCCTCGCGCTGTCGATGCCGGTGTCGGCAAACATCACGCTTACCAACGTTCGCGCCATCTCGTCGCGCGGCTTTTTGCGTTTCGCCGAAGAGACGGCAATCGCGGAACGCTACGTTCGCGAACTCGCGATCCGCACGCCGACGGTCAGGCAGATTACGCGGAACCTGTCCGGCGGCAATCAGCANAAGATCGTGATCGGCAAATGGTTGTACCGCGGCTCGCGCATCCTGTTTTTCGACGAGCCGACGCGGGGCATCGACGTCGGCGCGAAGTACGCGATCTATACGCTGATGGACCAACTCGCCGCCAAAGGCGTCGGCGTCGTGCTGATCAGTTCGGAGTTGCCGGAACTGCTCGGCATGACCGATCGCATTGCCGTATTTCACGAAGGGCGCATTACCGCGGTCCTCGAGACAAGACAAACGAATCAGGAGGAGATCTTGCACCATGCATCAGGGAGAAGTCATGCTTGAGATCACATCGGGCCGCGAGCAGGCCATCGAGAAGCAGGCGCGGCAGCGACGCCGCGACCTGATCCAGAAATTCGCAGCGCTTGGGAGTCTCGCAGTTCTGGTTGTCGCGTTTTCGCTGACCAGTGCCGCGTTTTTCTCGGTGGGCAATCTGCTGACCGTTGCGCTTCAGGTCACGTCGATCGCGTATCTCGGCGTGGCCGCGACGTGCGTGATCATCACGGGCGGCATCGACCTGTCGGTGGGATCGGTGCTGGCGCTGGCCGGTGTCGCGGCCGCGCTGCTCGTCAAGGCGGGCGTACCGGTGCCCGTCGCGATGCTGGGCGGCATGCTGGTCGGCGCGGCCTGCGGATGGGTCAACGGCATTTGCGTCACGCGCATGGGCTTGCCGCCGTTCATCGCAACGCTCGGCATGATGCTCGTCGCCCGCGGCGTCGCGTTGCAGATCACGGGCGCAAGACCTGTCTCCGGTCTCGGCGACGCCTTCGGCGAACTCGGCAATGGCGCGCTTTTCAAAGTCTCTCACATCGGCGCCGACGGCTTTCCCGACACGGTTTTTCCGGGCATTCCGTATCCGGTCGTGATCATGGTCGTGCTGTTCGTCGCGGTGTCCGTCCTGCTTTCGCGCACCTCGCTTGGCCGTCATATCTATGCGGTCGGATCGAACGCGGAAGCAGCGCGGCTTTCCGGCGTCAACGTGCAGGGCGTCAAGCTCTTCACTTATGTGCTGTCCGGCGTATTGGCCGGCGCGACCGGTTGCGTGCTGATGTCGCGCCTCGTCACCGCGCAGCCGAACGAGGGCGTGATGTACGAGCTCGATGCGATTGCGAGCGCGGTGATCGGCGGCACGTCGCTGATGGGCGGCGTCGGCACGATTTCCGGCACGGCCATCGGCGCATTCGTGATCGGCGTGCTGCGCAACGGGCTGAACATGAACGGCGTATCGAGCTTTATCCAGCAGATCATCATCGGTGTGGTGATTCTCGGCACCGTATGGATCGATCAACTCCGAAACCGGAAGTCATAAAGTCGTAATCAGAAGACGCAGTTGAAACCACAAATCAAGGAGCGAGACATGAAAAAGGTATCCGTACTGGCTGCGGCCGCGGCGATGTGTGCAATGTTCAGCGCGTATGCGCAAGCGGCAGGCGGCGAGATTGCCGTNATCGTGAAGACGGCCAACTCNAACTACTGGCAGAACGTCCAGAAAGGCGCGACCGCTGCAATGGCCGATGCGAAGGGCTACACGATGACCTTCCAGGGTCCCGCGACGGAGTCGGCTATCGCGGACGAAGTCAACATGGTCGAGAACGCTGTGAACCGGCATGTGGCGGGCATCGTCCTCGCGCCGTCGGACCCGGATGCGCTCGTGCCCGCGATGAAGAAAGCGTGGGAAGCCCATATTCCCGTTGTGCTGATCGACTCGTCCGTGTCCGATGCCGGCAAGCAGTACTACCAGTCGTTCCTGTCGACCGATAACGCGAAGGCCGGCGAACTCTGCGCAAAGGCGATGATCGACCGCGTCGGACAGACCGGCAAAGTGGCGGTCATGTCGTATGTGCCGGGCGCCGGATCGGAAGTGGGCCGCGTCGGTGGATTCCGCAAGTACATTGCCGCGCATTCGAAGCTGCAACTGGTCGGCCCGTTCTACTCGCAGTCGCAGATGGCGAATGCGCTCAATCAGACCACCGATGTACTGTCGGCCAATCCCGACCTCAAGGGTGTGTTCGGCGCGAATGAGCCGACCGCCGTGGGAATGGGACGCGCCCTTCAACAGTCTGGGAAAAGCGGCAAGGTGATCGCCATCGGCTTCGACGGCAATCAGGATTTGCAGGGCTTTGTTCGCGACGGCACGATCCAGGCCATTGCGGTTCAAAGCTCGTATCAGATGGGCTACAAGGGAATCGAGACGATCGTGAAGGTGATCGAGCGCAAGCCTGTGTCGAAGCAGGTCGACACTGGAGTGATGATGGTCGAGAAACAGAACCTCGATTCGTCCGAGGCAAAGAACGTTCTCTATTGATGAGCGTTCGCTGGCGCGGCGCTTTATAGCTGCGCGCCGGCATGTGACCATGCGGACGACCTTCGTGACCACGCCAACGTTTTATCGGCAACGTATGCCGTTTTTTTACAGAATCGATCCGCCGTCCGGTGATCGACAAGACCAATCAAGAGGATGCCGAAATGCTTAGCGTCATTTGCGAATCGCCTGGCGTGCTGCGCCGTGAAGACCGCGAACCACCTCACCGTGCCGAAGGCGAAGTGCTTTTGCGCGTCAGCCGCGTGGGTATTTGCGGGACCGATATGCACATCTATTCCGGCAACCAGCCTTACTTGCAATATCCGCGTGTGATGGGCCACGAACTGTCGGCCATCGTCGCCGAGGCCGATGCAAATGCGCACGTCGTGCCCGGCGACGCCGTTTATGTGATGCCGTATCTGTCGTGCGGAAGCTGCATCGCGTGCAGGCAGGGCAAGACCAACTGCTGCGTCAATATCAAAGTGCTCGGCGTGCATCGCGACGGCGCGCTCACGGAGTTTCTCTCGGTGCCCGCGCAGTTCGTGCATAAGGCCGAAGGCGTCACGCTCGATCAGGCGGCCATGCTCGAATTTCTCGCGATCGGCGCGCACGCGGTTCGCCGTGCCGATGTGTCGGCCGGCCAGCGCGTTCTTGTCGTGGGCGCGGGCCCGATCGGCATGGCGGCCATGCTGTTCGCGAACCTGCGTGGCGCACAGGTCACCTGTCTCGACACGCGCGAGGATCGTCTCGCATTCTGCCGCGAGCATGTTGGAGTGTCAGCGGTTCAGATCGGACCGAACGACGTCGACGAACTCGCGGCGATGACAGGCGGCGAGTTCTTCGACGTCGTATTCGATGCAACCGGAAACATCAACGCGATGAATCGCGGCTTCCAGTTCATTGCTCACGGTGGCAAATACGTGCTGATCTCGATCGTACCCGGCGAGGTCACCTTCTCCGATCCCGAGTTTCACAAGCGTGAAGCGACGCTGCTCGGCAGCCGCAATGCGACCGCCGAAGACTTCGAGACAGTTCTCGAAGCGATGCGCGCGGGCCGCATTCCCGACAAGGCACTCAATACGCACCGAATGAGCTTGTCGGATGTACCCACCGAGTTCCCGAAGCTGATGGAGCCAGGACAGACCGTCGTCAAGGCGCTGGTGGAGTGCTGATTTAAGTCCGTCGGGTCAAACGGAACGCAGTGCTGTCACAAAGCAAAAAAATCCGCGTACTGCGAACTATCGCAAACAACGAAGTCGCAAGATTTAAGCGCAGAAGGCCACTGCGCTTAATCACATGGCGCGTTTTACTTATACGCGATACGCGCCCGCGCTAAACGACAACCGCCGAAAAAGCCGTATTCACTAATCGAAATGCGCCAACAGTTCGCGATATGGAGACTCACAAGCCATCGCGCGCATCGATTGAACCTATACTCCCCCGCTGCGTGACGGCACTCAAGAGTGCCACGCTAGTCCGCTATCTACATGCCGCTTGCCGGGTCCGCCTCGGCATCGAAAGTTTTCAGAAAGCACTAAATCCTGTCCGATGTCTCCCGACCTCGGATGCGTTTGTCTTCTTCGGGGAGGAAGTGGCCAATGAATATCAAGAGTTTTACTTCACTCCGTGGTTTGGCCTGTCTGGCTGTCGTAGGAACTCATGTCTGGACCCTATTCGACCTTCAGCGCCTGATCACCGCGCGATACGGCGTGGATTCGTTTCAGAACAAGATAGCCATATTCGTTGACAGAACCTTCAACGGACAAGCTGCCGTCGAAGTCTTCTTTGTTCTCAGCGGATGTGTACTCGCTTTGTCGTTGATGAGCGGCTCAGCCGCGAATAAGCCGTCGTGGGTCAAGACGTTTTATGTAAAAAGATTTTTCCGCATTTATCCCGCGTTGTGGTTGTCGATCGCGCTTGCCCTCGCGCTGTGGCCGCTCATCAAGACGGGACTGTCCTCTCCGGCCTATAGCGCCTGGGCGACGAGCGCCTTCCCGGCAAAGATCTCGGCTCCGCTGGTCGGCCTCTCGCTCGCATCTATATACGTCCATTTGAATTGGCCGATGTGGACACTTCGCGTGGAGCTGTTTTATTCGGTTCTGTTCCCGGCAATCTATCTGCTCGTGCAAAACCCGCGCACGCGCAAGCCGTTTCTCGTTTTCCTGGCACTGGTCGCGCTCGCTCCGATTCCGCGTACGCTGTCGCTGCACTATGCATTGGCCTTTGGTCTCGGCGCGCTGATTCCGCTCACGCGCGGAATCAGTCATTTCCGTTACCGCCTGATCGGCCTCGGCCTCATCCCGGTCTTAATGTATTCGCGCATCCTGCTGGAAGGTATCTTTGATGTGAAGAATATAGAAACGATGGAGATTCTGATTGCCTTCGGCATCGTCTATTGCCTGTTTCACAACAAGAGAAGGATGCCGCTTCTGGATCGGCCGATATTCGAGTACATGGGCACAATCTCATACAGCGTGTACGTGCTGCATTTTCCGATCGTGTTCGGTCTCGGTGCCTGCGTGGTAAAAGCTCTCGGAACGTCCGCCGTTCAACAGCAGCCGTTGCTCATGGCTTCATTACTGGGCGTGTCGACTTTGATTATCACTCTGCCGCTCTCGATGCTCAGCAACAAGTTCGTCGAAGATGCAGGCAATAATCTGGGAAAACGTCTTGCGGCTTCGTGGTACGGCCGCCGCCAGGAGGCACCTGTCCTGGCAGCGACCGTGGAAGAACAATGATGCGCGCGCCCATCACCGCATTTTGACAACCACTTTCCCTTTGGCGCGTCCGCTATCGACATAGGCCATCGCCTCTCCGATTGAATCGAATGCAAAGATGCGATCGACAACCGGGCGTATCACGCCGCCTTCGATAAGCGATGTGATCTGCGCGAGCTGGTCGCCGCTTGCGCGCATGAACAGGAAGGAATAGCTGATTTTCAGGCGTTTGGCCGCCTTCCTGATCCGGTAACTGAGTAGACGCGTCGCCAGCGTCAGGAAGCCCGGCAAACCAAGCTCTTTTGCGAAGTCGGGGTCCGGCGGCCCCGAGATCGAGATGAGCCGACCGCCGGGTCGCAGCACGCGAAGCGATTTGTGCAACGTCGCCGCGTCCAGACTGTTTATCACCACGTCATAGCCGGCGAGCGTTCGAAGTGATCCTTCTTGTAATCGATGACGACATCGGCCCCGAGGCCCTTCACCCATTCCACGTTCGCCGTACTCGTTGTCGTCGCGACGAATGCACCCAGGTGCTTCGCCAGTTGGATCGCGAACGTTCCGACGCCGCCGGAACCTGCATGAATCAGGACCTTTTGTCCTTTCCGCAACTGCGCGTTTTCGATCAACGCTTGCCACGCAGTGAGACCCACGAGCGGAATCGAGGCAGCCTCTTCCATGCTGAGTGTCTTTGGGCTTGATGGACACGTCCGCTTCTTTCACCGCAATCAGTTCCGCGAACGTGCCGATCCGATCCTTATCCGGCCGCGCGTAAACTTCGTCGCCGACCTTGAATCGCTGCACGCGCGGTCCGACTCGCACGATCACGCCGGCTACATCGTTGCCGAGAATCAGCGGCAAACGATACGGCAAAATCAGCTTGAATTCGCCGTCGCGTATTTTCGAATCGAGAACATTAAGGCTGGCGGCGTGGACCTGGATCAGGACGTCGTCGTCGCGTAGTTGCGGCTCCGGCACGTCGGCGATATGCGCGCCATGCTTGCGTCCGTATCGCTCGAGAATGAATGCTCTCATGATGCTTTCGGGTCCCCTGGTGTGATCTGGCGCTGCATGTTTTTCATTCTTGCAAGAGAGGGCTTACCGACTGCGACGCCGGTATCGTGTCGAGTCGAAGGTCTTTACGAAGCCCGGCATCCACGAGCGCGGCCGGCGCGAATCTGCGCAGCATTTGCAGACGGCTCGCAAGCGCGCCGGCTGGGTAGCGCAGCTTCGGCTTCGCGGCTATTGCCGCCTTCAACACGACTTCAGCGACAACCGAAGGCTCAGTCGCGGTCGCCATCACTTCATTGACTCGCTTGCTGACGACAGCACGCGCTTCGCGATACGCATCGAGCGTGGAATCGGGTGCGAGGAAGTTCGCGTCGAACGGCGTCTTCGTATAAGCCGGTTCGATGACCGACACGCGAATGCCCCAGCCGCGCAATTCATGATCGAGCGATTCGGAATAGCCCTCGATTGCATGCTTCGTTGCCGCGTAGAGCGCGCCGTACGGCATCGGCACAAAACCCAGGACTGAGCCGATGTTGACGATGCGGCCGCTGCCCTGCCGCCGCATATAAGGCACGACCGCGCGGGTCATCCGCACAACGCCGAAGAAGTTCGTGTCGAAGATCGACTGGGCTTGCGCAATCGAGCTTTCCTCGGCGCCGGCGGGCGCGACGCCGAAGCCCGCGTTGTTCACGAGCAGATCGATGCGGCCGGCTCGCCGCATAACCTGGGCGACCGCGGCGTCGACGGATTCGTCGCTGGTGACGTCGAGCGTCAGCATGTCGAACGGATGCTGGCCCTCAGGCACTGGCCGCCGGCTCGTGCCGAAGACCTTGTAGCCCGCTTCGCTCAATCGCTGCGCGGCGGCCTGTCCGATACCCGAAGACGCGCCTGTGACAAGGGCGACACCCAACGGCTTTTTGTCAGTCATTTCAAGCTCCATGTGCGGAACGCCCGCGTCACTATCAAATTGAAATCGACTATACTGGGAAATCAAATCCATGTCACTATCAAAATAGTATGGACGACATCAATTCATGCGATGACCCGTGTCCGATCGCGCGCAGCCTGGCTGTCGCGGGCGACGCGTGGAGCATCCTGATCTTGCGCGACGCCCACGCGGGTCTGACGCGCTTCGACCAGTTCCGCAAAAGTCTGGGCATTGCGCCGACCATGCTGACGCGGCGTCTGGCCGCGCTGGCGGAACAAGGTCTATTGGAGAAACGCCGCTATTCGGAGCGCCCGCCGCGCGACGAATACGTGCTGACGGCTGCGGGCATGGACTTCCTGCCGGTGCTGTTCATCATCGGCGCATGGGGGCGGCAACACCGCGGGGATAGCAAGCTGGTTCGCTTCCTGGACGCGGAAACGGGAACGGAGATCAAGGCGATTGCGATCGACGAAGTCACCGGCGCAAAGATCGGGACGCGTCCGATACGCATCGTGAATGTCGATGAAAATTGACGAAGCGTTCGCGCCTTGGCGCCGACGAGTGCTACGGCTTCTTCTTCGGTGCAGACAGGCGTGAAAGCGCGCCCGACTCGCAGGCTTGGAGGATTTCATCCGCGAGCGGCGAGTCATCGGGACAGGCGCGCGAGAGCACGACCGCGCCCACCAGTTGCGCGATGGCATCGATCGAGCGGGCTCGCGCTTCACGCTTGGCCGCTGCGCTTGTCGCGTTAGTCGCATTAGTCGCATTAGCCGCGCCGTGCTTGCTCACCATGCTGGTCAGCAGCCGTTCAATGCCGTCGGCAAAGGCTTGCTTGACCTGTTCCGGCTGACGCCCGGCATCCACGGACAACGCCGCCATCGTGCAGCCGGTGCCGGGCGTATCGCGGTGCTCGCGGGACAAGTACTGCTTGATGAACGCGGCAATGTCGATCCCTTCACTGCCGGCCGCCGACTCCGAAAAGCCACAGGCCGCCGCCTCCGCCATCAGATCGGCCTTCGAGCCAAAGTGCTTATAAAAGCCGCCGTGCGTGAAACCGGCGGCCGCCATCAGGTCCGCGACGCCCACACCGTCGTAGCCTCGCTCGCGAAACAGCGTCGCTGCCGTCTCGACGATGCGCGCCCGGTTCGCCTGCGCTTGCGCTTTAGTGACCTTCATGTTCGGTGCCTCTCTTCGACTAACGCCACGCTAAAGTGTTAACTATACATTGATGTCGATCATCATCAAAGTCGTTGACTTTTTTGATGACGACCATCATTATTAACGCCAGCCTGCACCGCCGCCCTCGCTGATGGGCGGCAGCGGTCCCCACTCAAGCCAAGGAACACCAAGATGAAAGCCCTGCCCACTGTCCTCATTACCGGCGCCTCTTCGGGCATCGGCGCCGTTTATGCGGAGCGTTTTGCGCGCCGTGGCCACCCTCTCGTTCTGGTCGCGCGCGACAAGGCGCGGCTCGAAGCGCTGGCCGGCCGCTTGC
>JGI24740J21852_10001160_pt1 | contig 11892 bp, 9 predicted proteins | sample KBSCornC6_FD_21852 | JGI IMG/M metagenome (IMG submission 21852) | reverse complement strand
TGGACGCCTGAAAACACCAGCGCCACTTTCCCGCGCCTGGTAAGCACTTCACAGAACTATGCATCCTCTTCCTACTGGGTAAGAAGCGGCGCCTACCTGCGTTTAAAAAGCCTGCAGCTGGGTTATACCCTGCCTAAAGCATGGTTACAGGCAGCAGGTTTAGCACGCTGCCGGTTATACGTAAGCGGGCAAAACCTGCTCACCTTCAGCGGCCTGCCTAAGGATATAGATCCGGAAGCGCCTAACGACAGCCGGTATTATCCCCAGGTACGTACTTACACTTTCGGATTAAATGTGGAATTCTAAACGCTCGCAATCATGAAAAAACTAAGCATATTCTTAATAGCCGCAGCAGCCTGTATGTCTTTTACAGCCTGTAAAAAAAGTTTCCTGGATGAGCAGCCGCAGGATGCCGTATCCCGCGAAAGCTACTGGAAAACAGAAGCTGACGCCATTGCCGCGGTAAACAACTGTTACCGCCGGCTGGGTGATGTAGACAACCGTATGTTTATTTCCGCCGCTACAGATGATAGCTATGCGTGGAGTAACTGGCCCAGTGAAATGATCTATGTAGGTAATGGCAGCGCCACTCCCGGCAACAATGCCTTCTCCAATTTCTGGAGCAACTTTTACAGGATGATCACCTCCTGCAATGATGTGCTGGAAAATATAGACCGCGTAAGCAGCATGGATGCAACCCTGCGCAACCGCCTGAAAGGCGAGGCCCGCTTCCTGCGCGCTTTTGCTTACCAGCAGCTCATTGGCCTGTATGGCGATGTTGTGCTGTTAACGCACATTCCCACCACAGATGAGCTGAATGAAAGCCGTACTCCCCGTGCGCAGGTGGCTGACTTTATTATAAGTGAGCTGGATACCATCAGCAATGTGCTGCCGGTTACTTACGATGCTTCCAACACCGGCAGGGCCACCAAAGGCGCTGCCCTGGCGCTGAAAGCACGTACCCTGCTATATGAAGGCAAATGGCAGGATGCAGCTACCGCTGCCAAAGCAGTAATAGACCAGAACACTTACATCATTGATAACAACTACCTGAGCCTTTTTAACGGCACCAATAAAACCAGCAAGGAGATCATACTATCAGCACAGTATGTAAAAAATACCCTGCCCAATGCCACGGCTACCTGGGTGGGCGGCCCTTCCCTGGGCGGCTGGTCAGAGATCACCCCTTTACAATCTTTGGTAGATGCTTATGAGTGTACAGATGGTAAAACCATTGACCAATCCCCGCTGTATGATCCGGCGCATCCCTTTGCCAACCGCGATCCGCGTTTAAGGCTGAACGTTATACTGCCGGGCGACACGGTGAACGGGATTGTTATTGATGTAAGCAAACCCAATTCCATTGATGGTTTGGGCAAGAACAACGGCTCCTTTACCGGCTTCTATTACAAAAAATATGTACCGGCAGATATTGATGGCAGCTGGGACCGCAACTCTTACAATGATATTGTGCTACTGCGCTTCCCGGAAGTATTGCTCACCTATGCAGAAGCAAAGATCCAGCTTACCCAGATAGATGCCTCCGTGTATGATGCTATTAACCGTGTACGGCAGCGCGCCGGTGTGAACATGCCTGCTGTAACCACTGCCAATACACCTACGCAAGCGGCCCTGCTGGCGGTAATAAAAAGAGAAAGAAGGGTGGAATTTCCGCTGGAAGATAACCGCCTGTTCGACATCCGCCGCTGGAAAATTGCAGCAACTGTAATGAATGGTCCTGTGTATGGTATTCTCAATTATTTTGATAATACCCGCAGTGATTATGGTAAAAATATACTGGTGGAACAACGGAAATTCACCGAAAGGGATTACCTGTGGGCTATTCCGCAGAGTGAAACCTCCATCAGCCCGAATGTAGGACAAAACCCCTCATGGTAATATCTCCTATGGAACAGTGACCAATCCCTCGTACAACAAAACACTTCGCGTAAGTAAAAGCAGCAGTTAACAATGAAAGAGGAGGATGAGGCTACCTGGCTTCATCCTTCCTCATTTAATAAGGTCTTGAACCAATAACCGGAATCTTTGATGGTGCGGCGTTGCGTTTCAAAATCCACGTACACTAATCCAAAGCGGGCGCGGTAACCTTCTGCCCATTCAAAATTATCGGTCAACGTCCAGGCAAAGTAACCATCTACCGGCACCCCTTCCCTTTTTGCCTGCAATACAGCGCCCAGGTAATCCTGGAAGTATTGTATGCGGGCTGTATCCTTTATACGCCCGTCTTCCGGCTGATCTGTAAACGCGGCGCCACCTTCTGTTACAATGATCCTTTTTACACCCCGGTAAGCGGCAAACTGTTTTAATACGGTATACATACCGCCGGCGCTTATTTCCCAGCCCAGCGCCGTTACCGGCACCTTACGGTAGCGGGGTTTTACTTCCGATACGCCTACCACCGGCATAAAGGCATTGTAACGTACTACCAGCGGAAAGTAGTGTTGTATACCAATGAAGTCAAAATCAAAAGCCATCCGGTCCCAGTCGCGCCAAAGGGCGTAGCGCCGTTCTATACGTTTCAGCATAGGCATATCATGCACGGGGTAACCCATGCCCAGCGCAGGTTCCAGGAACATGCGGTTAAAAAGGGCATCGGCCTTTCGCGCCGCCAGCAGGTCGCGCTCATTTTGTGTATAGGGTATAATGTGCGAGCAGGAGAAAGTAGTGCCTATTACTGCATCCTTTACCTCTTCCCGTATTACCCGTGCGCCGGCAGCCTGTGCCAGCACCACATGGTGCACGGCCGGTAAGAAATACGATAACCCGAATTTGCCCGGCGCATGCACGCCCAGCATATATCCCAGGGAGGTAAAACCAAAAGGTTCATTCAGCACTATCCAGTGTTTTACCTTATCGCCATACTCGCGTACGCATATACGCACATATTCTTCAAATGCATACACTACGCCGCGGTGACACCAGCCGCCCCTTACTTCCATGGCATGCGGCAGATCCCAGTGATATAAGGTAATGTAGGGAGTAAGCCCTATTTCAAGGCAGGCATCTATGAGGCGGTGATAAAAAGCAAGGCCGGCGGAATTTACCTGGCCGGTACCTTTTGGCAGTATGCGGGGCCAGGAAATGGAAAAGCGGAAAACGGAGAAGCCCATTATTTTAGCCAGTAGTAAGTCCTGGAAATAACGGTTATAAAAATCAGTGGCCACGCGGGCATGGCTGCCATCTTTAATCTTGCCTTTACGCTGGGTAAAAACATCCCAGATGGATTTGCCCCTGCCGTCTTTATCATGCGCACCTTCATTCTGAAAAGCGGCAATAGTAACACCCCATAAAAAATCATCTCCAAAATCACGACGGCTGAATGGTGCATTAAGTGATTCCATACAACCCGCAGTTTACAATAGTTTATTTAAAAAAATCATTATTTAATTGTTAACATTAAGCGCTTTATTTTTAAGGTATGAATGCACGCACACTCATATACCTGCTATCAAGCGCCGCCTGCCTGGCTGCCTGCGGTAATGGCGCCCGACCTGCAACCGCCACAGACAGCACATTACAGGCTGTAAAGTTGATAGATACCATGAACCGCATGGTACTGATACCCGGCGGGGCCTTTGAAATGGGAACGGATGAAATGCCTGCCCAGCCCGATGAACAGCCGGTGCACACCGTGCAGGTGGATAGTTTTATGATGGATGAGCATGAGGTGACCAACGGGGAGTTTGCGGCGTTTGTGGCAGCTACGGGCTATGTAACCATTGCAGAAAAACCCATCAGCAAAGAAGAGCTGTTGAAAGAATTACCGCCCGGCTCCCCGGACCCGGATAGCAGCTTGCTGCAGGCCGGCTCATTGGTATTCTCTCCCCCGGATCATGAAGTACCGCTGGATGATGTATCCCAATGGTGGGCCTTTAAACCCGGCGCCAGCTGGCAGCATCCGGAAGGGGCGGAAAGCAATATCAACGGAAAAGAGCATTACCCTGCCGTGCATATAGCCTGGGAAGATGCGCAGGCCTATGCCTTATGGGCCGGTAAGCGCCTGCCTACAGAAGCAGAGTGGGAATATGCCGCCCGCGGCGGACTGGCCCGCCAAACCTATCCCTGGGGCATGAAGCGCTGACCACCGGCCGGCCTAAAGCCAATACCTGGAACGGGCATTTCCCTTACCAGAATACCAAAACAGATGGCTTTTATGGTACCGCACCGGTAAAAACATATGCCCCTAACCGTTATGGGCTGTATGATATGTCGGGTAATGTATGGGAGTGGTGTGCAGACTGGTATGATGCTAATTATTACCAGCATACGCCGGCAGCGGCGCATAACCCGCAGGGGCCCGATAAAGGTTTTGACCCGGCTGATCCGGCGGCGCCCAAGCGGGTGATACGGGGCGGCTCCTTTATGTGTACAGATGAATATTGCAGCGGGTACCGGGTTACAGCGAGAATGAAAACCACGCCCACTTCCGGGCTGTCCAACTTAGGTTTCCGTTGTGTGAAGGATGCGAAATAAGAAAAAGTGAAAGGTGAAACTTCCGCTTCACCTTTCACTGCTGAGTTACTTTACAGTAACAGTATCTTTTGTTTGTACTATAATTACGCCATTAGCGGCCCCTTTACCATACACAGCTACCGCAGCATCACTTTTCAGTATATTAACAGTAGTGATCTGGTTTTTAGCTATTGCATTCAATGCGGCCAGTGTTTTTACTTTCCCGTTTACGATCACCAGCGGCTGGACTTTTAAACTATCCATCCCGCGTATGCTAATAGCAGTCTTTACATTATTGTTATAGTTAACGTTGAAACTTTTGTTAATGGTTTGGGCAGTATCCACCGTTAATTTTACCGCACGTACCTTTATAGAATCCCTTTTAAAACTAACAACCCTTGCGGTTGGTATAGAATCCCTCTTAAAACTAATGACCCTGACGCCGGATCCTCCCTGGCCTTTGTTGGTAGTGATCTCAATCACCCCATTTTTCCCTTTGTCGCCATAACGTGCCTGCGCCTGGTCCCCTTTCCATACATTCATGGCAATAACATCCTTATAATTAACATCTGGCTTATCCACTTCCACCCCATCTACTATCCAAAGTCCTTTAAATTCTGCAGGACCGCCAATCGTTAGCTTAGATAGTCTCACGGTATCCGGCACCGGCGGCGGTGGTGGTGGTGGCGGCACTGCCGGAGGAGGCGGAGGAGGTACCCGCCCAGGTACCGGCGGAGGAGGTGGCGGAGGCGGCGGGAAGGTATCCGGGCCTACTGGTGCCAGTAAGTTATCCGGGGCTATTGGTGCAAGTGTTCCCCGTGGTTCAGGCGCTATTGCGGCCAGGGGTGCTGCGCCCGGTATGGTCGGCACCGGTGCAGTGGGAGCTACCGGTGCTACCGGGGGTGCAGGTATTGTGTCTGTTACATCTACTGTTTGTGTATGCTTAAAAGCGGCCCGGCTGTAGTTTAATGATAGCAGGGCTACTGCTACCACGCATCCCAGCACCAGGTACCGCAGCATATTATATTTAGCGGAACGTTTGCTGTTCATCATTTTAATTCTGTTTTTCAGATGTGAGAGATTGAAGTTGTTTGCGATGGCCGTCGCATATGGAATTCCACTAACTTTTATCAGGTTGTATTGATAGATCTTCCGGTCTATTCCCTGCTGCAGCATCCGCCGGTCTGTAATAAACTCCAGGTTCTCCCGTACGGCGGTGCGCATGAGCCAGGCCCCGGGGTTAAACCAGTAAAAGATATTATTCAGCTCCGCCATCATCACATCAATGGTGTGCCACTGTTGTACATGCACCTGCTCGTGCTGCAAAATGGCATCCAGCTCCATGGGGGCATGCTGCGAGGGATTAATATAAATATTCTTAAAGAAGGAAAAAGGATTCACCGGCTGCTGTAAAGCCTTTACCGGCTGCTGCTGTATAACAGCTGCCTGCGCCTGCCGGTGCAAACGCCACAGGGATAACAGCTGCATAAAAAAGCGTATAGCCATTACTGCTACCCCAACCCAGAAAATATATACCAGTAAATGCCATACTGTAAATTCGCTTACCGGCTGCAGCTCTAACGCGCCCAGGTCCGGCACATAGGCTACCACATTGCTGATCTGCTGGTGCCGCTGCAGCAACGCATTCACATCTATTAACGGGAATACGGATGAACAAACAATGCCGGTTAGCAAAAAGAACCGGTTCAGCACATAAAAGGTAAGCCTGCGCAACCCAAAGCGGTAAGCCAGGTAAAATAAGGTAAGCGCTATATTGGCTTTTAACAGGTATATTAATAAGGCCGGCATATCTTATTATTTTGGATCGTTATTCTCAATCATTTTAATGATCTCTTTCAGCTCGTCGGGGCTGATCTTCTTTTCCTTTGCAAAAAAGGTCACCAGCTCCTTATAGGAGTTCTCAAAGTAGTTTTGTACAAAACCATTCATGAACTTCTTCTTGTATTCTTCTTCTGCTATCAAGGGCGTATACTCATATACGTTACCTGTTTTACGGCTTTGCAGGTAACCCTTTTTTTCCAGGTTCTTGATGGTGGAAGCCAGGGTGGTGTAAGGCGGCGCCGGCGCAATGTGCGCTTCCAGGAAATCTTTTACAATACCCTTACCTTTTTGCCATACAGCCTGCATGGCAGCTTCCTCCTGCTGCGTGAGCTTTTCCATATATTTCTATTTACAGAACTAAGTTACGATATTTTCGTAATTCTACGATTTTTTCGTAATTCTTTTTAAAAATAATTCTGGGAAGGGAATTTGGGCAGAGGATTGAGCAGGTGATCTGAGCAGGAATTGACGGAGCCGGTTTGGGAGAAAGAGAATTGAGTTAGAGAATTTAAGCAGGTGGGCTGAGTGCAGGAATTTAAGGAAGCTGTTTGGGAGAGAGGGAATTGAGTTAGAGAATTTAAGCAGGTGGTCTTAGAGCAGGAATCGAGCCCGGGAATTGAGGAAGGCGTTTTTGGAGAAAGGGAATTGATCTGGAAAACAAAACGCCGAACACATTTTACTGCATCCGGCGCCTGTTGTTATTTGACATTTCCGATTAAACTACTGCATTATTTCACCCAGCTTGGTTTCCAGCGCTTCGCCGCGCAGGTTCTTCGCTATGATCTTGCCCTGCGGATCTATCAGCAGGTTCTGGGGAATAGCGCGGATGCTGTACAGCTCCGCAGCGGCATTCTTCCAGCCTTTCAGGTCTGAAACGTGCGTCCAGGACAGGTTATCGGCCTGTATGGCAGCCAGCCACTTATCTTTTTTATCATCCAGGGAAACGGCCAGTATTTCAAAACCTTTTTCCTTGAACTTGCTGTAAGCCTTTACTACGTTCGGGTTCTCTGCCCGGCAGGGACCGCACCAGCTGGCCCAGAAATCCACCAGTACATATTTACCACGGAAAGAGGCCAGGCTAACAGTTTTACCACTGGCATCCGCCTGTGCAAAGTCCAGCGCGGGCTGGCCAACGGCGGTTTTCTTGGCTGCTTCCAGGCGCTGCACAAAGGCCTTACCGGATGCTGAATTCTTTATTTTTTTATCCAGCTTTTTAAACACCGGCTCTACATCTGCAGGGTTAATTTCATAACCGGCATACTGGTTCAGCGCAAACATAGCTATTGGTGAACCGGGATTTTTATCCAGGTAAGCGCGCATAATGGTTTTTTCCTGTGCTTCCAGTGAATCAAACCGCGGCTCCAGCTTTTTCATCCCCTCTTCATCCTTAGCCATATATAACTCGCGGTATTCCTTTTGCAGGGTCCGCATCTGGGTATCTACCTCTTTCAGCATACCATTCAGCTGCAGGAACGCATCATTGGCTTCAGATCCTTTTACGGTAGCAGTGCTAATTGAATCCTGCGCGGTAATGGTAATATCCCCGTTATCCAGGAACAGCGGCAATACATCTCGCTTGCTGCCTTTGGGCATATCAGCAGCCGGATCGCTGATCACCATCATCAGGCTGGCCATAGAAGCCTCTTTAATAGTACCTTTGAAAGCAAACTTACCGTCTTTTACCTCTGCACTATCCAGCGTATTATCATCACCTTTCCGTATGTTCAGATATACCTTGGCCTGTTTTTGTAGCTGCGCTACCGTTCCATTGATAGTAAACGGTTTTTCACCCTGCGCAAACAAAACTACCGGCGATAACAGCACGGCAGTCAGTATAGCTCTCTTCATAGTTATTAATGCTCCTTTTAACGTTTATACGTAGCAACAAATATGAGGAAACAGCGGGGCATAATCAAACTGATTGTGATAAACGGAGAAGAAACGGGCGTTGATGTGCGATTACGCGGATGTGCTGCCCCCCTGCAATAACAGCGCAGCGGCGCTCTTTAGGGGAGCGCCGCTGCAGCTTATAAATTGTAAAATTAATTATTTCAGTATCTCTCCCAGCTTGTCTTCCAGGGCGGAACCGCGCAGGTTGCGGGCTATAATGCGCCCCTGGGGATCCACCAGGAAATTAGAGGGTATGGAACGGATGCCGTACTGTACGGCTACTTCATTGCTCCAGCCATGCAGGTCGGAAACATGCGTCCAGTTAAGACCATCCTGTTTAATGGCATGTAACCAGCGGTTCTTATCATCATCCAGGGAAATGCTGAGGATTGTAAAGTTCTTGCCTTTGTATTTGTTAAAGGCTTTTACCACATTGGGGTTCTCCGCCCGGCAGGGACCGCACCAACTGGCCCAGAAATCTACCAGCACATATTTACCGCGGAAAGAGGAGAGCTTGATGGCTTTACCGTCTACCCCATCCTGCGAAAAATCATCAGCCATTACACCAATACCGCTGAGTTTCTGGCTTTTAATATACTGGCTTACACTTTGTCCGTACTTGCCGGTTTGCAGTGATTTATCCAGGCCGGCAAACAGTCCTGCAAATTCATCGGGTTGCAAGCGCGGGCGTAACTCGTTGATCAGCATCCACATACTGGCTAGTGCCTTGGGATGCTGCTGTACAAAGGTTTTGCCGGTCTTCACCACATCATCGCTGAAAACAGCGGCCTTTTTGCGGAAAGCTTCTTTGGCTGCTTCATCATCTCCTGAAATGGCGGATGCTTCCTGGTTCAACGCATGCGCTCTTTGTATCAGCGGTTGAAATTGCACCTGGTATTCCTGCAGGGCTTTTGTATTATCATTGCCTTTCACAGCAGTAGCTATCGGAAATTTATCTGCGCTCAATGTTAACTGCTGCCGGGTAGGGCCCGGCACAAATAACAGCGGCTGGTCCGTACCATCCAGTATTAACGCAAATACAGAGGGTTCTGAGGGTTGCTTAATGGTAAAGCTGAACTGGCCATTTTGCAGCACAGTGGAGTCGTCCGGGTTATTGTCGGCATCATCAAACAAATAGATCTTTCTCCCATCCGCTCCGGTTACCGTACCGGATATTACATTTTGTGCGTTGGCAACTAAGGCACTGGCAGCACAGCACATCACCAGGAATAAATGCTTCATGTTATAAATATATAAAAAATATTCTACTTGTGTCTTTCCTTCAGCACGTTCAGCACATCGGATAACTGGTGGCCTTTGGCATTCAATAAGATGAGGTAGTGGAACAGCAGGTCGGCGGCTTCGTTCAGGAATAGGGTTTCGTTATTATCCTTGGCTTCTATTACTACTTCCACCGCTTCCTCTCCTACCTTCTGGGCTATTTTGTTGATGCCTTTGGCAAACAGGCTGGCTGTGTAAGACTTTTCCGTAGGATTGTTCTTACGGTCCGTGATCACGCTTTCCAGCTTTGCCAGGAAATCGTTGCTCACATTCACCTCATCCCAGCAGGTATCTGCACCTGTGTGGCATACCGGTCCTACCGGGTTGGCCTTTATCAGCAATGTATCGTTATCACAATCCACCTTAACGTCCTGCAGCAGCAAAAAATTGCCGCTCTCCTCCCCTTTGGTCCACAGGCGTTGTTTGGAACGGCTGTAAAAGGTCACCTTTTTTTCCTGCAGGGTTTTGTTCACTGCTTCCTGGTTCATATAGCCCAGCATCAGCACTTTTAAAGTAGCTGCATCCTGCACAATGGCCGGTACCAGGCCGTCCGGAGACTTTTCAAAATCGATTTGCATGTTGTCGTATTTACCTAAAATCGTAAATCTGAAATCTAAAATCTTATGTTTATTCCTTTGCTGTATAAGTACTTCTTCAGGTCGGGTATTTCTATTTCCTTGTAATGGAAAATGCTGGCGGCCAGCGCGGCATCGGCCTGCGCATTTTCAAATACCTCTGTAAAATGATCCATGGTACCGGCGCCACCGGAGGCAATCACAGGCACGTTCAGATTCTGTGACAGCTGCCCTGTAATGTCCAGCGCAAAGCCCTGTTTGGTACCATCGTTGTTCATGGAGGTAAGCAGTATTTCACCGGCGCCACGGTCTACCGCTTCTTTGGCCCAGTCATAAGCTTTGGTAGTGGTTTTTACACGGCCGCCGTTCAGGTACACATACCAGTCGCCTTCTTCAAAGCGGGTATCAATGGCCAGCACAATACACTGGCTGCCAAATTCGCGGGACAGCTCATCCACCAGCTCCGGACGTTTGAAGGCAGAAGTGTTCACGGATATTTTATCTGCGCCTGATTGCAGCAGCACATATACATCCTCTACAGATGATATGCCGCCGCCTACCGTAAACGGGATGTTCACATGACGGGCAATACCGGTTACCAGCTCTGCCAGTGTTTTTCTCCGTTCATTCGTAGCTGTTATATCCAGGAACACCAGCTCGTCAGCCCCCTGTTGTGCGTATAAAGCGCCCAGCTCTATGGGATCACCGGCATCGCGTATATTTTCAAAATTCACCCCTTTTACGGTACGCCCGTCTTTGATGTCCAGGCAGGGGATGATCCTTTTTGTGAGCATGTTTCTTAATTTTTTTAATTAATAATGATTCGCAAGATTGCTTCGCCGCCCCACGCACAATAGCTTTGCTCTGCGCCTCGCAATGACGGCTTATTATTAATTCTTAATTATTCATTATTAATTCCTTCAATTCTTCCATCGTTATGCGTCCTTCATAGATCGCTTTGCCTACAATGGCGCCGCTGCAGCCTATTCCACGCAGGGTTTCAACATCCTGCAGGTTGCTTACGCCACCGCTGGCTACAAAGTTAATATCCGGAAAACGTTCCAGTATTTGCTGGTATAGTGCCGTGGACGGGCCTTGTAACAGGCCATCCTTTGCAATATCCGTACAAAAAATATTATGCACGCCATGGCGTACATTCTCCTCCAGGAAATCATAGATGGAAAGCTGGGTAGTTTCCAGCCAGCCGCCCACTGCTATTTTTTCTTCCTTCACATCTGCGCCCAGGAATATTTTTCCAGGGCCATATTTTTTCACCCAGCTAAAGAACAGCTCCGGGTCTTTTACTGCTATGCTGCCAATGGTTGCCAGCGCGGCCCCGCTTTCAAATACAATATCCAGGTCCTTTGCAGTTTTGATACCTCCGCCAAAATCCACTATCAGGCCGGTTTTTCCGGCAATGGCTTCCAGCACTTTCCAGTTCACTACGGCACCCTTTTTAGCGCCGTCCAGGTCTACCAGGTGCAGGCGCTGCACGCCAATATCTTCAAATGCCTTTGCTACTTCCAGCGGATGTTCATTGTACACCTTTTGCTGTGCATAGTCGCCCTGTGTAAGGCGCACACACTTACCATCAATAATGTCTATGGCGGGTATTACGGTAAATTGTTTGGTCGTTTGCACGGGTAATTCCATCCTGCAATAAATAATATTATTCTTTTCAAAATAATCGCCTGCTTTTGTAAAACCCAGGCGGGTATAAAAACCTTCAGCAGTACGGCGGGCATGGCACCATAATAAGGGTATCCCTACCTCCCGGCACTGCTGCTGCATTTGTTTAATAAGTAAGGTGCCGTATCCTTTACCCTGCAAA
>JGI24740J21852_10001156_pt1 | contig 11909 bp, 10 predicted proteins | sample KBSCornC6_FD_21852 | JGI IMG/M metagenome (IMG submission 21852) | reverse complement strand
ACGGGTAACTTCACTAAGATCATCCAGCGCGTGCCTGTCCGCATCGCATTGCCGCAGGATGCGCTCAATACCGGCCGTCTGCGCGCAGGCCTCAGCGTCGTCGTCGACGTCGATACCCGCACGGCGCCGGACAAGTAAACGATCGAGCTCGGGAGAGACGCGCCATGTCGTCCGCCAGCACTACAGCCGGGTCGCCCCCGCGCGCGGCCGGCCCAGCCGCGCCCGCGGCTGATCATATCGAGCCGAGAAAGCTCATCGCCTTCCTGGCGATGGTGCTCGGCATGTTTATGTCGATCCTCGACATTCAGATCGTCTCGGCCTCGCTCAGCGAAATCCAAGCCGGCCTCAGCGCCGGCTCGGATGAAATCGGCTGGGTGCAGACCGCCTATCTGATAGCTGAAGTCATCATGATCCCGCTGTCGGGAACGCTGGCGCGCATTATCTCGACGCGCTACCTGTTCGCCATCTCGGCTGCCGGTTTTACAGCCGCGAGCGCGCTTGCCGCGACCGCCACCAACATCGATCAGATGATCATCTACCGCGCCTTGCAGGGCTTCATCGGTGGCGGCATGATCCCCTCGGTCTTTGCGGCGGCATTCACGATCTTCCCGCCGTCCAAGCGCAATGTCGTCTCGCCGATCATCGGCCTGATCGCCACGCTGGCGCCGACCATCGGCCCGACGGTCGGCGGCTATCTGTCCAACGCGTTTTCCTGGCATTGGCTGTTTCTGGTCAACATTCCACCCGGTATCATCGTTGCCATCGTCACCTGGAATTTCATCGATTTCGACAAGCCCGAGCTGTCGCTTTTCAAGAAGTTCGACTGGTGGGGCCTGATTTCGATGGGTGTTTTCCTCGGCGCGCTCGAATATGTGCTTGAGGAAGGCAATACGAACGACTGGTTCAACGACAATTATATCGTTGCGGGCGCCATCGCCTCCGCCATCGGTGCCGTGATCTTCTTCTACCGCGCCTTCACGGTCGATTTCCCCGTCGTCGATCTCAGGGCCTTCACGAACAAGAACTTCTCCTTCGGGTCCGTGTTCTCCTTCGTTATGGGCATCGGCCTCTACGGCCTGACCTATATCTATCCGCTCTATCTCGCGCGGATTCGTGGCTACGATTCGTTGCAGATCGGCGAGACGATGTTCGTCTCCGGCCTCACCATGTTCTTCACCGCGCCGCTGGCCGGCTTCCTGTCGAGCAAGGTCGATCTGCGCATCCTGATGATCATCGGCTTCACCAGCTTCTCGGCCGGCACCTACATCATGATGCACCTGACGGTGGACTGGGATTTCTGGGAGCTGCTCATCCCGCAGATCCTGCGCGGTTTCGGTCTAATGCTGTGCATGGTGCCGATCAACAATATCGCGCTCGGAACCATGCCGCCCGCCCGCATGCGCGGTGCGTCCGGCCTGTTCAATCTGACGCGCAATCTCGGCGGGGCCGTCGGACTCGCGATCATCAATACGCTTTTGACGAACAGGCAGGACCAGCATTATTTCAACCTGCGCGACCATGTTCATTGGGGCAGCCATGCGGCCGTTACCCAATTGAACAACATGGCCGCCAGCTTCAATGCAGCGGGTCTGGACGGCGACCAGGCCGCCCTGAAGCAAATGGTCAACATGGCGACGCGGCAGGCGGTTGTCATGTCCTTCGGGGATATTTTCCTGATGCTGACCGTGCTGTTCCTCGCGATGATCCTCGGCGTTCTGATGATCAGCAAGCCGAATACCGCAGGTGGCGGTGGCGGCGGAGGCCACTGATCCGGCTCTTATAACTGCTCCCAAGGCATGGCCCCTCCTCGCGAGGGGCCTTTTTTGTTTGTGGTATCTATCGGAAAAATTCGTCGGTCCGAAATTTTTGATTTACGTACATCAAAAATCGCAGTAAGGCTTTCTGCAGGAGGACCCATGAGACCGACCGTGCATGACATCGCCGCCGCCGCGGGCGTCAGCCTCGCCACGGTGGACCGCGTTTTGAACCAGCGGCCGGGTGTCCGGCTGGTAACGCGGGAGAAGGTGGAAGCCGCTATCCGGCAAATCGGCTATATCCGCGATGTCGCAGCTGCCAATCTGGCCAAGAGCCGGGTCTATCCTCTCGTTTTCATCGTGCCGACGGGGGATAATTCCTTCATGCACGGGCTGCGATTCGAAGTGCATCAGGCAACCTTGCGGGCCAGCATAGAGCGCACGGACATCCGCATCGTCGAGGTGCCACCATTCGATGTGCCGGCGCTGGTCGCGGCGCTGGACGCCTTGCAGGAGCAGGATATCGCCGGTGTCGCTCTCGTGGCAACCGACGCGCCGGAAGTCAGGGCCGCCGTCGACCGTCTCGTGTCGGAGCGTATTCCCGTCATAACGCTGGTCTCGGATCTCACCGATTCCACCCGCCATCACTATGCGGGTATCGACAATATTGCTGCCGGACGGACTGCCGCGCGGCTGCTCGGGCGCTTCCTTGGCGGTCGTGAAGGTGATCTTACCGTTCTCGCCGGCTCGATGCTGGTGCGCGACCATCGCGAACGCCTGCAGGGCTTTTCCGTCGTGATGGCAGAAGAGTTTCCCAAGCTCCGGCTGCTGCCCGTGCTGGAAGGACGTGACGATCCCGAGCGGGCCAAATCGCTTGTCTCCAAGGCGCTGTCCGAAAACAAGGACATTATCGGCATCTACAGCCTCGGCGCCGGCAACCGCGGTCTGATAGCGGCGCTGAAGGCCGTACGGCCCGAGCGGGAGTTGACCGTGGTCGTGCACGAGCTGACGCGGCATACGCGGGCGGCGCTGTTGGACGGCACGATCGACGCCGTCCTCAATCAGGATGCCGGTCATGAAGTCCGCAGCGCCATCCGCGTCATGAAGGCGACCGCCGACGGCCAAGCCGTCATCGCCGACCAGGAGCGCATACGCCTCGACATTTTCTTGAAGGATAATCTGCCCTGAGCATTCGAACGCGGCAGAGCATAGGGAGTAATATCTGATGTATTTGGGTCTCGATCTCGGAACGTCCGGCGTCAAAGCGATGCTGATCGACGGCAATCAGAAGATCATCGGCTCCGCCAATGGCGGGCTTGATGTCTCGCGCCCGCATCCCGGCTGGTCCGAGCAGGATCCGGCCCACTGGATCCGAGCGACCGAAGAGGCTGTGGCCGGATTGAAGGCTGCGCATCCGAAGGAACTCGCGGCTGTGCGTGGCATCGGCCTTTCCGGCCAGATGCATGGCGCAACGCTGCTCGATGCCGACGACAAGGTGCTGCGTCCCTGCATTCTCTGGAACGACACGCGCAGCTATCACGAGGCCGCCGCGCTCGATGCCGATCCGCGCTTCCGGGCATTGACCGGCAACATCGTCTTCCCCGGCTTCACGGCGCCGAAGCTCGCTTGGGTCGCCAAGCATGAGCCGGAGATTTTCGCTAGGGTACGCTGGGTGCTGCTGCCGAAGGACTATCTGCGCCTGTGGCTGACCGGCGAGCACATGTCGGAAATGTCTGACTCGGCCGGCACCTCCTGGCTCGATACTGGCAAACGCAAATGGTCCTCAGAGCTGCTGGCCGCGACCAATCTTGACGAGAAGCAGATGCCGACGCTGGTGGAAGGCACCGAAGTTGCCGGCAAGCTGCGCGGCGAACTGGCCTCGAAATGGGGTATCGGCGGCGATGTCGTCGTTGCCGGCGGGGCAGGGGATAACGCAGCTTCGGCCTGCGGGATGGGCACAGTCAGCCATGGTGCGGCCTTCGTTTCGCTCGGGACGTCTGGCGTGCTCTTCGCGGCCAACGGCTCCTATCTGCCGAAGCCTGAAAGCGCCGTTCACGCCTTCTGCCACGCGCTGCCCAACACCTGGCATCAGATGGGCGTCATTCTCTCGGCAACCGATGCGCTGAACTGGCATTCGCATGTGACAGGCAAGTCCGCTGCCGAACTCACCGCCGAGCTTGGCGAGATGTTGAAGGCGCCGACCAGCGTCACCTTCCTTCCCTATCTCTCGGGCGAGCGCACGCCGCACAACGACGCGACGATCCGCGGCGCCTTCATCGGTCTCGGCCATGAAAGCGGTCGCGCCGTGCTGACGCAGGCCGTGCTCGAAGGCGTGTCCTTCGCCATCCGCGACAATCTGGAAGCGCTGCGCTCCGCCGGCACGGATATTGCGCGCGTAACCGCTATCGGTGGCGGCTCGCGTTCGCGTTACTGGCTGGCCTCGATCGCCACCGCGCTCGGCGTGCCCGTCGACCTGCCGGCGGACGGTGATTTCGGCGCCGCTTTCGGTGCCGCCCGTCTCGGCCTGATTGCCGCGACGGGCGCCGATCCGGTCGCGGTCTGCACCCCGCCGCAGACGGCCGGCACGATCGATCCGGTTGCGTCGCTGACGGATGCCTATGCGGATGCCTACAAGCGCTACCGCGCGGTTTATCCGGCGATCAAGCCGCTGGGCATAGCTTGAGGTGAAACCCCCTCACCCTGCCCTCTCCCCGAGGGGAGAGGGTGAGACCGAGTTTGCGGCAGCCGCCCATACCTTCTCCTCTCGGGGAGAAGGTGGCCCGAAGGGTCGGATGAGGGGGCTTTGCCGACAGGTGAACAACACTACCGAAACACCAACCCAAGGAGATGAGACATGAGCACCGGATTTTTTGGTGATATCAGCAAGGTAAAATACGAAGGGCCTGACAGCACCAATCCGCTGGCCTTCCGCTATTACAACAAGGACGAAGTCGTTGCCGGCAAGCGCATGGAAGACCATCTGCGTTTCGCCGTCGCCTATTGGCACACCTTCACCTGGCCGGGCGGCGATCCCTTTGGTGGCCAGACCTTCCTTCGCCCCTGGTTCAACGAGACGATGGAAGCCGCCAAGCTGAAGGCCGATGTCGCCTTCGAATTCTTCACCCTGCTCGGCGCTCCCTATTACTGCTTTCACGATGCCGACGTACGGCCGGAAGGCAAGAATTTCACCGAGAACACCAAGAACCTCAACGAGATCGTCGACTACTTCGCCAAGAAGCAGGCCGATACTGGCGTAAAGCTGCTCTGGGGCACGGCAAACCTCTTCTCCAACCGCCGTTTCATGTCGGGCGCCGCGACCAATCCTGATCCGGATGTCTTCGCCTTCTCGGCTGCGACCGTGAAGACCTGCATGGATGCCACCCATAAACTCGGCGGCGAAAACTACGTTCTCTGGGGCGGCCGCGAAGGCTACGAGACGCTGCTCAACACCGACCTGAAGCGGGAGCTGGATCAGTTGGGCCGCTTCCTCAATCTTGTCGTCGAATACAAGCACAAGATCGGCTTCAAGGGCACGATCCTCATCGAGCCGAAGCCGCAGGAGCCGACCAAGCATCAGTATGACTACGACGTCGCCACGGTTTACGGCTTCCTCAAGAAGTACGGCCTCGAAAACGAAGTGAAGGTCAATATCGAGCAGGGCCATGCGATCCTTGCCGGCCATTCCTTCGAGCACGAACTGGCGCTTGCCAATGCGCTCGGCATTTTCGGCTCGATCGACATGAACCGCAACGACTACCAATCCGGCTGGGATACCGACCAGTTCCCGAACAACGTTCCGGAAATGACGCTGGCCTATTACCAGGTTCTGGCAGGCGGCGGCTTCAAGTCCGGCGGCACGAACTTCGACGCCAAGCTGCGCCGCCAGTCGCTCGACCCGGAAGATCTGCTCATCGGCCATATCGGCGGCATGGATTGCTGCGCCCGCGGCCTGAAGGCTGCTGCCAAGATGATCGAGGACAAGGCGCTCTCCAAGCCGCTCGCCGACCGTTACGCCGGCTGGGATTCGGCCGAAGGCCAGAAGCTGCTGCGCGGTGAATATTCGCTCGATCAGATCGCTCAGTGGGTCGAAACCAAGGACGTCAACCCGCAGCCGAAGTCCGGCAAGCAGGAACTGCTGGAAAACATCGTCAACCGTTACGTTTGATCGACAGCTTCGGGAGGCGGTGGTTCATCGCCTCCCGATTTCAGCCGAAACGCGCGGCTGGAAATGGCTATGGGATTCCCTGAGGGATCCTTGGCATTGGCGAAAACATAGCCGTCGGCCTGGTGCAGGGGGCCGAACTCCAGTCCCTCCTCCGCACACTTAGTGCGGAAAGCTTCGACATTCTCGACGTCGAAGACCAGCTTTACCAGCACCTGGCCCATTTTCTGCGCCTTGCCCGCCGGATGGATCAGCAGATTGGCGCCGCCATCCTGCGCGAGCAGCTCAACAATCCGATCGCCCTCCAGATAGAGCGGCTTGAACCCGAAATGCTTCTCGTAAAAGCTGATCGTCGCATCGACATCCCGGACATAGAGGGTGATCCTGCCGAGCGGCATCGTTGTGTCCACCTATCGCCGGAGGCGCGGCGGTGGGGAGACCGAATTTCGCACCACGAGATCCGGCCGCAACAGGATCTCCGTCTCGGGCGGCTCGCCATCCGAGAGCAGTTCCAGCAAAAGCGCCATCGCATGCTTGCCGATGGCGGTGCGCGGCTGCCGGATCGTCGTCAGCGACGGCGTCATAAAGACGGCTTGCGGGACGTCGTCGAAACCGGTCACCGAAAAATCCTCGGGTATATCATAGCCGCGTGCCTTCAGGCCGATCATCACGCCGATCGCGGTCTGATCGTTGACGCACATGAAGGCTGTCGGCAGGGTGTCGCGCATGAAGAGCTGCTCGACGGCGAGCCGACCGCTCTCGATGGTGCCATCGCCTTCCAGCACGATGCGCAGGTCCTGTCCGATGCCGGCCGCATCCAGCCCGGCCTCGTAGCCCATGCGCCGCCTGCTGTAGGCGAGGCGGGTGCGGGAATCGCCGATGAAGGCGATCTTGCGGTGGCCCTCGGCAATCAGTAGGTCGATGGCCTTGCGGGCGCCGGCAATATCGTCGACGCCGACATAGGGAATGCCGCCGTTGAAAACTGGCTCGAAAACGCCGACGCTCGGCGGCAGCCGCGCTGTCATGGTCTGATGACCGAAGGGCAGGATACCGGTGAAGAGGATCAGACCCGCCGCCTGGTTGGAATTGAGGAATTTCAGATATTCCAGGCCACGCTGCGCGTCGTTCTGCGTGTGTCCGATCAGGATGCCGTAACCGTGCGAACGCGCCTCGTTTTCCAGGCCGATCAGGATATTCGAGAAATTGGGATCGCCGATATCGGGCGCCACGACCAGAATCATGTTCGAGCGGCCGAGCCGGAGGCTGCGCGCCATGGCATTGGTGGTATAACCGGTGACGGCGATAGCCTGATTGACTTTCAGCCGCGTCGAATTGGCGACTTTCTCCGGTGTATGGATGGCCCGCGAAACCGTTGCTATCGAAACATTGGCAATTCGGGCGACGTCTTCGATAGTTGCGGGCGTGGAATTCGACACTGCGCTCTGCCTTGGGTCTCGTCTCGGGCTGGAGACTACACAGACTTACGTGGAGGTCAAAGGTAACCGCGAAATTTTGTACGATATCCAATGATGTAAACCTTTACACGGTGTATGTAAAGGTTTACATACCGTGGAAAGCGGGTGGGACCGCAGGGAGGATGCAATGGGTTCGGAAGCCGTCGACGGTGCGGTCGTGCTGTCTGCGAGAGGGATTTCCAAGGCCTTCAGTGGCGTACAAGTGCTGTTCAGCGTCAACTTCGATCTTCGGGCCGGCGAAATCCATGCGCTCATGGGCGAAAACGGCGCCGGAAAGTCGACGCTCGTCAAGGTCCTGTCCGGCTTCGAGCAGCCGACCTCCGGTGAGATTTTGCTCGATGGCAAGCCGGTAAAGCTGCCGCCGAACGGCGCAGCGGAAGCGCTCGGCATCGTCATCATCCATCAGGAATTCAATCTCGCTGAGCATCTGACCGTTACCGAGAGCCTGTTTCTCGGGCGCGAAGTTACACGGCTCGGTGTGCTCGATCGCAAGCATATGCGTGCCGAAACGCGGCGCGTGCTCGATCTCCTCGGCTCGCATGTCGACGAGAATGCCGTGATCAGCTCGCTTTCCATTGCCGACAAGCAGATGGTGGAGATCGCCAAGGCGATCAGCCGCGATGCGCGCATCGTCTTCATGGACGAGCCGACCGCCGTCCTGTCGCGCGAGGAAACCAATTTCCTGTTCAAGCAGGTGCGCAAGCTGCGCGATCAGGGAACGAGCTTCGTCTTCGTCTCCCATAAGCTCGACGAGGTCATGGAGCTGACGGACCGGGTCACGGTGCTGCGCGACGGTCAATGGGTGAAGACATCGCCGACATCGCTGCTCGATGGCGAATCGATCGCCCAGCTGATGGTCGGGCGCGAGCTTTCCAGCCTCTATCCGGCCAAGAACGAGCCTGATGTCGACGAGAAGGTCGTGCTCAAAGTTGCCTCGGTTTCCACCGGCTACGTCCACGATGCGAGCTTCGAGCTGCGCAAGGGCGAGATACTGGGCTTTTCCGGCATGATCGGCTCGGGGCGCACGGAGCTGATGGAAGCGATCGTCGGCCTGCGCGCTCGTGCATCCGGCGAGGTCGTCGCCAACGGCCAGACGGTGCCGCCGCATGACGTGCATGCGGCCATCGATGCCGGGCTTGCCTACATGACCAAGGACCGCAAATCGAAGGGCCTGCTTCTGAATTCGGGCATGGTCGTCAATCTGACCCTGCAGTCGCTCGACCGGCATGGCAAGTTCGGCTATCTGAGCGCCTCCAGCGAGGCGGATGCGCTGACGCGGGCGCGCCGCCGTTTTGATATACGTGTGCGTGACGGAAACATCGTTGCCGGCCGCATGTCCGGCGGCAACCAGCAGAAGCTGCTTCTGGCGAAGATCATGGAGACCGAGCCGCAGATCATCATTATCGACGAGCCGACGCGCGGCATCGATGTGGGGACGAAGCAGCAGATCTATCATTTCATTTCCGCGCTGGCGCGCGATGGTCATTCGATCATCGTGATCTCTTCGGAAATGCCCGAGGTCATCGGGCTTTGCACGCGGGTTGCGGTGATGCGAGAGGGTCGGATCGTCGGCGTGCTCGAAGGCGAAGAGATCACCGAGCAGGAAATCATGCGTTATGCGGCGGGCCTGAAGAAAAAGACGGCTGCCTGAAGGGGCGGCGGAGTGCAGGGCGAATTCCCAGCAATCATGGGACGGGAGGTTGGTTTTGGTTATGAGCGTGGGTGAAGACAGCAGCGGCAAGACAGGCCGGCGAGGACGTTCCTGGCGGGATGTCGATCTTAGGGCGGTTGCGCCGTTTGCGGCGCTGGTGCTGCTTCTGATCGTGGGCGCACTGGTCAATCCGAACTTCATCGGCATCACCAATCTCACCAATGTCGCGACGAGATGCGCCTTCATAGCCATCATCGCCGTTGGGGCGACCTTCGTCATTTCGGCCGGCGATCTCGATCTGTCCGTCGGCGCGATGGTCGCCTTCGTTGCCAGCCTGATGATCCTTTTCATGAATTCGGGCGTCATTGCCGATCCCTCTACGATGCTGGCGGCGGCGGTGCTGTTTTCGATCGTTGCCGGCCTGCTATGCGGCCTTGCCAACGGGTTGATTACGACCATGGGCAAGATCGAGCCGTTCATCGCGACGCTCGGCACCATGGGCGTCTATCGCGGCCTGACGACCTGGCTGTCGCAGGGCGGTGCCATCACCTTGCGACCGGCGGATATTCAGGCGCTCTACAAGCCTGTCTATTATGGCTCCATGCTCGGTGTGCCGGTGCCGATCGTGGTCATCCTCGTCGTCACCGGCATTGCGGCTTTCATTCTCTACCGCACCCGTTATGGGCGGCATGTGATTGCGGTTGGCTCCAACCGTGACGTTGCCCGCTATTCCGGCGTCGCGGTCAATCGCGTGCGTACCGTCGCCTTCGTCATCCAGGGATTTTGCGTTGCCATCGCCGTGCTTCTCTATGTGCCGCGGCTCGGTTCGACATCGGCGACGACGGGCAGCCTGTGGGAATTGCAGGCGATCACCGCCGTTGTCGTCGGTGGCACGGCGCTGAAGGGCGGCGCGGGCAGGGTGTGGGGCACGATCTGCGGCGCGTTCATCCTCGAACTCGTCGGCAATATCATGCTGCTTTCCAATTTCATCAGCGAGTATCTGCTGAGCGCCATCCAGGGTGCGATCATCATCATCGCCATGCTGGTTCAGCGTTCGCTTGCCCGCAAATAGTGAATAACCGGGTCAGGGGGCGCCCGGTCGTCATGCTAAGGCCCTGTCTCTATCTGGGAGGAAGAAACATGCGAAAAAGATTCATAGGCTTGGCTGTCGTGATGGCGGCTCTGGCCGGCACCGTACATGCCGCCGATAAGAAGGTGACGATCGGCGTTTCCATTCCGGCCGCCGACCACGGCTGGACCTCGGGCGTGGTGTTCCATGCCGAGCGCGTCGCCAAGCTCTTGATGGCGGAGCATCCGGGACTGAACGTCATCGTCAAGACCTCGCCGGATGCCGCCAGCCAAGCAAACGCCGTGCAGGATCTTGAAACACAGGGCATCGATGCCCTCGTGATCCTGCCGTCGGATCCGGATCCGCTCGTCAACGCGATCAAGGAAGTCAAGGACAAGGGCAAGTTCGTGGCGCTCGTCGACGTGCGCCGAGCAACAACGACAATTCCGTCCGTGACCTCTATGTCGCCGGCAACAATCCGGCGCTTGGCCAGGTCGCGGGCGAATACATCAAGAAGAACACGCCGGATGCACAGGTCGTCGTCATCCGTGGTCTGCCGATCCCGATCGATCAGCAGCGCCAGGACGGCTTCGACAAGGGTATCGCCGGCTCGAACGTCAAGGTTCTCGACCGCCAATACGGCAACTGGAACCGCGACGACGCCTTCAAGGTCATGCAGGACTACCTGACCAAATTCCCGAAGATCGATGTCGTCTGGTGCCAGGATGACGACATGGCCGTTGGCGTTCTGCAGGCGATCGAGCAGGCCAAGCGCACCGATATCAAGTATATCGTCGCCGGCGCCGGTTCGAAGGACATGATCAAGAAGGTGATGGATGGCGATAAGCTGATCCCGGTCGACGTGCTCTATCCGCCAGCAATGGTCGGCACCGCCATGGAGCTGACGGCTGCCAATTTCTATGATCAGGTTCCGATTCGCGGCAACTACATCCTGGATGCGACGCTCGTCACCAAGGACAACGCCAAGGACTTCTACTTCCCCGATTCACCGTTCTGATCGGTTTTTCGGTTGATCTTCCAGGGCGCCCGCCGGTTTCGGCGGGCGTTTTTTAAGTGTTCCATCAGCCCCGTTTTGCGGCGGATGGAAATTTTGCGGCACGTACCTCTTGCCGTCTGCAGCGTGCCGTGGTTAGGTCGCAAGGCATTCGACTTTCAGCCCGACGACCCTATAGTTTTTGGAGGCTACGGCACCTCAGCCGCCTAGGATATGGGTCCGAAAGGCATCGGAAACGTTTACAGAACGCGATTAGGGAGGAATTACAGATGAAGACGATCAAGGGACCAGGCCTGTTTCTCGGTCAGTTCGCCGGCGATGCGGCACCGTTCAACTCGTGGGATTCGATCACGAAATGGGCTGCTGATGCCGGCTATATCGGCGTGCAGGTTCCGACCTGGGCAAGCCAGCTCATCGACCTGAAAAAGGCAGCCTCCTCGAAGGATTATTGCGATGAATTCGCCGGTGTTGCCCGCGCCAACGGCGTCGAAGTCACCGAGCTTTCCACCCATCTTCAGGGCCAGCTCGTCGCCGTGCATCCAGCCTATGACGAAGCCTTCGACGGTTTTGCGGCGCCGGAAGTGCGTGGGAATCCGAAGGCGCGGCAGGAATGGGCCGTCGAGCAGGTGAAGATGGCGCTAACGGCGTCGAAGCATCTCGGCATCAAGGCGCACGCGACTTTCTCAGGCGCGCTCGCCTGGCCCTTCATCTATCCCTGGCCGCAGCGCCCGGCCGGCCTCGTCGAGACCGCTTTCGAAGAACTTGCCCGCCGCTGGACGCCGA
>JGI24740J21852_10001154_pt1 | contig 11917 bp, 11 predicted proteins | sample KBSCornC6_FD_21852 | JGI IMG/M metagenome (IMG submission 21852) | reverse complement strand
ATTTCAGCTCTTTATAGCGGAAGGTCAGTAATGTACGGCCGGGGTTTACTTCCGTTACTTCTATGCCAATGGTATTGTTAAAATCACGGGTTACACGTTGTACCACATCATTTACCGTGGTATAGGTTTCACTGCGGCTTTCCTGTTTCAGCTCAAACTGCTGGCCTTTCTGGAATTTATAATTCAGTTCTGTGTAGTTATCCTGTGCGGCGGCTGGTAACACATATACTGCTGCCATCGTGATCAAACCTAAAATCCTTTTCATCTGCAAATATTATTTAGAATAGCCACAAAAGCAATGCAGCTCTTTTATTTAACGTTGCGCCGCTTAAACATATTTTTCTATTACCCCCAGGCCAAATAATGCAAAATCATATTTTGCGGGATCTTCCGGATCCATGGCCCGCAGCCGGGCGGTAAGCTCCAGCGCGGTTTTCCAGGTAGACTTATCTTCGCTGATCAGCCCCAGGCGGGTGGCCACCCGGGCCACATGCACATCTACCGGGCATACCAGCTGGCTGGGTTTTATGTGTTTCCATAAACCAAAATCCACGCCATTTTTATCCTGCCGCACCATCCACCGCAGGTACATGTTCAGCCGCTTGCAGGCTGAGTTTTTTTCAGGGGTAGAGATGTGTTTGCCGGTACGTTCCGGGTGTTCCAGCGCAAAAAAGATGCGGCGGAAGCCTATCAGCGCTTTTTCCACCGTTTCATCCTCCGGGGTAATATGTCCGCTAAAGGCAAATTCCAGGGAGGTCACGTTGGTATAATAATGCTGCAGGAACTCTACAAAATACAGCAGGTCCAGGCCATTAAAGGTCCGGTGGCAAAAATGCATCAGCTGCAGCCGCTCCTGGGGTTTATGGTGCAATATGTAATCGTACGGCGCATTATCCATTAATGCCATTAGCTCCGTGCATTTGCTGATAATGGTGGTACGGTTGCCCCAGGCCAGCACGGCGGCAAACAGTCCGGCAATCTCAATATCCTGCAGCTTGCTGAAACGGTGCGGTATACACACCGGATCATTCGCAATAAAGTCAGGATGATCATAGTATGCCGCTTTGGCATCGAGGTAACTCTTCAATTCACGGACATTCATAGCATAGCATCGGTATCGGTTATAGGAAAAATCAGGCGATGGCTTTATCCAGATCTGCCAGCAGATCATCTGCATCTTCAATACCCACACTTAACCGTATCAGTGAATCCACCAGCCCGTTCTGCATACGCTCTTCCCGGGGGATGGAGGCATGCGTCATGGAGGCCGGGTGCCCGATCAGCGATTCCACCCCGCCCAGCGATTCTGCCAGGGAAAACAGGTGGGTGCTGCTCAGCACCTTCAGCGCTGCGTCCATACTGTCGTTCTTTAAGGTGAACGACATCATGCCGCCAAAACCACGCATTTGCTTTTTGGCAATGTCATGGTTAGGGTGATCTTCAAAACCACACCAGAACACTTTTCCTACTTTGGGATGTTCCCGCAGGAAACGGGCTATAGTTGCGCCATTCTCGCAGTGGCGCTGCATGCGTACATGCAGGGTTTTAAGACCGCGCAGCACCAGGAAACAGTCTTGCGGACCGGGTACAGCGCCGCAGCTGTTCTGTAAAAAATACAGCTGTTGCGCCAGCGCTTCGTCTTTCACTATTACGGCTCCATGCACCACATCGCTATGGCCGCCCAGGTATTTGGTAGCGGAATGCACTACTATATGAGCGCCCAGGTCCAACGGGTTCTGGAGGTAAGGAGATGCAAAGGTATTATCCACACTCAGCAACAATTGATGCTCCTGGGCTATCTGGGCACAGGCGGCTATATCAATAATGTTCATGAGTGGGTTCGTAGGTGTTTCTATCCATATCATTTTCGTTTGCGCGTTCAGGTAGTGGCGGATGTTTTGCGCATCCTGCATACCAATGAAATGGAACTTTACGCCATAACGTGCAAACACTTTGGTAAAAATGCGGTAGGTGCCGCCATAAAGGTCACTGGAAACGATCACTTCATCACCGGGGTTCAGCAGCTTGATCACCGCATCTGTAGCGGCCAGCCCGCTGCCAAAGCAAATGCCATGTGTACCATTCTCAATAGCTGCCAGGGCATCCTGCAGCGCATCGCGGGTGGGGTTTTGTGTACGGGCATACTCATAGCCTTTGTGGTGGCCGGGTGCGCTTTGTACGTAGGTGGAGGTTTGATAAATAGGGGTCATTATTGCCCCGGTGGTGGGGTCTGGTGCTACACCGGCATGTATGAGCTTTGTTCCCAGCTTCATGTATTCAATTATTTTATAATAAGTTATTTATTTACATAAGTTATGCCCAAAGGTACTAAAATAGCGTAGATTATAAGGTTAACAAGGGTTTTTACGCGGTAATGGCTATACGTAGAAATACGTTTTATGCAATAGGATGTTTGTCGGAATTTGGGGTCTGCGATACTAATACGGGAGAATTTATTACACTCACGACCTTTTTTGCTACGTTCGCCAAAACCGGGAAATCCCGTGTAGCCATTCCGTGTACTTTTGATCTAGGTTTTTCATAGGATATGGTTAAAATTATTACAAGGGCGGTATTCTTACCGCCCTTTATTTTTTGTACCTATTTCTTCTTTACACTGCTTTTTTCACTAAACTTCACCGGCAGGGTGATCATAATATCATCCCAGGCCATCAGCAGGTTGGCGCCTGCATCTGCTTTCTCAAAGGCCATGGTAAAGAATTCTACCGGGGTGGTAAGTGTAGTTATGGGTAAGCTGGTTCTCACAACATCTTTGGCAGCATCATATTTATAAGCGCCCCAGATATCGGTTTCGCGGTTCAGGATAATGGTCCATTTATCCTCCTGCGGAATAGCATACATGGTATAACGTCCTTTGGGAATGCTTTTACCGCCAATAACAACGGGAATAAAGAATTCTACTTCAGTAGCTTCGTTAGCGCCCAGGCGCCATACCTTTCCGTATTCTTCCAGCTCTCCGAAGATCTTTCTGCCCTTTTTCTGCGGGCGGCTGTAAATAACGCGGGCTACCAGTGAGCCGGACTCGCCTTTTACCTTTACCAGGTACGGATATACGGGCGGATAGTAGGCCATGTCCATAGGGCTGGCATCGGGTGGGGGTAATTTCTTATCCTGGGCCGTGGCAGTTTGCAGGCCGGCTGCGGATAATAACATCATCGCGACAAAAAAGAACGCTTGCTTCATTGTTGGCTGTAAATTTTTGATGGTAAATTATGGTTCCAGGGGCCAAACTTAGTGAAAAAGGTGAAAAATGTAGTGTTCCGCCGCTTAAGAGGACCAGGCAAAGGGTAAAGCGGTAAAAGTAAGGGGGTAAGCGGCTCGCTTAGGGTAAAAGCGCCAGTTTTTCCTTTACAAATGCTTCCAGATCCGGGAAAAAGCCCAGGTAACAGCTTTCCAGCACTTTATAATGCTCTTCAAATACGGCAAAAGGTACACTTGCCGGCACCTCCAGGTAACGCGCCCGGCGCGTAATACCGTTGAAGGTGCGGTAAATGCCGTCTGTAAGCCGGTAATTATATAACCAGTTTTGTGTGCGCATATAATGGAATACCTGTAAAAATACCGGGGGCAGGCTGCCGGCATTGGTTTCCAGCAGGGTATATACGGATTGGGCAAACTGTTCCAGCTCTTCGTCTGTAAAGCGTTGCAGGTCCCTGGCCAGGAAATGATCGTACACAATATCCATAAACACAGCGCCATACAAGCCGCAGGACGGTTTAAAAAGCTCCCGGCCTTCTTTGGTAAGCACATGATGGTCCGTGAAAGTATCTATAGCGCGGTGTATGCGGATGCCTTCCTGTACGGCCGGCGTATGTTGCAGGATCTGTTTGCCTTTTACAAAGTCGGCAATCATGTTGCCGATTATAACTGACGGATTATTGAAGGATAGATATGCATGCGCAAGAAAATTCATCCCCGTAATTTACGAAATGATGTGCGGATATGCAGGCATATAACTCATGCGCAGGTCTGTTTCCGTTCATCTGTTAGCAGGCCCATTCATCCTAACCCTTACCAGTGCCCGGCTGTAAGCTAATCACCACCTGCAATGCATTGCATTTTTACTGCGCGGTTTTTTATATTACCGCACATCCTCACTCTTCCACTTTAACAAAAGCTTAACTCCGGCAGGTGCAACATTCGTTCTTTGCCTGCAAACGCTTTGCAGCGGCCGCCTCCTACGGAAAAAAAATGTATTTATAACCTAACTGTTGCAACAGGTGTTTTTACAAACTATTCAAGCTATACCATTAGCAACTATTGGGTTGTTGCGCGTATAAAGCCACTGTACCTTTGGTTCATAAATAAACAAACACAAAAAATTCAACCCTAAAAAACTAAAAAACTTCCGCCATGAAGAAAATGTTTTTAACACTATGTGTAGCTGCCGCTTTATTTTGCGGGCACACAGCCTGGGCTGCCCATGTCACTGAGACAGAAGCTACTGCCCGCCTGAAAACAGCATTAAGCCAATCTTTTGCCAATGCCACCCATGTACGGTGGTTCACAGATGACCAGAAGGTTTTTACCGCCAAGTTCCTGGTAGGTGAAACCCAGGTTTCTGCATACTTTGATGCAGATGGCACTTTACTCTCTACCCGCCGTTATATTACGGAAGAGCAGCTGCCGCTGGCAGTGGTAACCAAAGTAAAGAAACGTTACCCTTCACACGAGATCCGCTCTACCGTGGAGCTGGATGCGGGTAACACTACCACTTACTATATTACGCTGGAAGCTGAAAACAGCTGGATGGTACTGAAATCTGACAGTAACGGCCAGTTAAGCGTGTACCAGCGTTTGAAAAAAGCGTAGTCGTCAGCCATTCTATAAGCTGTTGTGTTGTTTTGCAGGTCCATAGTTATACTATGGGCCTTTTTTTATGCCCCTTCTCCTAACTATATCTTAACTTTGCCCCCTTGCAACAAAACAGTAACTTAATAAAATGAACAAAGGGCCCATTTCACAGTTTATCCAGCACCATTACCGGCACTTCAATGCAGCTGCGTTGGTAGATGCTGCCAAAGGATATGAAACACATTTGCTGGAAGGTGGAAAAATGATGGTAACGCTGGCAGGCGCCATGAGCACCGCCGAACTAGGTATTTCTTTTGCGGAAATGATCCGCCAGGGAAAAGTGGATATTATTTCCTGCACCGGCGCCAACCTGGAGGAAGATATCATGAACCTGGTTGCGCATACCCATTATAAACGGGTACCCAACTACCGGGACCTGAGCCCGCAGGATGAATGGGCGCTGCTGGAAAAGGGCTTTAACCGCGTTACAGATACCTGCATACCGGAAGAAGAAGCTTTCCGCCGTATACAAACACATATTTTCAAAATATGGAAAGATGCGGAAACTAATGGCGAACGCTACTTCCCGCATGAATACATGTACAAGTTGCTGCTGAGTGGTGTAATGAAAGAGCACTACGAGATTGATCCCAAGCATAGCTGGATGCTGGCCGCCGCAGAAAAGAATATTCCTATTGTAGTACCGGGCTGGGAAGATAGTACCATGGGTAACATCTTTGCCTCTTACTGCATTAAAGGTGAGCTGAAAGCTGCTACCATGAAAAGCGGTATTGAGTACATGGTGTGGCTGTCTGACTGGTACCGTAATAACTCTGCTGGTAAAGGCGTAGGCTTTTTCCAGATTGGTGGCGGTATTGCCGGCGACTTCCCCATTTGCGTAGTACCCATGATGTACCAGGATCTGGAATGGCATGATGTTCCTTTCTGGAGCTATTTCTGCCAGATCTCTGATTCCACTACCTCTTACGGTTCTTACTCCGGCGCTGTGCCGAATGAAAAGATCACCTGGGGTAAGCTGGACATCAATACGCCTAAATTTATTGTTGAATCAGATGCTACCATCGTAGCGCCGTTAATATTTGCCTACCTGCTGGGCTGGTAAGTTTAATGTGCTAATATGCTAATGTGCTGGTGAGAAGAGCAAAAGCTGCTTTTTCACCAGCACATTTTTTATTGAAATATTTTAATCATCGTGTATTAAAAACATACCGGCACATCAGCATATTATCTTCGAGGATCCCCGGATCTCCAGCCTCCCTTCCAGCACCAGCTCCTCTGTTTCCGTGAACTTTTCTTCAATGTGGCGGATCAGCATTTTCAGCGCTTCCTTACCTACCTCATAGCCCGGTTGTACAATAGTGCTCAGGGCCGGCTCTATTACTTCTGCCACCGGATCGCCGTTAAAGCCTACTATAGCAATATCCTGCGGTACGCGGTACCCCAGGCTTTGCAGGTATTTAATGGCAATTACGCCGGAGGGATCATTAACGGTAAAAATACCATCAGGCTGTAAGTGCATTACTTCCTTTACGGCTTCCAGTGCATTCAGCTGGAATTTTTCGCAATGCACAATATGTTGGGGAGTGTACGGCAAATTATGCTGCTGCATGGCGTGTTCATAACCCCGCAGCCGCTCATCTGACACAGATAATCCTTTAGGCCCGGCCAGGTGCGCAATGTTGCGGCAGCCCTGCTGTATCATATGCTCCACTGCCTTGAATGCGCTTTTGTACTGCTCCACCTTTACGCGGGAGGCGCTTACATGCGGCAGGTCACGGTCAAAGAACATAAAGGGAATGCCTTTCTGCTGCAGCTTCAGGAAGGGCTCCGCATCCTGCGTTTGTTTGGATACGGATATCAGCAGCCCGTCTATACGGCAGCTGGCCAGTTGCCGTATAGCTTCTGCTTCCTGGAGCGCACATTCATTGCTCTGGCAAAACATCAGGTGGTAGCCATGCTGGCTGGCTACCTCGTTCATACCGCTAAGGGCATGGGAAAAGAAGTGCGTAGCAATCAGGGGCACAATCACCCCTATGGTACGGGTTTGTTTATTAATAAGGCTCTGGGCAATGTAGTTAGGCTCATAGTTCAGTCCCTCCGCCAGTTCCAGTACTTTGCGCCTGGTATCTTCATTAATGTCGGGCAGGTTACGTAATGCCCTGGATACGGTAGACACAGAGAGGCGCAGCTTCCTCGCAAGGTCTTTGATGGTTACCTGCTTATTCTTCATGCTCCTAGTTGGATAGTTATATTCAGTGATCGGTACCGGTTATACACGGGTTTTTCCTATATGGATAAGTTGCAGGCGCTTTAACAGCCTGTCAATTGTTTCCGTTCGTCTTTAAAAAATCGGAGCTCCCCCAGTTACACTCCACAAATAAAACAAAAACCGGTTAAGTACGTGCATCGTATTTCACAAGCGGTACGTCAGCAGGGATGAACTGCTAAAACAGGCCGTTTTTACGGCAAACACATATTTTTTTTATTAATGCAAACGTTACCGGTAACGTTATTTTCCAGCACCCCATGTTTATCTGATCTGCAGCTTATATTTTGCAACCAATACTACACGTGCATTACCACTCCAATAGCGTAATGCAATTTTAATGGATAAAGGCCAAAATTACGGCCGGGAAAATCATTTCCCGGCTTTTTTTATCCGGACCATATTTCGCACATTAAACGTATATTGGACCCTTATAAATTACTGCGATTATGAAACGTATACTTCCACTGCTAACGGTAGCCACCGCCCTCACTATGGGCGCCTGCCAGCAACCCGGTACTAACACAAATAATAATTCTGTTGATAGTATGAGTACAAATCATGACAGCATCACTAGCATTGAAGCGCTGATTCCCGCTACGAATTTTGACACCACCATTGATGGGAACCAGGTGAAACTATTTTATCTGAAAAGCAAAGGCGGCGTACAAATGGCCGTTACCAACTACGGTGTAAAAGTAGTAGCCCTGCTGGCGCCTGACAAAGAAGGTAAGCTGGAAGATGTGGAGCTGGGATACGATAAGATAGGCCAGTATGTAAGCACCAAAGACCGTTACTACGGCGGCATTGTAGGCCGTTACGGCAACCGTATTGCCAAAGGCAAATTTAAGCTGGATGGTAAGGAATACAAGCTGGCGGTGAATAATAACGCCAACCACCTGCATGGCGGTTTAAAAGGGTTTAATGATGTGGTTTGGGAAGCCAAACAACCAAATGAGCATACGCTGGAATTCCACTACCTCTCTAAAGACGGAGAAGAAGGATACCCCGGCAACCTGGATATTACGCTTACTTACGAGCTTACAGACAGCAATGAATTTAAGATCAATTATAAAGCCACTACCGATAAACCAACGATAGTGAACTTAACCCACCACTCCTTCTGGAACCTGCATGGCGCCGGCAATGGAGATATTAATGATCATGTGTTAATGCTGAATGCCGATAAATTTACGCCGGTAGATAGCAGCCTGATACCCTTTGGTAAGCTGGAGCCTGTAAAAGGCACACCCATGGACTTTACTACGCCTACGCCTATAGGTGAAAGAGTAGGGGCAGATTTTGAGCAGCTTAAATTTGGTAAGGGCTATGATCATAACTGGGTACTGAATAAAAAAGGGAATGAGCTGTCATTAGCCGCCACTGTGCTGGAACCTAAGAGCGGCCGTTATATGGAGGTATGGACCACAGAGCCCGGCGTACAATTCTACGGCGGTAACTTTATGGGCGCTGATACCGGTAAAGGTGGTAAAGCTTATGTACACCGTGGCGCACTTGCCCTGGAAACACAGCATTACCCGGATTCTCCGAACCAGCCTGCTTTTCCTTCCGTGGTGTTAAAGCCCGGGCAAACTTACCAGCAGACCTGCGTGTATAAGTTTGGCGTGAAATAAACTTTTCCAGCTCTAAATAATACGAAACGAATTATGCGATTGCACTATGCTTCGTGTAATTCGTTTTGTAATTTGTAGTCCTAACATTATTGATCCACGTTATAAAACTATCACTCATGGTGCGGAACCTACTTACGCTTTGCTGCGCAATACTTGTAGCCAACATGCTGTATGCACAACAGCAGCAGCCGTTTAACGGGCTTAATATGAACATGGGTAACCTGTTCCAGCTCTCCAACGCAAAAACAAGAAGTATTAGCCCGGAAAATTTTACCGGTGAAAAAGGTAAGGCCGGTATGGCTACACTGGAGCAGGGCCAGGCCCGTGAGGCCGCGCGTGACCTGGGACAAGGCTGGAAAGTAAGCCCCTTCATTCACATTGAAGCCGGCAAAACCATTACCCTGGCGGAAATTGAAGGACCCGGCGCTATTCAGCACATTTGGATGACACCCACCGGTAACTGGCGTTTTTCCATTATCCGTTTTTATTGGGATGATGAAACCACACCATCAGTAGAGGTGCCCGTAGGTGATTTCTTTGGTATGGGATGGGGCCAATATGCGCAGCTAACCTCTTTGCCCATTTGCGTGAACCCGGGCAGCGCCTTTAACTGTTACTGGGCCATGCCTTTCCGTAAAAAGTGTAAGATTACTATGGAGAATATTAATACAGAACGTATGACGCTGTATTACCAGGTAGACTATACGTTAACAGAGGTACCTTCCGATGCCGGTTACTTTCATGCACAGTTCCGCCGCAACAATCCCACTAAAGGCGGCAGCTATACGCTGGTAGATGATATTAAGGGTAAAGGCCAGTACGTGGGCACTTACCTGGCCTGGGGTGTGAATAATAATGGCTGGTGGGGCGAAGGGGAGATCAAGTTTTTTATGGATGGCGATACTAAGTTCCCCACCATCTGCGGCACCGGTACGGAAGACTATTTTTGCGGATCCTACAATTTTGAGAACCGCAACACCCGCCAATACCAGGAGTTTTGTACGCCTTACACCGGCCTGCCGCAGGTGATACGGCCTAATGGTGTGTACGATTCACAACAGCGTTTTGGCCTGTACCGCTGGCATATTATGGATCCGGTACGTTTTGATAAAGATCTGAAAGTTACCATCCAGGACCTGGGCTGGCGCAGTGGTGGCCGTTATTTGCAGCAACAGTCAGATATCAGTTCTGTAGTGTACTGGTATCAGGCAGAGCCACATACAGCTTTCCCGGCCCTCCCATCTAAAAATGACTTAGAGGTAAACTGATGATCGTAAATTTTACAGTCCTTTAAACAGGGCCTCCATAGCATCAGCTACATTGCGTTGCAGGCGGACGGGTTTATCCGGCACTACGCCTTCCACTACACCCCGCCATACCAGCTTATTCTGGGCACGGTCTACCAGGTGAACGGTTACCGTGCCCTCGTTATAATGCTGCCCTTTTTCTAATTGCTCGCTTTCCCACTTATAACGCCGCTGCCCCATATAACGCGGATCTTCTGATTCTGCTTTGTGCACTTTTGCCCTGATCACAATACCAATATTCACCAGCAGGTCCGGATCATGCTCCCCTGGCTGCAGGCCGCGTTTTTGCAGCTGTTGCGTAATTTCTGTTTTCAGCGCATCAAGGCCGGTGTAGTACGTACGGCTGTTTACAGGGTTACCGCTGGCGTCTATCTCATAAAAGTTAAACGTGCGGTAGTTGTTGAGCGCAAAGTTTTCTGCGTTTTCCTGGTCCAGCACCTGTATGGGGCTGCAGGCAAAAGGAAGCAAAAAGAGCGTAAGTAAAAGAAGTAGATATGGCTTCATTGGCAAACATAATTTACATTAATTGAAGATACCTGTTTTCGAGCTTTACTTTAAAATGAATATCTGCATTCAGGGCCTTAAATATTTTAACAATCGTATCAATAGTAGCGCTGTTAACGCTGCTTTCCAGTTTAGAGATCTGGGCCTTTTGTACGCCCACCAGCTTGCCTAATTGTTCCTGTGTCATATTCCGCTCTTTACGGGCCTGCTTTATCATGTGCCCCAGTACCGTCATGTTAAGCTCATATTCATAGGTAATTCTTGATTTGGTGCCACGCTTGCTAATGAACTCGTCTTTAAGTTCATTGAGCGAGTAGGTAGGTAATTTTGCTTTTGACATAGTATTAGTTTTGCCCGGAAAAGTATAATGCTCTTATGTTTTCAGCTTTCTCAATTTCCTTTGCCGGTAATTTGTCTGCCCACCTCCGGCCTCATATAAGGTTTCCAAATTTAGAAACAATTCTCCCACAATAAGTTAATCCCCCGTTAAGCCGGGATCATTAATTTGTGAGCTTCCCAACAAACCAACTTTGATCTCCACAACAAACCCCTGCGTGTGCGGAATGTGGACCTTTGTAAAAAATAAAGCACTATGGCAAATGTTTGGTTTATAACAGGAAGCAGCAGGGGCCTGGGCCGCAGCTTAACCGCCGCCCTGCTGGAAAAAGGAGAATTAGTAGCAGCAACGGCCCGCAGGCCCGAACAGCTGGATGACCTGGTAGCACAATACCCGGATCAGATCTATCCCATAAAGCTGGATGTATCAGATGAAGCAGTGGTGAACAACGCGGTAAAAGATGCCGTGGCCCGCTTTGGAAAAATAGATGTAGCGGTGAACAATGCAGGTTTTGGTATTACCGGCGCTGCAGAAGCTTTTACGCAGGAGCAGATCAGCAGCCAGATCAACACAAATCTGTACGGCCCTATTTATGTAACCCGTACAGTGCTGCCCTATATGCGCAAGCAAGGTTCCGGGCACATTTTGCAGATCAGTTCTTTAGGCGGCCGCATAGGCACACCGGGCCTTTCCATTTACCAGGCCACCAAGTTTGCGCTGGCCGGTTTTTCAGAATCGGTATCCAAGGAAATAGCACCGTTGGGCATTAAGCTCACCATTATTGAACCCGGAGGTTTCCGTACCGATTGGGCCGGCGATTCTATGAGCTTTGCAAAGGATATACCTGATTACGAACAAACAGTAGGCGTGCGCGTTAAACGGTTTAAAGACCTTGCCCAGCAAATGACAGGCGACCCGGATAAGGCTGCGCAGGTGATGATAGCGGTGGTAGCCCACCCTGAACCGCCACTGCACCTGATCTTAGGCAGTGATGCAGCAGGCATCTTAAAACAGGTAGAAGCAGGCCGGCAGG
>JGI24740J21852_10001152_pt1 | contig 11929 bp, 9 predicted proteins | sample KBSCornC6_FD_21852 | JGI IMG/M metagenome (IMG submission 21852) | reverse complement strand
GGCGTCGCCGCCTGCGTGCGTTCCCATTGCCAGCGCAATACCGTTTCGCACGTCGCCTTGCTGACGAACACTTCGGCCGTGATGACAATCTGCGCATTGAACTCGAAGCGCCATGTCGGCCACGGCTCCGTGCCGAACGCCAGCAGATTCGCGCTCGCATCGGGATAAAGCACATCGGGCACGTAGCGCTGCATGCTGAGCGGATAGCGCTCGCCGTCCGCTTCGAGCCAGGCTTCCGCGCCGTTGACCAGCACGACGCGCCCGCCTGGCGCGCGCGTGGCCGCCAGCAGCAATGCGTGATAGCGGCGCGTGCGCTCGGTGCCCACGGTCCCCGACGCGAAGCCGCCGAAGCCGTCTGCCTCGAGCCATTCGTCTTCGAGCCGCGGCATGTCGAAAGGTCGTTCAATGCGTGTCATGGCGTGAGTGATCTTGCGATGGAAGGCATTAGCGTGTCCATTCTCCTACTTATCACTTTCCGGTTCCTTTCGAAGAACTCACAAACGCGAGTCATTTTTCCCACTCGCAAACGTTTCACAATTATTTCTTGAAAGGGTTGGAGACTGCATCCGCTTTCACAAAACNGGATGCCGACATGAGAAGAGACAAACNCCNCGTGAGTGNCTTTTTCGTTGCGCTCGCAACGTNCGCATTAACGGGTGCATTAACGGGTGCATTAAGCGGCTGCGGCGCGGATGACTCCGCATCGGCCAATGCGTCTTCTTCATCGAATGTTGATGCTTCGCNCGATGCGCCATCTTCCGCGGCATTGTCCGCAGCCGCTATTCCGAATGCATCGTCGNCGCTCGCCGCGAATCCCGCTCTCGCATCCGACGCCATCACGCAGAACGTGCAAGCCAGCCTCGCCGCCGACAGCCAGCAGGTCGCGCCCGTCATGCGTTATGCACCGGGCGACAGCGCGAACAGCAACTGACCGATTCCCCTGGCGCGCGTGGCGCGCTATTCTTCCCCCCGCAGAAGGTGATATTCCATGACATCAAATAGCCGTCGCCGTTTCCTGCAGACCGTGGCTTCGTCCGCCGGCGCTGCCGCTGCGCTTACCGCGCTGCCCGAGTCGATTCGCAATGCGTTGGCCGTTCCCGCGTTTTCGCGCACGGGCACGATTCACGATGTCGAGCACATCGTCGTGTTCATGCAGGAAAACCGTTCGTTCGACCACTACTTCGGCCATATGCGCGGCGTGCGCGGCTACAACGACCGCTTCCCGATTCCGCTGCCGAACGGCAAGCCGGTCTGGTATCAGCCGTCGAAGGCGGACCCCACGAAGCCTGTGCTGCCCTTCCATCTGGATACGTCGACCACAAGCGCGCAATGCGTGGGCGACCTCGATCATAGCTGGTACAAGACGCATGCCGCGATAGACGGCGGCCGCTACGACCAGTGGCCCGCGACCAAGACCGACATGACGATGGGCTATCACCTGCGCAGCGACATTCCGTTCCACTATGCGCTCGCCGATGCGTTCACGATCTGCGACGCGTATTTCTGCTCGATGCCGGGACCGACGCATCCGAACCGCTCGTATCTGATGAGCGGCACGGTCGACCCGACGGCCAAGTTCGGCGGACCGCTGCTCGACAACAACGACTGGGTCGACGGCGACGGCCCGCCGAACTATCAGTTGCTTTCATGGACCACGTACCCCGAGCGCCTGCAAGCCGCCGGCATTTCGTGGCAGATCTATCAGCAGGGTCTGACCGGCGCCGATCCGCTGAACGGCAACTACGGCACCAACATCCTGCAAAACTTCAGCAACTTCATCAACGCGCAGCCTGGCTCGCCGTTGTATGAGCGCGCCCAAACCGTACGCACCATCGACGATCTGAAGGCCGACGTGCTCGCGAACAAGCTGCCGCAAGTGTCGTGGCTGTGCCCGCCCGCCGCGTACTCGGAGCATCCGAAATACACGCCGGCGTATGGCGCCGAATATACGTCGCAGATTCTGGATGCGTTGACGTCGAACCCCGAGGTGTGGAGCAAGACCGTGCTCTTCATCATGTACGACGAGAACGACGGCTTCTTCGATCACCTCGTGCCGCCGCAACCGGCAACCACGGCTGCGCAAGGCAAGTCGACAGTCAGCACCGAAGGCGAAATTCACAACGTGGTCAACCCGGGACGCGGCGGCAGCTATACGGCCGACGGCCTGCCCTACGGCCTCGGCCCGCGCGTGCCGATGACGATCGTGTCGCCGTGGAGCAAGGGCGGCTTTGTGTGCTCGCAGGTGTTCGATCACACGTCGGTGATTCGCTTCATCGAAACGCGCTTTGGCGTGTACGAGCCGAACATCACCGCATGGCGTCGCGCGGTGTGCGGCGACCTGACGACAGCGTTCGATTTCCGCACGCCCGACTCGCGCATTCCGCCGCTGCCCGACACGAGCAACTACAAGACCATTGCCGACAACCAGTGCGCGACGCAGCCGAAACCGACCGTGCCCGCGACGCCCGGCTCAATCGATCCGCAGGAAAGCGGCATTCGTTTCGCGCGCGCCTTGCCGTATGAATTGCATGTGAACGGCCACGCGGACGCGAAGCAGAACGCGTTCGAAATTTCATTCGGCAATACCGGCGACCAGGGCGCGCATTTCTATGTGTACTCGACGAATCGCACGGACGGTCCCTGGCGTTACACCGTTGAAGCGGGCAAGTCGCTCAGCGAGTCGTTCGATCTGACATCGACGAACGGCGTCTACGCTTTTCAGGTGTTCGGTCCGAATGGTTTCGTGCGCAAGTTCGCGGGTAACGTCGGGAGCAATGCGCAGGCAGAGCAGCTTGCGGGTGGCCATCACAACGGCAAACCGGCGGAGCCTGAAGTGAAGGTGCAATACGATGTCGCGAACGGCAACGTGTTCCTCAAGTTCAGCAACAAGGGCGGCAGCTTTGCGCGTTTGACGGTGACGGATAACGCGTATGGCGCACGTCCGCGTCCGGTGATCGTGCCGCCGGGCGCGCATATCGAAGAGGCGTGGGTGCTGGCAGCGAGCCATCACTGGTACGACTTGACGATAACCAGCAACGACGACGACAGCTTCTCGCGCCGCGTTGCGGGTCACGTCGAAAATGGGCGGCCGAGTATTAGCGATCCGGCTGCGATTGCGCCGGTGTTGGTGGCAAGTAAGGCGGGTTAGGTTGAGGCTGCGGTTGCGGTTGCGCGTGCGTGGTGTCGGCGCGTCTGGCCGCAGCCTCTGTTGATTGCTAGCAGAGTTCGCACGAAGCTGCTGTCATCACGCCCCCAACAACACCCCCGTTCTAAACGCCCGCGTCCCCGTCACACGCCCCAGCGGCGCGCCCGCCGTCACAAACCGAATCGCGCGACGCATGTAAAACACGCCTTCCGTATTGCTCGTCAACGTAGTGGTTTCGTCCGTCAGCGGATCGACAATATCGAACAACGGTTGACCGACGCGAATCGTCTCGCCGATCTTCGCGCGATGCACGAGAATGCCGCTCACGGGCGCATAGAACTGCTCGCTTCCGGCNAGCGGCGTCGCAGGNGTCANCAACGGCGGCAGCGGCTTCGCTTCCAGCCGAATCGCCTTGCGCCACATGAGATAGTCGACGATCGCATCGGCGTCGTGCTGTGCCGCTTCGTATGAAACGTCGCGCTGGCCGCGGCATTCGACAGTCACTGCAATCGTGCCGGTAGGCACCGGCTTGTCGGCGGGCATATGTTGCTGCAACTCCCACCACAGCAGGCTATGCGTTTCGTCGAAGGCCTCGCCGCCCGAGTTCGTCGCCAGCAGCGACGCTTCTGCGCCAAGATAGCGCGCGAACGGTTCGACTTGAGGCCACGCCGCCTCGCTCGTGTAGAGATGCATCGCGGCCTCGAGCGAACAATGCAGATCGATCACGACGTCTGCATCGAACGAGAGCTTCAGCATCGCCAATTGCAATGACTCGAACTCGGTCATCGGCTTTTGCGCGGCGAGTTCGTCAGCAATCAGACGACGAACGATCCGCACGTTTTCGGCGGCGTCCGAACCTAGCGCTTCGCGCGCTTGCGCGACAAGTTTCGTCAGCCGCANAAANTGCCGGTTGAAGTTCTTGCCGCTTGCAAGGTCGAAGCGNCCGATAAATTGTCCGAGTACGTANTGCCCGAGTCCGANGGGATTNGCCACGGGCACNAGCACGATCTCCGCATTNAGCGCGCCCTGCTTTTCAAGTTCGATCAANCGACGCTTCAATAGAAGCGTGGTCAGCATCGCTGGCGTTTCGTCGGCATGCAGCGACGACTGGATATAAATCTTCTCGCCGCTGCCTNGCGCGCCGAAGTGAAACGATACGAGTTCGCGCTGCGTGCCGATTGCCGGCGAAATGAGCGGATGCGATTGCTTGTTCATGAGAGACGAGCGTGGAGTTAAAGAGCGGAACGCGCGGGCATCAATTGCCGTACGGGTCGAAGTCGAAGTACTTTTTCGCGATCTGCGCATACGTGCCGTCTTTCAGCATCGAGGCAATCGCGGCGTTCATCGACGCCTGCACTGCCGTCTCGTCCTTGCGCAAGCCGATGCCCGTGCCGCGATCGCCCATCGAAAGCGGTTCGCCGACAAACGCGAAGCCCTTGCCGGACGGCGTGCGCAGAAAGCCGAAGTCCGCTTCCACCGAGCCGAGCAGCGCGCCGTCGAGTCGTCCATTCTGCAAGTCGGCGAACACCTCGTCCTGGCTCTTGTACGCGACGACATGCGCGCCGAGCGGCGTCCAGTTCTTCAGCGCATAACCTTCGAACTGCGTGCCCGATTGCACGCCGATCTGTTTGCCCGAGAGCGCCTGCAAGCCCGCGGCGAGCGGCGAGCCTTGCCGCGCGATCAGCCGCGATTTGAACTGAAAGAGCTTCGACGTAAATAGAATCTGCTGCTCGCGTTTCTGCGTGATCGCCATCGACGAAAGAATCGCNTCGATCTTGCGTGCCTGCAGCGCGGGAATCATCCCCGAAAATTCGAGCTCGACCCATTGGCAACGCGCTTTAATGCGGCGGCAAANTTCATTGCCGAGNTCGACGTCGAAGCCTTTGAGGCTGCCGTCGGGCGACTTNGAATCCATCGGCGGATAGCTTGGGTCGATGCCGAGGCGCAGCGTGTCGGACNCGGCGGCAAACGCGCCGCTGCTGAGGGCCAGCGCGGCGCTTACGATCATCATCAGAGGCAGTTTCATGGGAGCGGAAGTTGTCGAAGTGGACGGAACACGGCGAGCCCATCGTATGCCGCTGCGCCGCTTCATAGAAGTCAGCTTCGGACTATCATGATCACCTTTGCCGATCACTGGCAGTGAACCACGGACGCTCCAATGGCGTTGACGATCTCCCAACTGCGGGCCTTCAAGTCCGTCGCCGAACATGGCAGCTTGCGCGCGGCCTCGCGTGCACTCGGCGTCGCGCAAAGCGGCATCACGCAGCAGTTACAGAACCTCGAATCGATGTTGGGCGCGACGCTCTTCATCCGCACGAATCGCGGCATCGCGCTCACTGCGCTCGGCCAGCGGCTGTTGCAGCGAGCGGGCGCGATTATCGGCGAGTGCGAGCGCGCCGAGCAGGAGGTGCAGCAATTGCGCGGCGACTACGCGGGCGAGGTCACGTTCGGCATGACGACCGAACCGTTAGTCGATGCATTGGCGCCCGTGCTGATGCAGTTCCGCACGCGCTTCGAGCGAGTGGCGCTGCATCTGCGCACCGGCACATCGCGCATGATGATTTCGTGGATTCGCGAAGGCACGCTCGACTTCGCAGTCGCGCTAGTGTCGAAGCACACGGATACCGCTGATCTTTCCGTCGCGCCGCTGTATCGCTCCGATCCAGTGATCGTCTGCCGCAAGGGTCATCCGAAGGCGCTGGCTCGCTCGCTTGCCGATCTCGCCGATTGCACATGGATCGCCACGCGCTCGCCGAATCTCACCGACGATCCGCAAGTCAATCGCCTGAATCATCTGTTCGAAAGCCACGGTTTGCCGCCGCCGAAAATCGTCGCGACCGTCGAAGGTTTGTACGAGACGCTGCATCTCGTGGGCGCGACGGATTGCCTGTCGCTGGAGTCGTCGATTGTCGCAACACNGGGCGCGTTTGCCGGCGCGCTGACCACGATCGANGTCCGCGAGCGCGCGATCGAGCAAACCGTCTGCCTGTTGCAACGCGCCGCNATTCCGCTCACGCCCGCCGCGCAGGAACTCGCCACGATGATCGCGTCNTACACGCGCACCGTGCGGGCGCGTTGATGGAGGCGCTGCAAGCAGGCTTGCCGCGCTGCGACTAGAATCAAAGCCCCCTTCTTCGCGCGAACAACTTTCGAGGCGTCAGTAAAAAGAAAGGCGCGAGGCTATGTCGCAGACCATCAACAGGAGTTTTCCCACATGATGAATCGAGACAATCCCGTCTGGCTGATCACCGGCTGTTCGACCGGCTTTGGCCGCGAACTCGCGAAGCTGGTGCTCGAGCGCGGCTGGCGCGCCGTGGTCACGGCACGCGATGCATCGAAAATAAAAGACATTGCCGAGCCGCACGGCGAGCGCGCGCTCGTTCTGCCACTCGACGTGACGAACCGCGCGCAGATCGCGGAGGTCGTCGCACAGGCAAAGCAGCGCTTCGGCCGCATCGACGCGCTCGTGAATAACGCCGGCTACGGCTATCTGGCGGCAATCGAAGAAGGCGAAGACGCGGAAGTGCGGGCGATGTTCGAGACCAACGTGTTCGGTCTCGTCGACATCACGAAAGCCGTGTTGCCGGTCATGCGCGAGCAGCGTAGCGGTCTGATCGTCAACGTATCGTCGATTGGCGGGCTCGCGAGTTTCGCGGCGACCGGCTATTACCACGCGACGAAATATGCGGTGGAGGGTCTGTCGGAAACGCTCGCCGCCGAGGTCAAGCCGCTCGGCATCGACGTGCTGATCGTGGAGCCCGGTCCGTTCCGCACGAATTGGGCCGGTGCGTCGATGAAGCAATCGGCCACCGTCATCGACGACTACGCGGCCACCGCCGGCGAGCGGCGCAAGCAGACCGAAGCGCGCAGCGGCAATCAGGCGGGCGATCCGGTGCGCGCGGCGCAAGCGATTATCGACGCCGCACTATCGGACAAGCCGCCTCTGCGTTTGCTGCTCGGCAAGACCGCGCTCGAACTCGCGCGCAAGAAGCTCGACTTCATGCGCGGCGATTTCGATGCGTGGGAAGCGACCACCGTGGGCGCCGATTACCCGGACGCCTAGAACTCGACGAGCGCGAAGTCTTCCTTGCCCACGTCGCACAGCGGGCAACGCCAGTCGGCGGGAACGTCGGCCCAGCGTGTGCCCGGCGCGATGCCCTCTTCCGGCAAGCCGGCGGCTTCGTCGTAAATCCAGCCGCAGATCACGCAGACCCACTGCTTGAAGTCGTCGGCGGAAGCGGGGTTGGCGGCGTTGGTGGCATTCGCCGATGGCGAATCCGGCGCGCTTTGCTGCTGTGAAGCCGGCGTCTCGTCCAGGCTGACGACGAGCGGCGCCTCCGTGCTCGCGCCGCTTGCGCTGCTCGCTGCGAGGCGCGCCTGCAGGCTGTCGAGCAGGCGTTGCGCTTCGTCTTGCGTGAGGTCGATCCAGTANGGATCGCCTGCGCCGTCGTTGAGCCGTTCGGGGGAAAACTGGATCTCCAGCGCTACGCCCTTCTTNTACATGACGGCGTTACACGACCAGATTCAGCACGATGGCCGCGATAAGCGCAGTGCCGCCGATCAGGCCGAGCAATTGAAGCAGAGTGAGGGATTTGCGCGATGCGGTGGGGAGTTGTTGCGTGGTCACGAGACGGTCTTCGGAAATCGGAAAAAGCGAAATGGTACACGGGTCGCGCGGCGGCGCATGCCGATTTGCGCAAACCCGTGTGTGATGTTGGGCAAGCGGTGGCTCGCCTGATTGGCGAGCAGTTGCCATTATCGCAGCGCGAACGCGCCGGATTATTTACGGCGCGGAGATGAACTCATTCGCGGGCAGGCGCAAAGCCGCCCGCGGTAGGCCGCCCCGCGCTTCCGCTCAGCTTTTCGCCAGCGGGCTGCCGTGACGCGAGTCCCAGAAGCGGATCACTTCGGTATCCCCGGTGCCCGCGCCGACCACCTGATCCGGCGAGCCGCATTCGCGCAGCAGCGCGCGCAGATCGTTGATAACGGGAAACACCTCGTGATTCCAATCCGCGCCCTGCGAATCGTGCGCGCGCTGCTCTGCTTCGACGATTTCGCGGTCTTCCTTGAAGATGCGCTCGGTGAACCACACCAGCAGCGGCCACGCGAGATTCAGTGCGCCAGGAATGCCCGGCTTGCGAATCGACAGCAGCCCGAATGTGCGATTGGTGCGCTGCTCGCGATCGAGCGGCACATAGACGATCCACAGATCCATCACGAGTGTCTTCTCCGACGTGCGAATCTGCAGCGTCTGATACGGATACTCGGTGCGGATCGTCATCACGTCCTTGTCGTTGTCGCCGCCCGTTTTGCGGCTCTGGCCGAACACGATAGCCTCGCCGATCGGCTGCTGGCCGGCCATGCGCGCAAACGTATAGTCGACCTCGACCCAGCCTTCGCCGCGCCGCCGCCCGAGCGAACGCGCGCGCATCTGTCCCATTTGCCGGCGATGCAAAAACTGATGGTTCATGTCCATCAGATTCTCGTGCATGAACGAGTAGTGGCAATTCACCGGACGGCCGAAGCGCCGCGTCTTGTACTTCTTGTCCGACACGGAGCCGAGCGTGGGCAGCGGACGAACCTCGGCCATTGCCGGGTCGCCGGGGAATACGAAGATCAGTCCTTCCACTTCGCGGCACGGATACGAGCGCACGCCGTTCGGCAAACGCTCGCGCCCGAGATAGGGCACGTCGATGCATTTGCCCGAGCAGTCGTAAGTCCAGCCGTGGTAACCGCAACGAATCGATTCGCCATCGACCACGCCCTGGTGCAACGGCACCTGCCGATGCGCGCAGCGGTCTTCGAGCGCGAACACTTTGCCGGACTCGGTGCGCGCGAGCACGATCGGATCGCCCGCGAACGTCACCCCATGCGTCTTGCCGCGCTTCACCTCATGTGACCACGCGAGCGGATACCAGTAGTCCGGGTGAATCCCGACGCGGCGCAGGTCGCGAACCGGCGCGTCGTTGGCGGCCTGGCCCTGTGTGGGAGCGGCTTTTGGCGATGCCGCATGCGTTGGCGACGCCTCGACGGTGTTTTGTTCGAGCGGGGGAACAGCATGCATAGTGTGGAGCCTCCGTGCACGTGCGGATAGAGTAGGAGGCCGCGTGTGGCGGCCGTTATCGCCGTCAGTCTACTCGAACCGGGCGGAGCCTGGGGCGGGCGGGACATCGCGCCGCGCCCGGCGGCCGGGTGCTCGGGGGTGTCGCTACGCGTCGTCGCCGGCTATCAGGCCGGTGCGGCGCTGCACGCCCCACGAGCGTCCGCCGCGCAAAAAATGCAGCCAGCCGAGCGCCGCGCCCAGGTGCCGCAGCAACTGGAAAGTGAACGGCTCCGCGATTGCCGCGAGCATCGCCATCCCCATGCCGGCACGGCTGCGCGTGCCGGTCCAGCGTCGGTAAAGATGGATGCTCCACAGGTAAAAGGCGAGATCGATCGCCGTTTTGACGCCGATCACGCCGAAGATCGACGCGACGATCGCGCCGTGACCGCCCAGCAAAAAAGCGAGCAGCAATCCGAACGCCGTCAGGCCGTAGATCGGCTGCATCGTGTCGAGCGCCTTGACGGGCAGCATCAGCATGCCGAGCATTCCATAGCGCGGATTGCCGGTCATGTCGCGATTCCAGTACTGCGTTTGCAGGAAGCCCGCGAACCAGCGGCGGCGCTGGCGCAGGAAACTGGCGAGGTTGTCGGGCGCATCCGTGTGCGCATGCGCGTTGCCGATCACGCGCACGTCCCAGCCGAGGCCGTGATCGACGGAATGACGGCGCAGCCGGTGAATCAGCTCGTAGTCTTCGACCAGACACTGCGGATCGAAACCGCCGACGTCCAGCAGCGCCTCGCGTTTGAACGATGCGAACGCGCCCGACACGAGCAGCAGACTGTCGGCGCGCATCCACGCAAAACGCGCGATGAAATTGCGCATGTATTCGTAGGTCTGGAACCATTGCAGCACGCGGCCCGACGCCGATTTGCCGCACACCGGCACCAGAATGCCGGCCGCGGCGACGAGCTTCGCGTCGTTCGCAAAAGCGGCGCGCATCGCGTAGGTGGCGTCGTCGTCGAGCAGCGTGTCGGCGTCGACGGTCATCACGGTTTTCGTTGTCATCAACGTGATGGCGGCGTTCAGCGCGCGCGCCTTGCCGCCGTGCGGCATGCGCAGCCAGAACAGATTCGGATGCAGCGCGCTCGGTGCGCTCAGCGTGCCCTCGGCAGGCGCGGTGAGACCGAAGCGTTCGGTAAGGAGCGCGTGCGTTTGATCGGTCGAGCCGTCGTCGGCAATGACGATTTGAGCCGGGCCGTGCACCTGCCGCAGCAGCGCCGCGATCGTGACCGGCAGCACGGCCGCCTCGTTATGCGAGGCGACGATCACGCCCATGTCCGGCAGAGCGCGCCGATCGTAATCGGGCTCGAGCGGCGGCACACGGCGCATCAACGGCAAGCTTTTCCAGGTGACGAACGCGAGCAGCAACGTGTCGTAGATCACGTAGGCGATACCCGTCGACCACGCAACCACGCCGTGCAGAAAGAATGCACGCGCAAACAACAGCAGCCATGCAGCGACGACGGCCGTATGAATCAGCGTGCTCAACCACGTCGTGCCGCGCGGCACGATGCGGGGCGATGCAAGCGCGAACGCCTGTTCCAGGGTCTTTTTCAAAATTGCTAAGCGTCGATGGTTGCTGCCGTTTCAGAAAATGAGCGATGCGGTTGTCACGGCACCATGCGCCTCAGAACCGATTTGCGATCGATCCACTCGTGCTTCAGCGCGCCGCCGATATGCATGGCGAGCAACGCGTACAGCGCATAGCCGAGCCACGTATGCAATGCGCCGAAGCGGTCATGCAGCGTCTCCTTCAACGCCGGCTCGAGGTTCATCACGTAGCCGATGCGCGGCCAGGGAAACAGATCGAAGAGCCGCATGGGATGCGTGGCCGCGTCCTTCCATGCCGAGTCGTGCAGCCAGCCCGAGAGCGGCAGCGCGATCATCAGGAAATAGAGAACGAAGTGCGCGACATGCGCGGCCACTTTTTCCCACGACGGAAATTCGCGCGGCAGCGGCGGCGGCTTGTGCGATACGCGCCACAAGATCCGCATTAGCGCGAGGCCCAGTACCGTGATGCCGATGGACTTGTGCGTATTGATCACGGGACGCACCCAGTCGTCGGGCAACGAGTCCGCGCTCAAGGCCAGCACCACGTTGCCGATGATCAGCAACGCGATGAGCCAGTGCAGCGCGATCGCCGTGCGCGTGTATCGCGGGGCCGCCGAAGCGTGGGTCTGGTTGGCCAGACGTTGAGTGTGCGTATTCATGAGTGATGTGATCGGCGAGGGAATCGTTGCAATGTCTTTGTAATGGCGTGGTCAGCGAGTTCAGCGGCTTAAGCGACGCACCATTCAGGGACAAGAACTGCTGAGTGTGCCGTTTTATTCCATGACGTGCTTAATGATGTGTTTCGGTTTATTTCACGCCGGCAGGCGTCGGCGAGTTTGCGCTAGACCCGAGAACTTCGTGGCGCAAGAAAAATATCTCTGTGGCGTGCAACCCGCGATAGCCCAATTCAATTGGCATCGGCGGAAATCGCATCCTCTAATAAAAGCCCTGTGTTTGGCTGCATTCACCTATCGACCGTCGCTTAACCGGAGACATCAATGTCGCAACCCGAGCCAAATGTGGAAGAAGTGGTGAGAAGCATCGCGGAGGAGACCGATACGCCGACCGAGACGGTCTCGAAGATGTACGCGGACACGTTGGCCGACTATCGCCATCAAGCCAAGGTGCAG
>JGI24740J21852_10001149_pt1 | contig 11952 bp, 10 predicted proteins | sample KBSCornC6_FD_21852 | JGI IMG/M metagenome (IMG submission 21852) | reverse complement strand
CCAACCCGTCAATCTCTAATCAGGTTGAGAGCCTGGCTGCCGCGTTCTGAGCAGCCGTGGCAATCGGTCGACGCGACTACCCCAAATTTTGCAACAGAACCAGCCAATTTCCAAGGCATGGGCGGCGACCAGCCTATGTTTGCCGAAGGCTCCGTTCTTTATTTCGGGCAGGCGATCGCAATGGTGCTTGCCGAGACCGAAGAGGATGCGAACCTGATTGCCGACTATGTTTCCGCGCATTGCCTCGGCTACCAGCCGATCGATTGGAACGCCGATCAGCAGGAACCGATCCTGACGATCGAGGACGCCATCGCAAAGGGAAGCATTTTTCCCGACACTCCATCCACAGCGTCGTATCTGTGCCACATCTGGAAGGTAACCCGCCCGCGCAGCCGGTTTGATTGGATGGCCTCCCTGCCGGCCATTCCGGGCGACTTCAAGGCAGAGCCGGCGACGACAGACAGCGTGTCCGTCGACGGCGCGAATTGCATCCGTGTGGTCAACAATCAGAAAACCGGCGGGCAAGCCCATTTCTACATGGAAACGCAAGCCTGCCTGGCAATTCCGGCCGACGAAGGAAGGATTATTGTCAATTCGTCGACCCAGAGCCCGATGGAGATGCATCAGACGGTGGCCTCGGCACTGGGACGACAGTACAACAAGGTGAAGATCCAGACGCGATTGCTGGGCGGCGCCTTTGGCGGAAAAACCGAGCAGGCGCGTTTCACAACGGGGCCGACCGCCGTCGCCGCCGCGGTGACGGACGCGCCCGTCCGGTTGGCGATGGCCCGCGACAGCGATATGGCGATGATCGGCAAGCGGCACGCCCTTTACGGAGTGGGACAGATAGCCGTCGATGACGGCTCCGTTCGTCCGGAAGACAAGGGGAGGATTAAAGGCACGCATCTGACGCTCTGGGCAGACGGCGGCGCATATTACGACTGTTCTTTCGTGGTCACGAACTGTATCCAGACCCGCATCGACAATGCCTACATGATCGGCAACTTCGAGAGCCAGATCGACGCCTGCAGGACCAATACGCCGCCAAACACGGCGATGAGAGCGTTTGGAGACATTCAGGCGACCAACATTCTCGAGAACCTCATCGACGACGCGGCGACCGCGGTTGGTCTTCGCCCGGAGGACCTGCGGGAGAAGAACTTTTACCAGCGGGGCGAAGTCACTCCTTACGGCCAGACCTTGACCGCCTGTTACATGCTTGAAGTCTGGAACTACCTGAAGGAAAAATGCCAATTCCAAAATAAGCTTATGGAGGTTCAGGCGTATAATGCGCAGAACAAATGGAGGAAGCGAGGCATTGCGCTCATTCCCGTCAAATACGGATCGGGATATAATTTCGAGCAATTGAAACAGTCGTCTGCGATCGTGGTAGTCAATCAATCGGACGGCTCGCTCGTCATCCACCAGGGCGGTGTCGACATGGGCCAGGGCTTGTTGACACAGGTCAAACAGGTGGCGGCCTATGTGCTCAACATCCCACAGTCGCTCATCCATGTGGAAAGTCCGCAGACGGATACAACTCCCAACACCAGCAGCAGCGGCGCCTCAACGGGAACGCCCTATAGCGCGGAGGCGGTGAAGCGTACCTGCGAACAGCTGCGCCAAGAATTGACGGAGTTCGGCTATCAGATGCTGAAAGATAATGGGAATGACTGGTGTCAAGCGAACGGGCTCGACTTCTGGAACTATGGAGAGGCCGGCTGGAACACCGAAGTCACCATCAACGACGTCACTGCCCTAATCTGGCAAAATCTGGTCAACTACGCCTATAAGCAGCGACTGCCGCTGACGGCAACGTTCAACGCCAATATCGAGCACGGCGACTTCGACATGCCGGTCCTGACCTTCAAACAAGCCAAGGATCAGCCGAATATTCCTGGCATCACGCGAGCCAACGTCTCAACGGTCACAGACGTGCAGAACCAGTTCGTGGGATTCACCTACTCGGCAGCGTGCTCGGTTGTCGAGGTCGACATCCTCACAGGCGAGACGAAGATACGCAGCTCCGACCTCGTCTACGACGTTGGCTGGAGTCTGAACCCCGCGCTCGACGTCGGGCAAGTCGAAGGCGCCTTCGTCCAGGGTGTCGGCTTCCTCATGACGGAGGATCTCGTATACCAGCCCGACACGAATGCTGGAAGTGAGAAGGGGCAACTCAATACGACCAATACCTGGCGTTATAAGATCCCTGCGCAGGTCGCGATCCCACTCGAGTTCAATGTGTCGTTGTTTCCGCGAAACGATCCGTCGGTTGTCAACATCCCTCCGGACGATCAGGGGATCTTCTCTGCCAAGGAAGTCGGCGAGCCTCCCCTCGTGCTGGCAAATTCGGTCTTCTTTGCCATCAAGGATGCAATCCGGGCATCAAGAATAGAACGCGGCCTCTCCGGCCTGTTCAATTTGAGAGCGCCAGCCACGGTTCAGGAGGTGCGCCGCGCATGCGCCCTCGACCTGCCTAGTTAGGCGGTTTTCGCGGGGGCAACCACGGGGAGACTAATCCGCCCGTATAAGGCTCGTGCGTTCGGACGTGACTGTTGCAGCGGCCGAACGCCTGTTGACAGCGACATAATCCGCGAACACGCTGTTGAGCACCTCGATGGGTGCCGGCAGATAGGGATCAGAACAAGATCAGGGCGAAATCGTGTGATCAGGCTCGGAACACGACCCTGTTGAAAGTCCCGACAACGATTTGAAATTAATGGCAAAAGCAGGTGGCTTGCGGGGGTCATGACCGACGCCGATCGCAACCCGCCAATATTACGGAAAGTCAATCTATTTCAACAGCTTGAGCGCTTTCTCGACGGGTGATTCTTCAATGCTTATTCACAACAAAAGCCAAAGCCGAAAAGATCGCGGCCAAGGGCAAGCCCTTTGATCTTGAGGAACTGATCCGCATGGAGGCTGATCGCGGTACGATCAGCGTGATCAGACCTGCTGGGTAGCGTGGAGAAGCGCGCTGCTCCATCCTTCGACGTTGCTCTCGTCAACACCCATGTTGAGCTTGTCCCGGCGCCGGTCCGCGATCTCTACCTTGGCCTCGTCAGACGCGAACACTCGCTCAGTCTGGGGACTGATTCCGGTGCTCGCGCCAATCATTAGGGACGACCTTGCTGTTTATCCATTGGTCGTCCCAGGATGCTTTGGACTGGGCTCAGCGTTCGCCGCGGGCGGCACGCTCGATGACGTCGGCGACGGCGCGCGGCTGGGAGATGAAGACGGCGTGGCTGCCCTTGATCTCGGTCACCGACGCCTTGGCACGGGCGTACATCGCGCGCTCCAGCGCAGGGTTGATCATCCTGTCCTGCGTCGCGACAATCCCGTAAACAGGCTTATGCTTCCAAGCCGGCGCGGCGATGGGGGTCGAGATGATCTTGGCGTTCCAAGGGACCTGCGAGATCGCCATGAAACTGGCATCGCCAAGCGGCAGGTCGGCGGCAAAGTCGGCAGGGAACTTCGCCTGGTCCACCAGCAGGTATCCGTCGGCGGTCGGCGCAATGCTGTCTGCGGCCGGGGGGGTGCTCTTGATCTGGGAGATAACCGTCTCTCCCTCGTCGGGCACGAAGCCCGCGACATAGACAAGGCTTGCGACATGCGGGTTGTTGCCCGCCTCGGTAATGACAGCCCCTCCGTAGCTGTGACCGACCAGCACGGCAGGACCGTTCTGACGGTCGAGAATGCGGTTGGTCGCGACGACGTCGTCCTCAAGCGAGGTAAGTGGCTCCTGCACGACGCTGACCGTATATCCGTCACGGGTCAGTATATCGGCGACTGGCTTCCACCCCGATCCATCGGCGAACGCGCCATGGACGAGCACGATATGACGGACCGGCCCTATGTCCGGTGCCGCAGCGGCGATGGGTGGGGTGAAGATGATGGCTGAAGCGACAGCGAGCAGCGAAAGATAATCTTTCATGATGTTTGTCCTCAGGGGTGGTTGGGCATGGGTCTGACATCTTGCATCCTCAACCGGACACGTCGTGCAGACTGCGCAAAATTTGCGATGGGAGTCTCGACCCAGGCGTGCGCGCTGGCCGAGGCTCCTCGTTCTATGAAGCCTTAGCCAAGCTTACGCTCTTGAAGCGCGCTGAGCAGGTGTTCAGCCAGGGGAGCGGCGGAAGCCGGATTTTGTCCCGTGATCAGCCGTCCGTCGACAACAACATTGGCCTGCCAGTTGGACGCAGACGAGTATTTCGCACCTTCGGCAGTGAGTGCATCCTCGAGCTCGTAGGGAACATCTTCGCGGGCATAGTCGTATTCCTCGCTCTTCGAGAACGCGGTAACGCGCTTGCCTTCGAGGAATGGCTTGCCGTCCCCGAGGTCCACCCCAAGCAGCGCGCAAGGACCGTGACAAACCGCGGACACGAGCTTGTCAGTGGTCCAGGCCCGGACGATTGCTTTCTGCACCTCTGCGTTGCGAGCGATGTCAACCATCGGCCCCAGCCCGCCAGGGACCAGGATAGCGTCATAGTCCGCCGCATCGACTTCCGACAATTTGCGGCTGCGGTTCAGGCGCCGGAACGCCTTGCTCTCGAAAAAAGCCTTCTGCGCGGGATCGCTTTCGTCATAGGCGTCGTAAGGTGTCCAGCCGCCCGCGGGCGAGGCGAATTCGACGGCAATACCGGCCCTGTCGAGCACCTCGAACGGGTGAGCGACTTCGGCAAAGAAGAACCCGGTCTTGCGGTTCTTCGGACCGATGGTGGCCGCGTTCGTCACAATAAACAGCACATGTTGGGTCATTGGTCGTCCTTTCGTGCAAGAGTGGTGAAATTCAGCGCAATCACGTCTCAACCGCACAACTTCGTCAGGCAGCCAATGCTCAGGTCGATGCGATCTTGACGGGGACATTCGTATTTGTTGCGAGGCAGCAGGTATTTTCACATCCTGCTCTCCGACGAACCGATCTTGCGATTGTGCGGACTTCTTGTTTGACTGCGGTGACCTCAGCGTCTCGACATCGCTTGAACTACTCAGCCGCCAATGCCCTGTCTTGCCTGTAGGCGAGGCCAGCACCGGCCGGCATACTCGGCTCCCGGCTTTAGGACATCGTCCGAATTGGCACCATCCGACACAGTTGTGCGCGCACGCGGAGGCGAAGGGATATCGCCTCCCCAGAATGCTCCGTAAAGCGTTGCAAAAATGGGCTGAGATCTGCCTGGTTTCGCAATAAGTGCGATATACAACTCTTGAACCGTGAATTTGCCTATGGCAATCATTGAACTGATCAAATCCGGCTGCGGGCGATTTCACCTCCAGGATGCAGCTATATCAGTAGAGCTGGAAACCTATGATCGGACCAGGGGACCGCAAATTTGTCGGCAGCAAACTCTTGGGGAGTATCGCCGAGTGGCCTAATCTGCTCATCGAAAGGCGCCAAATTCAAGCAGGGCCCCAAGCAGATTTAACCTGTGAAAGTGTAGAAGTGGTGATCATGCTGGCCGGACGTTCCAGTTCGCAGCGCAAAGCCGATGGCGAAATGCAAAGGGGAGCGGCACTGCCCGGAATGGTGTGGATTTCACCAATGGGCATTTATGAGTATGGCATTGAACTAACAGCACCTGCAGAAACCCTTCATTTTTATCTGCCCTCTTCGTTGGTTGAAGCTAGCGCGCTCCAAGACTATGACGTAGATCCCAGTCAAGTCCAGCTTGCCTATGCTGGCTATGTTGCGGATCCAACACTGCATCAAATTGCAGTAGCTATTAACGGCCACATTGGCCGCCAGTTCGATGTAACAGACCGGTTGTTCCTTGATGGTATGCGTACCGCATTGGCTGCCAGTCTAATGGGAAGCTACACCGTTGACCGCTGGAAGAGACCAGAAACAGCGCCGACATTGGACGCAAAGCGGTTGAAGAGGGTACTGGACTACATCGAAGCCCACCTCGTCGACGAGATGACACTTGAGCAACTCGCCGGAGAAGCTTGCCTCAGCGCCTATCATTTCGCGCGTTTGTTCAAACAGGCAACTGGACTGACACCGCATCGCTACGTAACCGACCGAAGAGTTCAGGTTGCCCAGCAAAAGCTGGCCAGCGCCGCATTGTCACTGGTCGAGATCGCGCTCGATTCGGGGTTTGGCTCGCAGGCCAATTTTACACGCGTGTTCAAACGGTCGACCGGTTTGACGCCAGGGCAATATCGCGCCCTCTGCCACGGCAAGAAGGTTGACGTACCTTGATCTCCTGCTGCCCATAGCGCCTGCAAGAGGCAGCCCGCCCAAGCCATTTAGCCCTGATAGGCTCTAATCATCCTTTGCCTTAACGTTTGGCGCAGTATCAGACGTCGCCGTGCGTGGAAGGTGGCGTCGGTGGCCGACGCGGTTTGCCACGCGACCTGTTCCGCGTCCGCGTATCGCGGTCAGAACGTCACAACACCGAACCAGCATCACAGCCGCTTCCCGCACCGGTGTCCCGCGTGCGCGTTGGCGTCGCATCCTCCATTCTTCTCCGCCCGCAACACCGACAAGCCTATGCAATGTGGAACGAGAGCAGCGTCCCTGCAGACCGCGGATCAGCAAGATCGGTTCGTCAGAGCGCAACATGTGAGAATACCGCGCGCAAGTCTTACGGCATTCCTTGCCAACGGACGGTGAAGGTCTGATCCGCTCCGTTAACGACGAAGCGCTTGCGCTTCGAGCAACACAGCAGGAGAACCCCTATGCCTTATCGCAGTGTGAACCCGGCCACCGGCGAGGTACTGGCATCGTTTGCTGACCACAGTGACGACGATATCCAGTCAATGCTGACCGTGGCGCATAACCTGTACAAGTCCGGCTGGTCGCAAGGACCTGTGCAACCACGCCTTTCCATTCTTGAGCGGCTCGCCAGCCTGATCGAGGACCGGGCCGATGCCCTGGCGCTCATCCTCGCAAATGAAATGGGCAAGCGGATGCTGGAGGCCCGCTGGGAGGTCGACATGACCGCCGCGATAGCTCGCTATTACGCCCAGTACGCGGCGCAGTTCCTGGCCAGCCATCCACTGAAGACCGATCGTGGCGAAGCGTGGATCGAGTATCGGCCGATCGGCGTCATCGTGGCCGTTGAACCCTGGAACTTTCCCTATTACCAGTTGGCGCGGATCGCCGCTCCCAACCTGGCCATCGGCAATCCGGTGCTGGCCAAACACGCCAGTATTGTCCCTCAGGCGGCCATCGCCTTCCAAGAACTGCTGACGGCCGCCGGTGCCCCCCGTGGTGCATGGACCAACATGTTTGCCAGCGCCAAGCAGATTGGCAGCTTGATCGAAGACGAGCGTGTGCAGGGTGTGACCCTGACCGGATCGGAAAAAGCCGGCAGCATCGTTGCCGCACAAGCGGGCAAGAACATCAAAAAGTCGGTCCTGGAACTGGGTGGCGCGGATGTCTTCATCGTGCTGGACGACGCCGATCTTGATCGCGCCGTTGAGCTTGGTGCGCAGGCACGACTGAATGTGGCGGGTCAGGCGTGCAACGCGGCCAAGCGATTCGTCGTCCATCATCGCATCGCAGATGCCTTTCTCTCACGGTTCACAGCCCGCTTTGCTGCCGTGAAGGTGGGCGATCCGCTGGATCCGGCAACCGATATGGGACCGCTCAGTTCGGTGGCCGCCCGTGACGAGATCGCCGCTCAGGTGATGCGAGCGGTGACAGCAGGGGCGACACTTCATTTCGGTGGGAACCGCATCGAACGGCCTGGCGCCTTTTACCAGCCGACTATCCTGACGGATATCTCTCGCGACAATCCGGCATATTTCGAGGAATTTTTCGGACCAGTGGCCCAAGTTTATGTGGTGGCGGATGATGATTGCGTCGTTGATCTCGCCAATGACTCGCATTTCGGTCTGTCTGCCTCGATTTTTACCGCGGATGTCGATCGGGCGAAGCGTCTTGCGGCACGCATTGAGACCGGATCCGTCTGGGTTAATGCTCGTAGCTCCACCGCGCCGGAACTTCCGTTCGGTGGAGTGAAGAAGTCCGGCTACGGCCGCGAGTTGGGCGAGTTCGGTATCAGGGAATTCGTGAACCCCAAGATGATCGTTGTGGAACAGGCCTGAGCTGGCACCGCTCCAATAGCAAGAAAGGAAATTCACATGACCAATCAGCCCCGCGTCATTGCCATCCTCACAGCCCGGCCCGGCAAGGCGGTCGAGGTCGAAGCGCTGCTTGGCGCGATGCGCCATGCGAGCCGAGCAGAACCAGGCAACCTACGCTATGATTTATGGCGGGACCGCGCGACGCCGGGCCGCTTCCTGCTCGACGAACTTTACGCGGACGAGGCCTCTCTCGATGACCACCGCGCCAGCCCGCATTTCCAGTCTTATGCCGCCACCATTGGCGACCTGGCCGATCGGATCGCCATGGTGGTCGACCCCGTGGAGGTCGGCTGAAGACCGGCCGCACCCTTCATCAAAAACGGGCACCCATTGGCGCCCGGTGAAACATCGCGATGGCTCGTCGCCAACCGCCGTTGATGCCGCGCAGCTATCGCGGGCGAACCCAGAAAGGAGAAGTAAGATGAGCAATGGAATCCAAGAAAAAGTCGTCTTGATTACTGGCGGCAGTAGCGGGCTTGGCGCCGAAACCGCCCGCCATCTGGCCAATAGAGGCGCGCGCATCGCGATTGCCGCGCGGCGCAAGGACAAGCTGGACGATGTGGTAAGGCAGATCACCGTGGCGGGTGGAGAGGCGCGCGCCTATGCATTGGATGTGACCGACAAGGTGCAGGTGAAGGCCGTGGTGGATGCCGTGATCGACGATTTCGGTCGTCTCGACGTGATCGTCAACAACGCCGGCCTGATGCCGATCCGGCCCATGGTCGAGGTCAATACCGATGAGTGGGACGCGATGATCGATGTCAACATCAAGGGTGTGCTGCACGGTATCGCCGCTGCGCTGCCGGTGTTCGTGGCCCAGCAGTCGGGTCACGTGATTAATCTCAGCTCGGTTGCAGGGATCAAGGTATTTGCGCCGGGCGGCACAGTCTATTCAGGCACGAAATTTGCCGTCCGCGCCATTTCGGACGGGCTGCGCCAGGAAATTGGCGCGCATATCCGGGTGACCTCGATCGAGCCCGGCGCGGTCGATAGCGAGCTGAAATTCAGCACTTCGGGCACGGCGGCCAACAACGTGCTCGATTTTTACAAGATCGCGATTCCGGCCAGTTCGGTGGCGCGGGCGGTCGCCTTCGCAATCGAACAGCCCGCTGAGGTAGACGTCAACGAAATCGTTCTGCGCCCCACGGCGCAGGAATTTTAGTACTCCGTGCTCCGGCCGCGCCGCTTGGGGCGGGCTGGAGCCATCTTGCCGAAAATCGGCATGGCGAACGTCATTCATGATTTCACCTCACAAGTGCTGCGAGCCGATGACCGCTTCTGCGTCGCACCACCGCTGGATGAATGCGGTTCACAGCGATCACAACGATTGCGCAAACGCATGATCAAGGAGCAAGATTATGACGATCAAGAATATTCCGAGAAGCCAGCTGGGTTTTGGCGCCGCGCCGCTGGCTATCTGCATATTGAGAGCAAGTCGCGCGAAGCAAACTCGGCGTCCGCGCTCAACCTCAAGGCGCTGCACAAAGCGTTTCGCGGAAGCCATATCGCCAACAACGGCTATGACCGTTCAATGGCCATGGCCACGGTCGTTTCGGGCCACGCGGACACGATCTCGTTCGGGCGCGGCTCCATTGGCAATCCCGATCTGGTCGAACATCTGCGTCGCGATGCACCGCTCTTCAATGCACCGCACGACGCCTGTTATGGCGGTGGCGCCGAAGGCTACACCGATTTCGCATCGCTGATCGACTGAGACCAATACGGCCGGCGATCTCGTCGGTCCCTTCCCACATCAATCGGAGACATGAAATGAGCACGTCAACATCCCTGGCGAAAGCGGAGCCGCATCTGCAAGGCGGTGCCACGGTCGCCCCATCGATACTTAGCAAGGATACCACGACGGATCGTGGCGGAAACTTGACACTTTGGGCTCTGGCCTTTGGCAGCTTCGTCATCGGCACGTCAGAGTTTGCCAGCATGGGGATTATCCAGCTGTTTTCCGAAAGTCTTGGTTTGACCGTCCCGCAAGCGACCAACGCCATCACCGCCTATGCCTTTGGCGTTGTGATCGGTGCGCCCCTGGTCACACTCGCCGCGGCCAAACTGAACCGGCGCACGCTATTGCTGGCGCTAATGGGCCTGTTCATTCTGGGCAATCTTCTGTCTGCCATGGCCAGTAACGTTGGCTGGCTGATACTGGCGCGCTTTGTTAGCGGTATGCCACAAGGCGCATATTTCGGCGCCGGCGCGGTGGTCGCCGCCCATGTCGTCGGGCCGGGCCACGCCGGCAAGGCGTTCGCCACCGTGATGACCGGACTGACGGTCGCCACCATCTTCGGTTCGCCGCTCGCCACGTTCATGGGGCAGACACTTGGTTGGCATGAAACCTATCTCGCCGTCGCTGTGCTCGCCGGCTTTGCGTTTGCGGCTATCCGTCAATGGGTGCCGCGCACCTCGGCCCTGAACGGCGTGCCCGTGATCCAGGAACTGTCCGCGCTGCGCAAGCCCGCCGTTTGGGGCGTCATGCTGGTCGCCGCGATCGGCGTCGGCAGCATCTTTGCCGTTTATACTTTCATTGGCCCGATCGTGACCGACGCAGCGCGGCTACCAGCTGCGGTAATACCGCTCGCGCTGGGTGTTTTTGGGATAGGCATGACGGCCGGCAATCTGCTCGGCGGACGGCTTGCCGACCGCTATCCCGCACGCGGGATCGCCCTCGGCTATGGCAGTGCGCTCCTCGTGATGTCGGTGCTGGCCACGGGTGGCAACAATACCTGGCTGCTGTTTCCAGGCCTCTTCGGTGTGGGTACAGCGATGATGATGGCGATTCCTACCATTCAGGTACGCTTGACCGGCTTCGCACCCGAAGCGCCGAGCCTGATGGGCGCGATGAACCTCGCCTCACTGAACGCCGCCAACGCCTTCGGCGCTTGGACCGGCGGGCTCGCCATCAATGCTGGCTTCGGCCTGCTGTCGGCGATCTGGGCCGGCTTCTGTCTCACGTTTGCCGGTCTTGTCCTGTTCGGCTTGACCTTTTCGTTTCAGCGCCGGACCGCAGATCCAACTGAACGCCGCAAACTCCAGACATCGGTTTGACGACGAATGGTAAATTGCAGGCCAAACCACAATGGGATCGTCGAGACCGATACAACCGCTTCGAACTGACATGGTTAGTCAGGCAATATTCGTGAATTCGCCTCGCAAATCCTGAGAACGGCAGCCGGCTACCGTTTTGGCTCTGCTTCTTCCATCTTCTCACCCAACAGGAACGGACCTGTTTCACTCAGCAAGGATGAAAGGACAAGACAATGGCTATCAAGGATATTCTACCAAGCAAGCTCGGCTTTGGCGCAGCTCCTCTCGGGAATATGTTTCGTGATATTCCTGAGGACGAAGCACGCGCTACGGTCGAGGCCGCATGGACCGATGGTATTCGATACTACGACAACGCGCCGTTCTACGGTGCGGGTCTCGCGGAGATCCGGATGGGCACGGCACTCGCCGACAAGCCGCGCGACCAGTATGTGATCAGCACGAAGGTCGGTAGGCTGATCCTCGATGAAATCGAAGATATCAGTACCCGCGATCTAGGGTCAGGACCCATTGATTTGAACTGACGGCTGTGATTCAGACGGGCGTATAGGAGCCCGACTAATGAGTAATTTGTTTTGGCTGACGGACGAGGAGATGGCCCGTCTTCAGCCTTATTTTCCCAAGAGCCATGGTTGCCAGCGCGTTGATGATCGACGCGTTCTGAGCGGCATCATCTTCGTAAACCGCAACGGTCTCCGGTGGTGCGATGCGCCGAAGGAATACGGTCCCTCCAAGACGCTTTATAACCGGTGGAAACGCTGGGGCGACAAGGGCATCTTTATTCAGATAATGGAAGGCCTGGCTGTG
>JGI24740J21852_10001148_pt1 | contig 11966 bp, 11 predicted proteins | sample KBSCornC6_FD_21852 | JGI IMG/M metagenome (IMG submission 21852) | reverse complement strand
AAAGCCTTAGTGGAAGAAAATCGAAAGTGGTGGAAGTAACTGTTTTATCTAACGCTTTCAGCCGTAATATGAAGAGTTTGGCATTACCGATACTGATACTTACATCATTCCATCTTTATGCACAACAGGCAGCAATACCACATTGGTTTATCGCCACCTTTACCAAACAGTATTTAAATCAGAAATACGAATTAAGTAGGTATCTCAAACCTACATTCCTAGAAGCAGACTTTAACGGTGACGGCATTAAGGATGTAGCTACAGTAGTTACAGAAAAGAAAACCCATAAACCTGGCATCCTGCTAATGCACGGTAATACCAATCAACAATTTGTCTTTGGCGCAGGAAGTAAGTTTGGTCCGGGTTCAGATAACTTTAAGTGGCTGAAACGATGGAGGCTTTATCACGGCAAGGTTGTTCACGAAACAATATTGAATCAAGATGGTGATATAAAAGGAAGTAGGACTATAAAACTAAAGACGCCTGGTATAGAAATGCTAACGATGGAAGACATAGAACCAAGTCCTGTAGCTGTTATTTACTGGAACGGCAAGAAGTACATTTGGATACATGAAGGTGAATAAAATATTTGCTTGCAGCTCTTTCTTCACAGACGTTGACCTCAACTCGCAACGGCTCGCAAATCTTGCTTTAGTTCGTCAATAACATTACCTTAGGTTCATTATGCTAGACTTAAACGATCCTTTATGGGAGAAATTGGAAGGTGGTTACAAGTGTAGTCTCTATGATGCCTCCATTGCTCTAAAGCAATTAGAGGGGGCTACTACCTTAGAAGAAACGAGTGCAATTTATCAAGAGCTATGGGACGAACTCCACCATCAGGGAGATGTAGGCTTAGCTTCATTTTACGCTGTCCCTCATATGATCAGAATAGCCAGAGAGAAGAAATTGGTGGACTACAATGTACTTGGACTTGTTGCTGTCATTGAAATACAGAGACACAAAGACAATCAACCATTACCCGCTGACTTGGCTCCAGAGTACCAACTCACAATTCAAGATTTATCAAGTCTTGCTACAATGGTTCTTAAGGAACAGTGGGATTTAAACCTCGCATCTGCTGCATTAGCAGCGATTGCACTTTCTAAAGGGCAAATTGCACTTTCAAACGCTATACAGAACTTAGACAGTGAAGATGTGATAGAAGAGTTCCTAGAAAGCTATTAAACGCAATAGTTTGGCATAAAGACAAGTATCTGTGAAGTCGCTTTGCAGCTTTGTCTTTACAGACGTTGACCTCAACTCGCGACGGCGTGCAATGCGGTCCTAGCTGAATTGTTAACTTTAATAATCCATGAAGCATAGCGTCTGAATACGCAGAACCCTAATATCACTTCTTACTACATTTATAAGACGTTATCTTTTTATTATAGGCAAAAGACCCTCCTGGATTAGCTACGGGTTGTGTATAATCTATTGTCTCATTAAAATCAAGTTCTGTATCTGTCAACGTTGTTATTTGCATAGTGTGAGCTACCGCTAGCTGATCTGTATAGCTAATGTATGCAGACTTATCATCCGAGGTTAAGTTATACTTGGTTATAAAATTAGGGATTGTCGCTACCTTACCAATAAGATTTAATGATGTTTGACCATCAAAGGACAAGTCATATCTGGGAAAGTCGTCAGTTACTAGCATTTGGGTACTTGAAGCACTATAATAGGTAGTTTTAGCTGAGGTCACCCATGTACCTTTCAACTCACTGTTGATGGAGGTAACATCTATTTTTGTAGCAGTGGTTTTCGTAACGGCTGAATCTGTTTTCTTACAAGAACTGATTGTCAAAACAATCAGCAAGACGCTAATAAGGTATCTCATCTGTATGGAAGGCTGACAAGTAAAGATATGAATTCTGCGAAACCGAATCAATGTTAGCAAGTTTTAGATTGAGCTTCGAAACTTCAAAGAATAGCATTTGGCTATATCCTTTAAAAGGTAACAATCCTGAGTCACCTTTTAATAAAACATTTGAACCTGTGAGAGCTAAGACACCTATTAATGGTATTCAGGTACGCTCTTTGAGAAGCTATTTGATACTTAGATAACGCTTAAGGCAGTCAAATGCATGGGGGTACTCTTTGTCATTTAACTTCAAGATGATGGTCGGTGGTGGGACTATGTGTCCATCAGTTGTTTCATCTGATGGCACAATTAATTCAATACCACTAATCCAGTTTACACCAAGCATCTTTCTATTGATAGCTTTATTACTGATGACGTATTCTTGGTCCTTAATACTCAAGACATACACTGGAGGTGCCTTGAGATGAGCCTCGGTAAGTAATGAAGCGCAAATAGTATGGAATGAAGCGGTGTCTGCCGGCTTTACAACCGCTTGCTGTATGAATCACACATCTTAATAAAAGCGGTTTCTAATTTCTATTAATAGGTTTTCTGCTTTATTCAAATCCGGCTGCTCCGGCAAATCGGCTTTTTGATATACTTCTCTGATCCGCTCCATTTTATCTTCCACCATCTGCATCAATTCATCAAATTCAAATTCACCGCTACGTATCCGGAGCAGAAAGTCCCGGTCTTCCCGGTGAACCCTGACCTCGCGATACAGCGCAATTTCCTCTGCCATGTTTAGTAACCGGAAAGTGTGCATCATGTTCTTCGCATCATAACTTTTACCATGTGAGAGCGTACTTTGGTAGCGCAGCTCATTCCGCTTTTCTTCCCATTGAAGGTATTCGCGGTACTCCTTGCAATAAACTGAGTATCCATCTTTATTAAAGTTTAAGACGGCGATATGGTCCAGCCCCTTTGGTACAGGACTCAGCTGAACATGATCTGCATCCGGCCCTGAAATAATTCCCCGGAAGTAAGCATCACCTGAGAGTTGCTGCTGGTGATAAAGCAGGTACACATCCCGGAAATGATCTACAGCCGTTAGGCCGCAATGCTCCTGTTGGTAACTATTTTCACGTAACCACTCTTTAAGGGGAATACTTCCATTGTTGTGAATAACATAACAGAAATCCAATACAGATTTGCGTTGCTTATCGAGCGGCTTGTTGATCTTCTTATTTAATCCCCGTGCCCTTTTGATCTGGGTTTGAGCATAACCGGCAAAGGTGTCCAGGCAAAGCTTGGACAAGAAATCCTCCGGCTTGATCAGGTTCATTAAGGGGTGACGAAACAAGACGAACTCAGGCGGCGTGGCCAGTAGTTCCAGAATGTTTGGGTTATTCTTCATCAGCAATTCGATGAACCGGGCAACCTCGAAATAAACTTCATCGCTGCTTTCATTAGCGATCTGCTCCTGTCGCCCAAAACCATAAAGCTGCCGTTGGGGCATGATGAATACGCCTTTCTTGTCCACATCAGAGCCCTTAACGTTAAGGTTATAGGCGGTACTGCCACTGATGCAGTCCAGCAGGATCAGTTCTTTCCGGTTTTTTAGTTCATCAAAAGTCATGGCAGCAGGTACTTTTTAAAAACAGCATCCAGCTCTAAAGTATCTTTTCGTACCGATGGAAGCAGTGGCAAACGCTCCTTACAATATTCCAGCGTTTCGGTTAGCCAATTATTTAGCAAGCTTACAGGTTTAATGAGAGCTTTTTCCTCCGCATCCTTTTTTCGGTCCAGCAATTCATCAATGCTGTCCTGAATGGCATGATCTGTTATCATGGTGCGGAGTGGTTCAAATTCCATTGGCGGTACCAGTTGCTTCTCAATTATCCATAAGCAGGCTAGGGCAGGCCGTAGCGCCTAAAAGTATCGTTTCAGCTTAACATGCTCGCCCTGAAGATCATCACGCAGGGTATTATTCGCCATAGATAAATAATGGTTAGCGCCTGCTTTCGGTGAAAAATAAATGACCATCAGGTTACGAAGCTCTTGTGCAAAGGGATTATCCTCGCGGTACAGGATAGGAGACTGTAGCCACTCGTATAAAGGAGCATTGGATTTCAAAAACAGTTTCAGCGCTTTTTTGATATCCCAGCCGCCTATATCCAGCACTTCATTAACCGGCAAACCAACCACATCGGTGGTTTCAGCAATGCTCAAATAATGGTTAACACTTTTGGCATAAATAAAACGGACATCAAAGTCGCTATCCTGAGAAGCGAATCCCCAGGCCCGGCTACCGGACTCACACGCATACAGTATTCTTATATTTTCAGACTGCTCTAATTCGAGCAGTTTTTGCAGGATACTATCTTTCATCATACATCTTCAATTAACAATAGGTCAAAGCTTTAATCAATTGCCTCAAACATTTTCTGTATCGCTATTTTCAAGGAAACAAACTTTGGTCGGAGGATATAATTTTCCGGAGAGCTTAGCAGTGCAGATTCAGTCTCTTCCAATGTCACTTTCATTTCCTGTAATAACGCTTTGTCTTTGATATAGCTGGCTGTCAAAAAGCCTTCATCTGTAAAAACCAGAATTTTTTTTACAGCACTTCGATCAATGGTTAAGTAGTAATTAGCCAAAGTGAAAATACAACCATATAAATAGCTTCTTAACGGTAACACGTCATCATGACTAGCACTGTAGTCGTTAGTCAATGCTTCCCTAAAGATTTCAAGTTCCTTAAGTGTCCAATTAGGTAAGTCACTTTTAAGTTCTTGGATATCTGCTTCATAAAAATCATATATTATATCTAATAAGTAGTCGCCACCAATGAGATACCAATAGTCGCTGTCACTGTACGCATATTCTAAAATGTGGTGATAGATTAATAACACATTCTGATTTTCCGACTTTGAACTTACATGGGTCTCACTTCTTCCGTTTTGCATATGTCAGTTAAGTTGTTATTCATTCTATAATCTCGGATCCACCGGCTCGCTTTCCATCGCCAGCACACCAAAAACACACTGGTGAGTCCGTCTTAATGGTTCTTTATCGGTAAAACGCTGCAAACCTTCTACGCCTAAAGCAAACTCGCGCATTGCCATACCACGCTTTGCGTTAAGTCCGCGTTGTTTCAGACGGACCATATTTTTCGGAGCAGTGTATTCTGGTCCGTAGATAATGCGCAGGTACTCACGCCCCCTGATCTTAATAGCAGGCTGGATCAATCCTTTACCATCCTTCTCTATAAAGTTGTAAGGCTTGACTACCATGCCCTCGCCGCCTTTGCCGGTTAGGGACAGCCACCATTCTGTAGCATCCTGGATACTCGACTCATTGTCCAAATCAACCACCTTATACGGCGTAGCCATTAGTATTCCAGGATCGGCTAAACAGATCTTTTTGATCTCCTCCATATGCCACTCGTGATTTTCATTCGTCCACAACTTGCCATCAGAAGCCAGAATATGAAAAGGCGCCAGTTTATAATCATCTATCCGGCTAACGGGCCAGCAATATTGACGGTATGCACTGATAAATTGCTCCGCCTCTTGGGTTCGTGTGTTGTACTCTGCTAACAAAGAACCGCCATTAACATCACGTTCTACCAGTTTCGATAAGGCTGTCTTCACATCATTCAGCGCATGCGTTGAGGCGCTGCCTACTGAAGCATACTGTGTTTGCAGTAGGGCTTGAGCTTTAGCGCTCCATGGCATCAGTTCGGTATCCAGGCAAACCCAATCTGTATTAAACCTTTCGTAAAAACCGGAGTTAATCAACGCCTGATTCACCCGCTGCAAGAGCTCCTGCTCGGTTGACTTCTCGTTAAAAAACGCGCGTCCGGTTCGGGTATAAATAGTTCCGATACCTTCGCCGGTAATCCCAAAGGCTCTGCTAATAGCGTCCTCATCTTTACCGACGATCACAACGGATCTTGAACCCATGTGTTTTTCCTGGCATACTACCCGGCTAACACCAGCAGCTTTGTAATATTCAAAAGCTTCGGTTGGAAATTCCAGGTAATCGTCTAAAGCACTCGTCTTCGACGGGCTCATCGTTGGCGGTAAATAAATTAACCACTTGGGATTGATAGCAAAGCGGCTCATGACTTCAAGCGCCGCTATCGCATTTTCCTCGCGGATAGTAATGTTATTACCCAAACGTGTTTCCACAATTTGCTTTCCCGTAAATTCAGCAATATCCAGCACGTGGTCGCTCTCCTGCTGAATAGTAAGGTTACTTACTTTCGCTTTACCATGATCAAGCGGTTTTACCGGCTCACAGTATACTTTCTCCGCTTTCACGGAAACCAGTTCCCTTTCCGGGTAGCGCAAAGCGGTTAAAGCTCCTCCGAATACACAACCTGTATCAATGTCGATGGTGTTGTTCAACCATTGCGCTTCCGGTACTGGAGTATGACCATAAACTACCATGGCCTTACCTTTATATTCAGCTGCCCAGTTCAGTCGAACCGGCAAACCGAACTCGTCGATCTCGCCGGTGGTCTCACCGTATAAACAAAACTCGCGCACGGCTCCAGAGCCGCGGCCCTGCATACTTTCCTTTAATCCAGCATGGGCTACAACGAGCTTACCGCCATCAAATACGTAGTGACTGATGAGGGTGTCTATAAACTTCCTTACGTCTTCGCGGAACTCCGGTGTTTCAAGGTTCAGTTGGTCAATAGATTCCTGTAAACCGTGCCTGGCCTGCACATTCTTTCCGTTCAGCCAGCGCATTAATTTGATATCGTGGTTCCCGGGCACGCAGTAAGCATTGCCTGAACTTGTCATTGCCATTACCAGCTTTAAAACTTCGGGTGTCTTTGGGCCGCGATCCACCAGGTCGCCTACAAACACAGCTTTTCTGCCTTCTGGATGTACCCAGGTTAAGCCATTGTCTTTATAGCCCAGTTTAACCAGCAGTTCCACCAGCTCGTCATAGCAACCATGCACGTCCCCAATAATGTCAAAAGGCCCGGTCTCCGTTTTCCTGTTATTATAAAGCGGATCTCGTAAAATTCCCGTAATAGCTTCTACCTCCTCAGGTGTACGCAACTCAATAATTTGGCGGAAGCCTTCATATTTTAGCTTTTTGAAGCTGCGTTTGAGCTGCGAAATATGCTGCGGTATAACATGGCCACCAAAATTGCGATCAGGCCGCAAAGCGTTCCGTTGCGCACAAACCTTTTCAGGCATATTCAGTATGACAGCTACGGGCAGACAGTGATACTCGCGAGCCAGGTTGATCCAATCTTTACGGGCCGCTTCCTGAACGTTGGTTGCATCGATTACGGTTAGTAATCCGTTCTTCAGTCTTAAACCTGCAATATACCTCGCCAGTGCAAAAGCATCTGCTGATGCTGCCTGGTTGTTCTCATCATCGCTTACCCATCCGCGGCAAGTATCAGATGAAACAACTTCTGTAGGCTTAAAATGCTTACAGGCAAATGATGACTTACCGGAGCCTGTTGCACCGATAAGCACTACTAAGGATAATTCTGGTATCTGTAACGTTCTATTAGTTGACATTGACTTATCTTAAAAATTTACACCAATTGATCAGCATTTATGGAAAGGCGGGTGAACACCGCCATCTGGCTTAACGCTCCAACTACCGGGTCGACTTCGCCAACAGGCTTGAAGATCACGTTATAGTTGTATCTCGTTGCTAATCCGGTTGCCCAAACCTCAAACTCTGTTCGTGTCCATTCAAATCGGTGATCTGAGTGGCGCATCTTGCCTTCTTCAAAATTTTCAAACTTAACGTTGTACTCCGCGTTCGGCGTGGTAATAACCACCATTTCTGGTTTTGCGTATTCAAAGACCGACCGCTCTAACGCCGCTAACCGTGGTTCATCCAAATGTTCGATCACCTCTACCAGTGCCGCACCATCAAAACCTTCCAGGCGCTTGTCGCGATAGGTTAATGAACCTTGAATAAGCTGCACGCGCTGACGTTGCCTTTCGGGCATTCGCTCAAGCTTCAGACGCTCCTTCGCAATCTCTAATGAACGATAGCTTACATCCATTCCCAGCATGTACTCAAACTGCTTTTCCGCAAGGAGCAGCTTTATCAAACGGCCCTCTCCGCAACCCAGATCAGCCACACGTTTTACACCTGCCGCTAAAAACTCATCCCGGACTGCCTGCAAACGCTGGTCGTGTATCCGGACCTTAGGTTCCTCTGCCTTTATTTTAGCGTCAGCGTCAGCCTCGGTTCCTGTTGCTGCATCTTTAGTTTCTTCCTCTTCAATATCTTCCCTGCTGAATAACACCTCGAAAGCCTTATTGGCGAGAGAACGCTGATTCTTTAAATACCTTCGAACGATCAATTCCCTTGCCGGATGCGTATCAAGCCATTCCTTTCCTTTGTCCAGTAATTTTTCAACCTCATCACTGGATACCCAATAGTGCTTATCGTTGTCACAAACTGGGATTAGCACATACAAGTGCGAAAGCAATTGTTGCAGGGTGATTTGATTAGTTAGCTCCACTGTAAAATATCGGCTCACGCCCCATTCCGGAAAAGTGGGATCAAGCGGATGCTGGGTGGCCCTAACCACATAACCTAACGGCTCAAATAACGATTTCAATAAGGTCTCGCCTCCCCGAACCGGCAATACCGAAAGTTTAACAGTGAAGGGCATTGTGACAGTCACCAGTTCAGGCTTATCCTTGCAACGACCGTTTAAAGCCGAAGAATAGGCTTTGGCAATAGCTGCACTCATAAAAGAGCTGCATACATAAGGCCGGTCGTTAACGTACTGTTCCAGCGCAAAGTCGTTGCCTTTAGGTCCTTCACTCCTAACGAGGCCAACGGGATCGATGTCCAGCAGCAAAGCTGCTGTGCAGGTATGCTTACTTACCTCAGGATAAAAAATATGGACCTTACCCGCAGATATTTCGACTGACTGGATCTTAGCTCGGTGCTTATGCAGCATATAACTCAGGTCATCCGCGGGTGTATGTGTAGTAGTGATAGTTAGTAACATAATGTTTAGATTGAATGCTCAATATAGTTATTCTGCTGACTCGAGCGTGCATAGCCACCTCTTTAACCGGCCATGCACGCCTGCAACGATACAAAGAGAAAGTAGAGGTGCGCAGTCTTTTTGCGTAGGAGGTTTTTTTTAAAAATATTTTCAATCTCCGGTCTTTTAAGGCAGTACTTAATGTTTTGCATTGTAAAAAACTATCTTTACAAATATTGATATTCAGCCGAACCAACTATGAACTTCCTTCCTTTCGAACATTTTAGTATTGTTACTTCATTGTCACCTGCGCAGGCACAGGAACGCCTGGAACAAGAAGTCAGCGCAGATACCGGATTTAGCTTTAATAAGCTCTTCTCAAGCCCTGATAAATACTTTTCCGGCTATGTTGCAAATGGTACCTTTGAGATTAAACGGATAATTAATTATCGTAATTCATTCCTGCCAGTTATCAAAGGCTCAATTGAGTTTGATATAGACGGTAGCCGCATACAAGTAAAAATGCAGCCTCATATTTTAGTAATAGTTTTTATGTGTATCTGGTTATCGGGCACTTTAATTGGTGGCCTCGCATTTTTAACACAACAACTGCATAGCAGCTCCAATTTTGATGTTACGGCATTAATGCCGTTCGGTATGTTTATATTCGGCTATTTGCTAGCGATGGGAGGATTTAAGTATGAAGTACCAAAAGCCAGAATAAAACTAGTGGAACTTCTAGGTGGAAGCTTAGAATTGCAGGACACTAAATATTTATCCTGAATCAGGAATCCCAATTCCGAAATCACAATACCATGCCTGTCAACCGCAATGCCCTTATCCGTTACCGCACTATTGATAACTGCCTGCGCAACCGCTATAAAAAATGGACCTTAGAGGGCTTGATCGATGCTTGCTCTGATGCCTTGTATGAGTTCCAGGGAATTGACAAGGGTGTAAGCCGACGTACCGTGCAGGCGGATATTGAGATGATGCGCAGCAACAAGCTGGGTTATGAAGCCCCTATTGTCGTGGTTAATAAAAAGTATTATATCTACAGCGACAAGAATTACAGCATTACTAATATTCCGCTTAACCAGCAGGATATGCAAGTGCTTGCGGAGGTGTGTGATCTGTTAAAACAGTTTAAAGGCTTTAACCACTTTGCAGACCTTAATGAAATGGTAAGCAAACTGGAAGACAAGATCTACACACAGAAAACCCAAAGTGCTCCGGTAATTGATTTTGAAAAGAACGAAAACCTGAAAGGACTGGAAAATATAGAAGTGATCCGAAAGGCCATTGTTGCCAAAAAGACACTTTGTGTAACCTATCAATCGTTTAAAGCCAGGGAAGCCAGCACCTTCTGCTTTAGCGGCTATCTGCTTAAAGAATACCGTAACCGTTGGTTCGTGTTGGGTATGCGGCACGGCAGAGGTGGAAATATATTGAATCTTGCATTAGACCGTATAAGTTCGGTTGAAACGCACAACGAAGCATACAGAGAAAATAACGTTATTGATCTAGCCACCTACTATAATGATGTTATCGGTGTTACCAAATCACCCGGGCAGCGTGATTGCGAAGTGGTATTTTGGATTGACAATGCTAACGCACCCTACATCATTACCAAACCATTACACCATACACAAAAGCTAATAGGCGAAGAAAACGAGGGGAAAGTTTTCAGTATCAAAGTAGTCCTTAATTTTGAGCTGGAGCGGGAATTGTTAGGGTTCGGCTCAAAAATAAAAGTGTTAAGACCGCGGATCTTAGTAAAGCAAATGAAACAGACTTTAAAGAAAGCGTCGGAGCGCTATCAAGAGGAAGTTGAATTGGAAAAGCAACCTGAATAACTTGTATGCGCTTTAAACAAAAGTTACCCGTTACCTACTTGCTATTCACCTTCAATGGTAGATTATCCAAAGGTGCTTATTGGCTAGCGTCGTTATTTTACTGGTTTACATTCTATGTCTTATTTAACGCTTTGTGGTTTGGTATAGGACCGAAAAGTACTTTCATTATTTATCCACTTCTATTCTGGGCTATTATGGCCACATCTGTTAAACGGCTACATGATACCGGTAAGTCAGGCTACTGGTTGCTCGTTGTGTTAGTTCCTGTGATCGGCCCTTTATGGCTTATATATCATTTAGGATTCAGAACGGGAAATTATACCAGTAATAAGTATGGAAGGGTGCCAGGAACAGCACCAGATTACCACAAGAATGATGAAGGCAAGGAGATACCACATTTAAAAACAGAAGAGCGTATCATTGATGATGTCACTAAGCTTAACCCTGTTTTAGTAGACAAAGTGATTAGGCCAAAATCTATTCAAGAATTGTGTGAATTAGTTAATAGTACTAAAGGCGCTATTTCTATTGGTGGCGGCCGCTTTAGCATGGGCGGACATACCGCAAGCCCGCATACTACTCATATCGATATGCGGGGATTGAATCAGGTTCTTGCTTTTTCTAAAGAAGAAAAACTAATCAAAGTACAGGCGGGAATTCGCTGGTGTGATATTCAGCGATATATCGATCCTTATGATCTAAGTGTCAAGATCATGCAGACCTATGCTAACTTTACGGTTGGTGGCGCTTTAAGTGTTAATGCTCATGGAAGATACATGGGTTCGGGGCCGGTGGTGTTAAGCGTAAGGACAATTGATGTGGTATTAGCTGATGGATCATTGATTCATGCCAGTTTAACTGAAAACAAGGAGATATTTTTCGGCACGATTGGGGGATACAATGCATTAGGAATTATTGTGCAGGCCGAACTGGAACTAACAGACAACGTAGCTGTAAAACGCGTGCACAAAAAAATGAAAGTTGAAGATTACAAGCAGTACTTTTTCGATCATATCAGAAATAATCCCAAAGCCGTATTTCATAATGGCGATATCTATCCGCCCCAATATAAACGGGTTAGAGCGGTAACCTGGGAAGAAACAGACGAAAAGCCGACTGTAAAGACCCGGTTGATGCCATTAAAAGAATCGTATCCCGTGGAGAGGTATTTCTTGTGGGCGTTTACCGAACGTCCACTAGGTAAACCCTACCGCGAGTTTGTGATCGATCCTTTGTTATACAGGGGGAAAAAGATCCATTGGCGCAATTACGAGGCAGGTTATGATGTAGCTGAATTGGAACCAAAATC
>JGI24740J21852_10001145_pt1 | contig 11988 bp, 10 predicted proteins | sample KBSCornC6_FD_21852 | JGI IMG/M metagenome (IMG submission 21852) | reverse complement strand
CGACGATGTTGCAGCCCTGCCCGGCCAGATAGTTCGAGATCGCCGCAACGATCCCGCGCGTCGATTTGCACGCAACTGTCAATACATAGCTCGTCATGCTGATTTTCCTCCGCCGTCCGCGGCCAAAATTCCGCTGTCGTGCCGGGGGCTCACGCCCCGGCACCTGAGCCCTTAAGGGCATCTTGTCGCTGCGCACTCAGATATCGAGCGTGCTGTCGCGCTCCCACTGCGTGAAATGCGAGCAGTAGGCGTTCCATTCCTGATGCTTGAGCTTCAGATAGGCCTCGGAGAATTCCGAGCCGATCGCCTGCTTCAACCCCTCGTCCTCATCATAGGCCCGCAGCGCATCGAGCAGATTGAGCGGCAGGCGCGGTGCATTCTTCACGAGATGGCCTTCCGCATACATGTCGATATCGTGATGCGGTCCCGGATCGGCGTTGCTGCGCAGGCCATCCAGGCCGGCAGCGATGATGACAGCCTGCAGCAGGTAAGGATTGACGGCACCATCGGGCAGGCGCAGCTCGAAGCGGCCGGGACCGGGCACGCGCACCATGTGTGTGCGGTTGTTGCCGGTCCACGTCACGGTATTGGGAGACCAGGTGGCGCCGGAGGTCGTGCGCGGCGCATTGATGCGCTTGTAGGAATTGACGGTTGGGTTGGTAATCGCCGCCAGCGACGAGGCATGTTTCATGATGCCGCCGAGGAAATGCTTGCCTTCGGCCGACAGGCCGAATTCGGCCTCCCTGTCGGCAAAGACGTTGGTCTTGCCGTCATTGCTCCACACGGAGATATGGCAATGGCAGCCATTGCCGGTGAGACCCTTGAAGGGCTTCGGCATGAAGGTTGCTCGCAAGCCATGCTTCTCGGCGATCGACTTGACCATAAACTTGAAGAAGGAGTGCTTGTCCGCCGTCTTCAAGGCATCGTCGAATTCCCAGTTCATCTCGAACTGGCCGTTGGCGTCCTCGTGGTCGTTTTGGTACGCACCCCAACCGAGCTCAAGCATATAGTCGCAGATCTCGGAGATGACGTCATAACGGCGCATGACGGCCTGCTGGTCGTAGCAAGGCTTTTCTGCGGTATCATATTCATCCGATATCTTGGCGCCATCGGCCGTGATCAGGAAGAATTCAGCCTCGACGCCCGTCTTGACGCGCTTGCCAGCGGCTTCCGCTTCTTTCACCAGCTTCTTCAGCACGTTTCGCGGCGCTTGGCCGACGAGTTCGCCCTCCATCATGCAATCGGCCGCGACCCAGGCAACATCCTTCTTCCATGGGAGCTGGATGACGGAGGAAGCATCAGGTACGGCGAAAAGATCGGGATGGGCGGGCGTCATGTCGAGCCAGGTGGCAAAACCAGCAAAGCCGGCGCCCTCTTCCTGCATTCCGGCAATTGCCTGCGCCGGCACCAGCTTGGCACGCTGGCCGGAAAAAAGATCCGTATAACTGATCATGAAATATTTGATGCCTTTGTCCTTTGCAAAGGCAGCAAGATCCAGTGTCATTCTCGTTCCCCTTTGGATTTCTTCGAGACACTTCGATGATGCATGCAGCGGCCGGGCCTCGTAGCCCGGCCGAAATCTTAAAAGCCTCCCTTGCCCGGATACCAGTTGGTGCCGGCGAGCGGAATCTGCGCCATGGCGGCAGCTTCCATCGTCAGCGCACAGAGGTCCTCAGGTTCCAGATTGTGCAGGTGGTTCTTGCCGCAAGCGCGCGCGATCGTCTGCGCCTCCAGCGTCATCACCTTGAGATAATTGGCAAGACGTCGGCCCGCAGCAATCGGATCGAGCCGGCTTGCGAGCTCCGGATCCTGGGTCGTGATGCCTGCCGGGTCCTTGCCCTCGTGCCAGTCGTCATAGGCGCCTGCCGTCGTGCCGAGCTTCTGGTACTCTTCTTCCCACTTGGGATCGTTGTCACCGAGCGCAACCAGCGCCGCCGTGCCGATGGCGACTGCATCCGCGCCGAGTGCGAGCGCCTTCGCCACATCAGCCCCAGAGCGAATGCCGCCGGAGATGATCAGCTGCACCTTGCGGTGCATGCCGAGATCCTGCAGCGCCTGGACGGCGGGACGGATACAGGCGAGCGTCGGCATGCCGACATTCTCGATGAAGACGTCCTGCGTCGCGGCGGTGCCGCCCTGCATGCCGTCAAGCACGACGACATCGGCACCGGCCTTCACGGCAAGAGCGGTATCGTAATAGGGGCGTGCGCCGCCGACCTTCACATAGATCGGCTTTTCCCAGTCGGTGATCTCGCGCAGCTCCATGATCTTGATTTCGAGATCGTCCGGCCCGGTCCAGTCCGGATGGCGGCAGGCCGAGCGCTGATCGATGCCCTTCGGAAGGTTGCGCATGTTGGCGACACGATCGGAAATCTTCTGGCCGAGCAGCATGCCGCCACCGCCGGGCTTGGCCCCCTGTCCGACCACGACTTCGATCGCATCGGCGCGGCGAAGATCCCTAGGGTTCATGCCGTAGCGCGAGGGAAGATACTGATAGACCAGCGTCTGCGAATGGCCGCGCTCCTCGTCCGTCATGCCGCCGTCGCCGGTCGTCGTCGACGTGCCGGCAAGCGTGGCGCCGCGGCCGAGGGCTTCCTTGGCGTTGCCGGAAAGCGCACCGAAGCTCATGCCGGCAATGGTGATCGGGGTTTTCAGCGTGATCGGCTTTTTGGCGAAACGGCTGCCGAGGACAACGGTCGTATCGCATTTCTCGCGATAGCCTTCGAGCGGATAGCGCGAGATCGAAGCGCCGAGAAAGAGCAGATCATCGAAATGCGGCACCTTGCGCTTCGTGCCGGCGCCGCGGATATCGTAGATGCCGGTCGCTGCCGCACGGCGGATTTCAGCGAGCGTATGATCGTCGAAGGTCGCCGACTTGCGGGGTGGCGTATATGGATTGTGGTAGCTCATGAGGTCCCCTTCGCCTTAGTACGCGTCGGCATTGTCGATATTGAAATTATAGAGCTTGCGGGCCGATCCGTAGCGCTTGAATTCCTCGGGCTTGACGCCGCGCACGCCGGCCTTCTCGAGAAGCTCGGCAAGCTTCTCCAGATGCTCCGGGCGCATTTCCTTTTCGATGCAGTCCGAACCGAGACTTTGCACTGAACCGCGGACAAAAAGCTTGGCTTCATAGAGGCTGTCACCTAGCGCATCGCCTGCATCGCCCAGCACGACCAGATGGCCGGACTGCCCCATGAAGGCGGACATATGGCCGATATTACCGTAGACGACGATGTCGATGCCCTTCATCGAGATGCCGCAGCGCGACGCCGCATTGCCCTTGATGACAAGCAAGCCGCCGCGGCCGGTCGCGCCGGCATACTGGCTGGCATCGCCTTCGATGACGACGCTGCCGGACATCATGTTCTCGGCGACGCCGGGACCGGCGGAGCCATGCACCGTGACGTTACCACCGTCGTTCATGCCGGCACAATAGTAGCCAACCGAACCCCTTATATCGACGGTGACGGGCGCATCGATACCGGCGGCGACAGCATGATGGCCGCGTGGGTTGACGACTTCGAAGGCTAGATCGTTGGCGCCCGGGGGAAGGCCATGAAGTGCGCTGTTGAGTTCGCGTAGCGGTGTGACGGATAGGTCGAAAACTGGCATGTAAGATCTCTCTCGATTGCGGCGCGTCTGATCAGGCAGCCTTTTCGTGATCCCAGAAATAGACGGTCGCCGGCTCCGGCTCCCAGATGCGGGCATCCTCGATGCCAGGCAGATTGACGAGCGCGCGATATTCGGAGCCAAAGGCGACATATTGGTCGGTCTCGGCCATAACGGCCGGCTTGCAGGCGATGGGATCGCGAACGACGCCGAAACCGGACTTGGTGCCGACGACGAAGGTGAAGAAGCCGTCGAGATCGTCGACAGCGCCTTCCAATGCCGCGCCGAGATCCTTGCCCTTTGCCATTTCGGCCGTCAGATAGGCGGCCGCGACCTCGGTATCGTTTTCCGTCTCGAAGGTCATGCCGACGCGCTTAAGCTCGCGACGCAGGTTGTTGTGGTTCGAGAGCGACCCGTTGTGAACCAGGCACTGGTCCGAACCTGTCGAGAAGGGATGCGCGCCAAGCGTCGTGACAGCCGACTCGGTCGCCATACGGGTATGACCGATGCCATGCGTGCCGGACATGGCAGCGACGCCAAAGCGTGAGACTACATCCTTCGGCAGGCCGACTTCCTTGTAGATCTCGACGGTATCGCCGCTGCTCATGACCCGGATATTCGGGCGCAGAGCCGCCAGTGCTACTCTACCCTCGTCGAGCTTGTCCTTGGCAAGAGTGATGACCGCATGCGTGCTCTTGACCACGACGGATACCGGGACGTCGAGCGCGCGCCGGAGTTCATATTCCAGACCGTCGAAATCCTTGGCCGGATCGGCTGATTGGACGGTTATCTTCGCCGTGTTGCCGTTATCGTTGCCGTAGATCGCAATGCCCGCGCTATCAGGTCCGCGATCGGTCATCGTGATCAGCATGGAGGACAGAAGCGCGCCAAGTTTCGGCTCCAGCGCCTTATCCTTCAAGAAGAGACCGACAATTCCACACATGCCCAAACCCTCCGTTTTCGCATCTGCAAAATGGCTATCAGGTCCAATGCGGTTTTTCAACTCAAAAGAATAAATTTTTCTTTTTAGGCAAGTTAATCAGTCTTACCCCGCTGTGGATAGCTGATGATCGACAGGTATTTCGCCGGCAGTTTCACCAACACTTCCGGTCCATGCGGCGCATCCGCATCGAAGAAGAGGCTGTCGCCGGGCTGCATGGGATAGAGCTGGTCGCCATGACGGTACATCACCTCGCCCTCGAGCATATAGAGGAACTCCATGCCCTCGTGCTGGAATGTCGGAAAGACATCGGAATCGGCCGTCAGCGTAATGAGATAGGGCTCTACGATGACGCCGCTCGAATTGTTGTCGATATGGCCGAGCACATTATATTGATGGCCGGCACGCGTGCCGCGGCGTTCGAGTTCGACGCCCTGGCCAGCCTTGACGAAGACAGCATTGCGCGGCTCTTCGTAACGACGGAAGAAAGCTGTCAGCGGTACGCCGAGTGCGCGCGACAGCGATTGCAGCGTCGTCAGCGACGGCGAGATATTGCCGTTTTCGATCTTCGACAGCATGCCGAGCGAGATACCCGTCGCGGCGGCAAGATCCGTCACCGTGATGCCAAGCTTCTTGCGATAGGCACGGACCTCGTGGCCGATCGCCATCTCGAGATTGTTTTCCTTCGGCTCGCGCACCGCATGCGGATTTTGTGAGAAAGCTGACCGCCCGCCATGGGATTGGTCGTCGGCCGATATCTTGTCTGCCTTGGTTTTCATTTATGATCCTTTTTGCCGGCAGGGCTTGCTACGGCGATCCTATCCTCCGAGTGAAATTTTCTCAACTGCGGCGAAAATCACGCGTGACGGGTATCACCGGGCGCAATCCCATAAAGAGAGCGATAGGCCCGGGCAAAATGCGCGCCGCTTGAAAAGCCGGTGGCGATGGCGATTTCGGAAATCGAAAGCGGGCTCTGCTCCAGGAGCCGCCGGGCATGCTGCAGCCGTATTCGCCGATATTGATCGAGAAACGTCGAGCCGAGATGAGCGGCAAACAGCCGGTCGAGATGACGCGGCGTGACGCCGGCAATCCGCGCCATGGCGGCACGGTCGAGGGGCATCTCGATCGTTTCCTCCATTTTTTCGAGCACGCTCAGCAGACTTGGGTGATGGACGCCATAGCGCTCGGCGAGCGAGCCGCGTTGCGGCGCAGTCGGCTCACCCACCTCCGTATGCAGATACCAATCGCTGACGCGCCGGGCAAAATCGGCGCCCATGCGCTCTGATATCAGTACATGCATCATGTCGAGCGGCGCAATGCCGCCGCCACAGGTGATACGATTGCCGTCGATGACGAAGCGCGCTTGGCGCGGCGTAAGCGCCGGAAAGGCTTCGAGCAGGGCTGGCGCATGCTCCCAATGAATCGTGAAATCGCGCTCAGCCAAAAGCCCGGCGGCGGCAAGCAGATAAGGACCGCCGGAAATCCCGCCGATGCGCACGCCCTCGCGTGCGAGCTGGCGCAGGCAGGCAAGCACCGAAGGGTAATGCCAATCGCGTGGCGAGCCGCCGGCGCAGACGAAGACCGTGCCAAGACCGGATCCGCGACCTGGAAGATGCTCGGCCGGCACCGGCACGCCGCCCGACGATACCGCCGGAGTGCCGTCCGGCGAAAAGATCGACAATCGATAGATTTCACGCCCGGCCAGAAGATTGGCCGCCCGCAGCGGCTCGCTCGCAGAAGCATAGGACATCAGCGCGAATCCCGGGATCAGGACAAAGCCGATGGACTGACTATTTCTTGCGTCGATTGGAGCCATGTCCCTTTTCTATCGAAAGAGGTCCTAATTGGGCAAGTCGGCATTTGCCACTCTGTCATCATGAGCGCAATTCACAGCGGACCTGACCATGCGCTATTCGGCTTTCTCTGTTTTCCTCAACGGCCTACGCGGCAATACTGGCTGGGCGCCCGCCTGGCGCCAGCCGCAACCGAAGCCACATTATGACGTCATCATCGTCGGTGGCGGCGGCCATGGACTGGCGACCGCCTATTATCTGGCCAAGACCTTCGGCATCACCAATGTCGCCGTTCTGGAAAAGGGCTATCTCGGCTCGGGCAATATTGGCCGCAACACCACGATCATTCGCTCCAATTACCTGCTGCCCGGCAACAATCCCTTTTACGAGCTGTCGATGAAGCTCTGGGAAGGGCTCGAGCAGGATTTCAATTTCAACGCCATGGTCTCGCAGCGCGGCGTGCTCAATCTCTTCCATTCGGATGCGCAGCGCGATGCCTACACTCGCCGCGGCAATGCCATGCGCCTGCACGGCGTCGATGCCGAATTGCTCGATCGCGAAGCCGTCCGTAAAAAGCTGCCTTTTCTCGATTTCGAAAACGCACGATTCCCGATCATGGGCGGCCTGTCGCAGCAGCGCGGCGGCACGGTGCGCCACGACGCAGTCGCCTGGGGCTATGCCCGCGGAGCCGATAGCCGTGGCGTCGACATCATCACCGGCTGTGAAGTCACAGGCATCCGCACCGACCAGGGCCGCGTCACGGGTGTCGAGACGACGAAGGGATTCATCGGTTGCGGCAAGCTGGCACTGGCGGCAGCCGGTAATTCCACCGTCGTCGCCGATATGGCGGGTCTGCGTTTGCCGATCGAAAGTCATGTGCTGCAGGCGTTCGTCTCCGAAGGCCTGAAGCCGTTCATCGATTGTGTCGTTACCTTCGGCGCCGGGCATTTCTATGTCTCGCAATCCGACAAGGGTGGCCTTGTCTTCGGCGGCGATATCGACGGCTATAATTCCTATGCCCAGCGCGGCAACCTCGCGACCGTTGAGCATGTTGCCGAAGCCGGTGTGGCGATGATCCCGGCACTGACCCGCGTGCGCTATCTACGCACATGGGGCGGCGTCATGGACATGAGCATGGACGGCTCCCCGATCATCGACCGGACCCATATCGACAATCTCTATCTGAACGCCGGCTGGTGCTACGGCGGCTTCAAGGCCACGCCGGCATCAGGCTATTGCTACGCGCATTTGATCGCCCGCAACGAGCCGCATGAAACGGCGACACAGCTGCGCCTCGACCGATTCCGGCGTGGCTATCAGATCGATGAAAAGGGCGTCGGCGCCCAGCCGAACCTGCATTGAGGACATGACGACATGGCAAGCCTGATTTCCTGCCCTCACTGCGGCACACGTCCCAAGGAAGAATTCACCATCAAGGGGGATGCAAACCTTATCCGCCCGAAAGCCGATGCCGGCACCGAAGACTGGTATGATTACGTCTACCTGCGCAACAATCCAAAGGGACTTCATAAGGAATATTGGCACCATTCCTCGGGCTGCCGCCGCTGGCTGATCGTCGAGCGCGATACCGTCACACACAAGGTCCATGGCGTCAGCGATGCGGCGCTTACCAAGCTTGGAGGCGGCGCATGAGCAGCTATCGCCTTTCCTCCGGCGGTCGGATCGACCGCTCCAAAACCATTGCCTTCAGCTTCGACAGCAGGAACCTGGCGGGCCATCCCGGCGACACGCTTGCCTCAGCCCTCCTCGCCAACGGCATCCAGCTTGTTGGCCGCAGCTTCAAATATCATCGGCCGCGCGGAATCTTGACGGCTGGTGCCGCCGAACCCAATGCGCTTGTCACAACCGGCACAGGCGGCCGCACCGAGGCCAACAGCCGCGCCACCATGATCGAGCTTTATGATGGGCTCACGGCGCGCAGCCAAAACCGCTGGCCCTCTCTCGCCTTCGATTTCGGTTCCGTCAACGGGCTGCTGTCGCCCTTCCTCAGCGCCGGCTTCTACTACAAGACCTTCATGTGGCCGGCCGCCTTCTGGGAAAAGGTCTACGAGCCGCTGATCCGCAAGGCCGCCGGTCTCGGCAACGCCTCTTATGAGGTCGATCCCGATTCCTACGAAAAATGCTGGGCGCATTGCGATCTGCTCGTCATCGGCGCTGGGCCTGCGGGCCTTGCCGCGGCGCTGACGGCGGGACGCGCCGGAGCGCGCGTCATTCTTGCCGATGAAGGCTTTGCTCTTGGCGGCAGTTTGCTCTTTGAGAGCAATTCACCCCTTGGGGAAATCTTGGACGAACTCGACAGCCTGCCGAACGTGCAATGCCTGCCGCGCACGACGGTTATTGGATGGTACGACGACAATGTCTTCGGCGCGGTCGAACGCGTTCAGAAGCATGTGGCAGCGCCCGACCCGCGCCAGCCAGTCGAACGCCTCTGGCGCATCATCGCCAAGCAGGCGATCCTTGCGACCGGCGCCGAGGAGCGGCCACTCGTCTTCGGTGGCAACGACATTCCAGGCGTGATGATGGCAGGCGCCATGCGCAGCTATCTGAACCGTCAAGCTGTCGCTCCCGGCAAGCGCACGGTCGTCTTCACGACCAACGGTTCCGGCTACCGCACCGCCGCCGACCTCGAGGCAGCGGGCGTCGACGTGGTCGCCATCGTCGATACGCGCGCTGCAGGTGAACACTGGGGCGGCAAGGCGCGGGTGCTGACTGGTGCTTGCGTCCTCGATGCGGTCGGAACCAAGCAGGTCCGCGGGGTCAAGATTGCCAGCGGTTCGGGCACTCAGGAGATCGATGCGGACGCTTTGGCCATGTCCGGCGGCTGGAGCCCGATCATCCATCTTGCCTGCCATCGCGGCGCAAGGCCGGTATGGTCCGAACGGCATGCAGCCTTCCTCGCGCCCGAAAGACAGGAGGGTTTGCTGATTGCCGGCTCGGCATCCGGCCTTGCCTCCACGGATAGCTGCCTTGGCGACGGAGCAATCAAAGCTGCCGAGGCGCTGGAAACCATCGGCTTTGGCAAGGTCGTGCCCGCCTTTGCTTCAGCAGAAGAAGAAGTACCGACTGTTGCCGCGCGGCTCTGGCATGTCAAAGGGAGCAAAGGCAAAGCCTTCGTCGACTACCAGAACGACGTGAACCTGAAAGATCTGGGGCTTGCCGTGCGCGAAGGTTATGGCGATGTCGAGCTCGCCAAGCGTTATACGACGAACGGCATGGCGACCGACCAGGGCAAGCTTTCCAACATCAACGCTATCGGCATCCTGGCCGAGGCCCGCGGCGTCTCCCCTGCCGAGGTCGGAACTACAACGTTCCGACCATTTTATACCCCTGTTTCCTTCGGCGCCCTGACAGGTACTTCACGGGCTAAGCACTTTCAACCGGCGCGCAAATCTCCCTTGCATGAATGGGCAAAGAAGAATGGCGCAGTCTTCGTCGAAACCGGCCTCTGGTACCGCTCCTCCTGGTTCCCGCGTGACGGCGAGAAGACCTGGCGCGAAAGTGTCGATCGGGAGGTGCTGAATATCCGGAAAAATGCCGGCATCTGCGATGTCTCGACCCTCGGCAAGATCGAGATCTTCGGCAAGGACGCGTCAACCTTTCTCGACCGCATCTATTGCAACGGCTTCGCCAAGCTTTCCGTCGGCAAGGCGCGCTACGGTATCATGCTGCGCGAAGACGGCATGATCTATGACGACGGCACCACCAGCCGGTTGAGCGAAGACCATTTCTTCATGACCACGACGACAGCGCTTGCCGCCGGCGTGCTCACCCATCTGGAGTTCTGCGCCCAGACGCTCTGGCCCGAACTGGAGGTCTATTTTGCGTCGTCAACCGATCAATGGGCGCAGATGGCGGTCGCCGGCCCGAAATCGCGGATGATCCTGTCCGAGATCATCGACGAGGACATTTCCGACGCCGCCTTCCCGTTCATGAGCGCGCGCGCCGTCTCTCTGTTCGGTGGCAAGCTCAAGGGTCGGCTCTTCCGCATCTCCTTTTCCGGCGAGCTCGCTTACGAGCTTGGCGTGCCCGCGGCCTATGGCGAGTTCGTTGCCGACACCATCATGCAAGCAGGCGAGAAGCATGGTATCTGCGCCTATGGAGCCGAAGCGCTCGGCGTCATGCGCATCGAGAAGGGCCACGTCACCCATGCGGAGATCAATGGCACGGTAACNCCAGGCGATCTTGGCTTTGGTCGCATGGTTTCGACCACGAAACCCGATTTCATCGGCAAAGCGATGCTCGCGCGCGAAGGCCTGCAGGCGCCCAACCGGCCTCGCCTCATCGGTGTCAAACCGGTGAACCCTGCGACCAGCTTCCGCACCGGAGCGCATATTCTGGCGGAAGGTGCTGCCGCAACGCTCGAAAACGATCAGGGCTATGTCACCTCGAGCGCCTTTTCCCCCAACCTCGGCCATACGATCGGGCTCGCGCTCATCAAGAATGGGCCGGAGCGTATCGGCGAAAAGATCGTCGTCTGGAATGGCCTTAGAAACGAATACACGAATGCGGTGATCTGCAGCCCCGTCTTCATCGACCCTCAGAACGAGAAACTCTATGCCTGATTTGCCGACATCCAAGCCGGTCCTCGCCGGCAAGTCCGTTCTACAAGGCGAGACCATCCGGCTTGAAGCCTTACCTGAGGGTCATCTGCTGCAGGTAATGGGCGCCACCACGAGCGAAGAGCTTGCGGCGCATCTTGCAGCAGCCGGCTTCGAGGACAGCTCCGTGCGTCCGGCCGGATACCGGCAATGGTTCATCGCTGGCAGCGAACGGCTCGCCGGCTCCCAAGAGCGGGCGCTTGCGGACGCTCTGGCGGGCAGAGCTTTCATCTCCGATCAAAGCCACGGGCGCATCCGTATCCGCATCTCAGGATCGAGCGCCGCCCGGATGCTCAATAGGGGTACTGCTGTCGACCTGCATCCAGCGAACTTCCCGGAGGGAAGCAGCGCCATGACGCTCTTCGGGCATATCTCCGTGCAGCTCACGCGCCTGGGCATGGAGGATTTCGAGCTGACTGTCCTGCGCAGCTTTGCGGAATCGCTGTATGAAGAACTCGAAACGCTGGTCGTTTCCCAAGGGGCTGGCATCTGGCGCAACTCGTGAAGCATCCGCTTTTGATGCACGCGAAAAGACGGAAGCTTGGACGCCACCACACACCGTGCGGCCAGGTGACGCTTGCGCGTCCTTCTCGCCTCTCCCTCGATCTGCTCCCAGGCCTTGTTCGAGATCGGAGCGAGTTTCCTGTGAGGATTGTCCATGTCAAACCTCTTTCTTTAAGGAACCGATCCCGAGGGAGCCGTCCATATTTTCATTCCCGGTGGTCGGCCGACGAACATATTGACGAGCATCTGTTCCATACGCGCCGGCGATCGGGGGTAGCCGATGAAATAGTCCCGAATTCGCCCTTCCGACATCGCTGGCAGCTGATAGTTCCTTTCAACCCATCAAACGTGAACATTCCAGATGGGCGATTATGACCGTCAAGGAACGTCGATTTCTTGGCTCGCCAAAAGCTGCGCTTCTATCTCCATTCATTCAGGAAGTTGTGTGTACCGATCACGCCTCGGCGAATTGAGGCGTACGTGGCAATGTGATGGCAAATAAGATTTGGGAAGCGGGAACATA
>JGI24740J21852_10001143_pt1 | contig 11990 bp, 13 predicted proteins | sample KBSCornC6_FD_21852 | JGI IMG/M metagenome (IMG submission 21852) | reverse complement strand
CCTTGAAGAACAGCCATTCGACCTTGATGCCGTCGGCGGCAAATTCTTTTTCGAGCGACTGCTGCAATTGCACGGTGGCCGCGGGCGATCCACCAAACGTAGGCGGGTCGCCATTACCCTGTTGCGCGACGCCGATGCGAATCACCGCCGGCTTGTCGGCATAGGCGTGAACCGCGGCGAGCGACAGCGCCGCCACGGCGAAGAAAGATTTCAGCAGACGGAAATAGCGCATGCGGCAATACCGGTCGATGGAAGGGAAAAGAAGTGCGAATGCTCTGGCGGGCAGAGACCTGGCACTACACGTTAGATTCGCGTGCCGTCGAATCCAACCAATCATTGCTGATAAGAAAATCTGCAGTAGTTCGAATCGCGTGACTGAATGCCGGCATGCGGCACGAGCCGCATGCAAGTACGCAATTCCCGATTTGCATAGTTAAATTCGTCGTTTTGCCCGCATGGATTGCATGGCTACCATGCGACGCTTCAGCCATTCATGCGAACGCGAGATCATGTCCACTGTTGCTTTTCCCTCCGCCGAAGCCGATCCGCAAACGTCTGCCGGCAACGCGGCGCGTCCCACCGTCATTCGCAATGCGCAGGACGTGTCACGCATCGTCAGCGCAGGCGCCGCGAAAGGCAGTAATGCGCGGATCGTGATTGCGATTGCATTGGGTGGTGTCTTTCTCGATGCTTACGATCTGACGTCGCTCGCTTACGGGATCAAGGACATCGCGCGCCAGTTTTCGTTGTCGCCGGTTCAGGTGGGATTCGTCTCGTCGGCCATCACCTTCGGCGCGATTCTCGGCGCGCTGTTCGGCGGGTATCTGACCGATCGCATCGGCCGTTATCGCGTGTTCATGGCCGACATGCTGTTCTTCGTGGTCGCGGCGATCGCGGCCGGCCTCGCGCCGAATGCGTGGGTGCTCGGCGGCGCGCGCTTTTTGATGGGCTTCGGCGTGGGGCTCGATCTGCCGGTGGCGATGGCGTTTCTCGCCGAGTTCTCGCGCGTGGCGGGCAAGGGCAACAAGGCGGCGAGCGTCGCTGCGTGGTGCCCCGCATGGTACGCGGCCACGAGCACCTGCTATCTGCTGATTCTCGGGCTTGTACGCGATTCTGCCCGAGCATCAACTGGGCTGGCTATGGCGTTTGACGCTCGCATTCGGCGCGGTGCCGGCCATCGCGATCATTCTCGTTCGTAGCCGTTATATCAGCGAGTCGCCTGTTTGGGCCGCGAATCAGGGCGATCTCGAGGAGGCCGCGCGCATCCTGAAGCGCTCTTACGGCATCGACACAGTAGTCGAACGAAGCGCGACGCCGCAGAAGGCGCCGCGCGCGGCATCGTGGCGCAACTACGGGGTTCTGTTCAACGCCACTTACCGTCGCCGCACGATTCTTGCCGCGGTGATCGGCAGTGCTTCGTCATTCGGCTATAACGCGATCATCTTCGGCTTGCCGGTCATTATCACGAGTTTCTTCCAGCAGGGGCCGCTCACGACGATCGTCGCGGCGCTCGCGCTGAATCTCGCATTTGCATTCGTCGGCGGGCTGATCGGCGTGCGCACCGCGCCGACCGTCGGCGCGTGGAAAATGACTGTGCTCGGGCACGCGCTGCAATTCGCGTCGCTGATCGGACTCGCGCTGATCGGCAAACCGGGCAGCGGTGCGCTCGTGGTGGTCGCGATTCTGCTGCTTGGCGGCTATCTGTTCGGACAAGGTTTCGGACCCGGCTCGCATTCGATGACTTATGCGTCGCTGAGCTATCCGACCTCGCTGCGGGGAATCGGCGTCGGTTTTAACCAGACGCTGGTGCGTTCGGCGTCGACGGTCTCGCTGTTTCTTTTTCCGGTGCTCGCTGCCGCATTCGGTACGAAGGTCTTCTGGTTGATCGCCATCGCGCCGCTGACTTCGTTGCTCGTGCTGCTCGCAATCCGCTGGGAGCCGTCGGGCTACGACATCGATGCCGAAGACTACGCGGAACCGGGCGGCGTCACTGCCGCGCGTTAGGTCATGGGCTGACGATGTCGCGTGACAGCGCAGTCTGCAGGTCCACCAACGGCATGGCAGTCACGGTGACGGCGACCGATTCCGATTCCGGCAGCATGCCTGTAAGTGCCGCAAGTCCGGTTACGCAGATTGCGATGACCGCGCATGCGCCGATCACGACGATTCCGTTTTTATAGGCCGCGTTCGCTCGGAATGAGTTTGCAAAGAGCCGCATCATGACTGTCTCCTGGTGATGCGGCTAACATTTGCAACTACTGTGCCGACAACGATGCGCTTATGCTCACCGCCCGCCGAGCCAGAGTGGGCGGGCATTCCATGGGAAGGGCGGGAGCGTAACGGCAAATCGATGTTGGGTCTGCCCAGACAGCTCGCATCGTTTTACTCGTCCGATACCAACACTCATCAGGTCCAGCTTTCCATTCCGGCGCCACGTCGCGGCGCGCGTCGGTTGCGCTAGACTGGCGCGAATAAACGGAAGGGGACCTGGATGATACGCAAGACGCTCAATGCCTCGCAGCTTCAGCAGGAGGTCAGCCGGCGAATCCATCGGTTGCAGGAAATCGTCGAGGACGGCGTGAAGATTCGCGTGCCGCGGCCGCAATTGCAGGAAGTCGACAAGACAGGCTGCAACTGGAACATGACTCACTTCGGCAATGTGGTCGGGTTCGAGCGCGACGTGGAAGCGGTCCTCAAGGCGGTGCGTGCGGAATACAATCTCAGTACTGAGGCGAAAAGCAGCGGCAATCCGTTTGAGGACTAAGCGCTTGCCTCGAACAGAAAAAGTACCGACGACCGACACATGGACCTTTGGATTCAACCTTGCGCGCAATGCGCGGAACTGTATGGCAAACCGGCGGCTGAGCCTCCGCACTCGGACCTGACGCTCAACGGCGTCGGTTCAGTGGAAGAGACGCGCCGCGAAGAGCACTACACGTGCAGCCGATGTCGCGCGGTCTTTGCGCGAATTCTTGCGGGGCCAGAGGCCCGGCAAATCTGGATGGTGCTGAACGCGGGTCAGCACTGAACGGCGCTTGGCTCGATCTTGCGCGCGCGGTACTTTTGCGGCCGCAGTCCGGCGCGAGCGGCAGGAACGCGCGTTGCGGCGCTGCATGCTTTCTTTATCCTGATCCGCTTTGCGTGCGGAGAAGACGAGGAGCCGCATGCCGCCATCGACGATTGCACATAAAAAGCCTGCTCACCGGATTGCACTTGCATTGCAAGGCGGCGGCGCATTTGGCGCGTTCCAGGCCGGCGTGCTCGAAGCGTTGCACGACGCGGGTGTCGAAATCGACGCCTGCAGCGGGTCGTCGATTGGCGCCATCAATGCGGCGCTGTATTTCGGCAACGAGCCGTCGCGCAGGATAGAGCGGCTCAAAACCTTCTGGAATAGCGTGTCGGTGCCCGGCTCCGCGCTGCGCGAGCACGCGTTGCAACTATGGCCGCCGCGCGGCGCGCTCGAACATCGAACGGTGAGACGCATGCTCGCCGAAGCCGACCAAACGTACGCGCTGCAATTCGGGTTGCCGGGGTTCTTCGTGCGGCGCGTGGATATTCCGTGGGTCGCAGGCACAGGCAATCCGGGCGATGCGAGCGTATTCGACACACGACCACTCGTCCGCACGCTGTCGAACCTATGCGACTTCGAACTGCTCAATCGCAGCCCCGTCCAGGTCAGTGTGGTGGCTGCGAACGTGGCGACGGGCGCGGCGCGCTACTTCGTCAATCACGACGATGGACTCGATGGCGCCATGATCATGGCGTCGGGCGCGCTGCCGCCGTGGTTTCCAGCCGTCGAAATAGACGGCGCCTGGTACTGGGATGGTTCGCTCGTGACCGGCGCGCCCGTGCGCCATCTGCTGGCGAGCGCACCGCCTGGTGTGAGCACCACCATTTTGCGCGCCGACTTATGGAGTTGCGACGGCCCGCTTGCGGACAATCTCGTCGACGTGGACATTCGCCTCAAGAACATTCAGCACGCAAGCAGAGCGGCGTTCTTCAACGAAACGCGTGAGGAATCACAGCGTTTGAAGTCTTTGCTTGCGTACGCGCTCGAGTGCATCGACGGCGAAAAGCGGCAGAGCGACCCGCAACTGATCAATGCAGCGACGCTTGCGCAGCCGGACAATGTACGCATCGTGCCGGTGGATTACCAGCGCTCGCAATGTGAAGCGCATTTCAAGGACTCGCAGTTCGGCAAGACCGCCATCGACGAGCACTGGAACAATGGGCGACGAGTGGCCGAAGCGGCGCTCTCGCAGATGGAAAGTGCCTGAATTGCCTTGCGCGGTCTTCAGGCATGCGCCATGCGCTACGTGTCCCACCAGGCCACTGCTGCGCATACCGTCGTGGAAAACCATCCCTTCAGCCTTACGGATTGGCACCGCTTTCTTTTCGGGAACACGTCATCGCTGTTCCTGCTTGAAGTACTGCTGCGAACCGGCGTGACCTATGTACTGCTCGTCATCGCAATGCGTCTGCTCGGGCGCCGCGTGGCGGCTCAATACACATTGTTCGAGATTTCAATTGTGGTCACACTCGCGGCGGCCATCGGCGTGCCGTTGCAGGCGTCGAACCGGGGGATGCTGCCGCCGCTGGTGATTGCACTCGTCGCAATCGTATTGCAGCGTCTCATTGCCCGGCTCGGCACCACACACCGGCGGCTGGAAACACTTATTTCAACCGACGTCACGCTGCTCGTCAGCGAAGGCCGGCTCGAAATGGACGAGTTGGCGCGTGCCGCGATGCCGCGCGAAAAAGTATTCGAAGCAATGCGGATCAAGGGCTGGCAACACCTCGGACAGATTAGCCGGCTCTATATGGAGCCCTCGGGTTCTTTCTCGTTCATTCCCGCGAGACCGTCGAAGCCGGGCCTCTCCGTGCTGCCGGCAATCGACAAGGAACTGCAGGAAGAAGGCCACTTGCCAGGCTGGTCGGCATGTCGTCATTGCGGCAACACGATTGAAAAGGAACACACAGACAATTTGCGATGCGAGAACTGCGGCTCGACTGAATGGACATGTGCAGTCAGGGAAGTGGAGGTTTGATGCAGCTCGTTCAGCGAATCCTGATCGGCGACGGACCCTGGGCGTTCTTATTGGAAGTGGTGGTCCGCGCGGCGCTTGTCTATGTGCTGCTGCTAGTGGCAATGCGCATGATGGGCAAGCGTGTTGCCGCACAGTTGAGCATTACTGAACTCGCGGTGATTCTCATGCTGGGCGCCGCGATTGGCGTTCCGATTCAGGTGTCGTCGCAAGGCATTTTGCCGGCGGCTATCGTGCTATTTACCGTCGTCGCGCTTCAGCGCATGAGTTCGAGAGCCGGCCAGCGGTGGCGCAAATTTCAGGTAGCGCAGGAAGGCGACGTGACCATGCTCGTAAAAGACGGCAGAATTCTTCTCGACGAACTCAAGACCAGCGAGGTGTCCCGCGAAATGCTCGCGTCGGAACTTCGTGCTGCAAACGTCGCGCATCTGGGACAGTTGCGCCGCGTTTATCTGGAGTCGTCCGGTTCTATTAGCCTCGTGTGGAGAAAGCACGAACGCCCCGGCTTGACGGTTCGACCAGACATGGAGTGCTCGCTTCTCGATGCGATCGGCGCCGACGGCTACTTCGCATGCTGGAGTTGCGGCGCGACCGTCGATACCGAGAACCGGCCGACCGAACCGTGCTCCGCGTGTCGTTCGATGCGATGGGAATCGGCGGTGCAATTGCCGCAGAAGCCGAAAGTCGAAGAGAAGACAGAATGAAACCTTTGAAAAGAACTACAAAGCCACTATAAAAACAGCCATAAAGCGACTCATGACTCGTCGCGAATCTCGCCAGGTCCCTTGCCGGTCCAGCGCTTTATTGCTCTGCGGAAGTTAGCGGTGTCGCTAAAGCCGACCAGCATCGCGACATCGTCGGTGCTGAGCTTGGTGGTTTTCAGGTACTCGGTGGCGAGCGAGCAGCGGACGTCATCGACAATTGCGACGAACGACGTGCCTTCCGATTCGAGTCGGCGCCTCAACGTTCGGCTCGTCATTTTGAGTGCTTCGGCCACGGTTTCCATGCTCGGAAAAACGCCGGGCTTGCGCATTAAAAGCTGATACACCTCGCCGGATGCACCCGATGATGTTTTCGCTTGCCCGATCAATCTGTCGCACGTCTCCTGCAAAAGCGCAGCCGAATGCCGATGTGCCAGGTGCGGCTTAACTTCGAGTATGGCGCTGTCGTAGATCAACTGGCATTCGTCGGCGTCGAACTCGCATGGGCAACCCAGGTACTCGCCGTATATCGCGGCATGCTCCGGCGCGGGATAAGAGAAGCGCGCAAGTACCGGCGGGCAGCTTCTTCCCGCAACGTCCTGAAGATGCGTGACGTGCTGCGTGTACTGCTGTTCGAGAAGAAACTGCTGGACGTCGTGCGGCAAATTCGAAGAAAAGGCGTCGGGAAAAGTCCACACCGAAGTATCGGGGTTTTCGGTCCACTCGATCGTGATAGTCGGCGTGGCGAGCCGATGGTATTTGACGCCGAGCCGGAAGTAGTCGCGCAACGAAAGGCACGACATCAGCGCATAGCCGTACATGCCATAGGCGGCGAGATGAAGACGTGCTCCCGTTTTGAAAGGAGTACTTGGGTCGGATGAAAGACTGACGGCATTTCTGCATACCATCGCGTATTGCCGCACCGAGGTCATGACCGACGCGTCGTAGATCTGGTCGGGCTCGACGCCGCTTCCCTTGAGGCTCTGTTCGGGGGCAATGCCTTGCTCCGCGAGTACTTCCACCAGCGCCGCGATCTTGTACGGCGCGTAGATGCGCTCGTTCAACAGCGGAAATTTCGCCGACACCGTGCCTCCCGTGGATGTCCTCGTGGGACATCAGCTTGTCCGAAATTGACCTTACATACTGAATCGTATCTCACTACTATCAATGGGACAAGAGACGGGTCCGCATTGCAGTTGTGCGACTCGCAAACCTGTTGGAGACAAGCATGCAAATCCACCATCCCCGTGATCTCGCGCCTATGGCGCTCGTGGCAATCGGCCTGACGTGCGTCATTGCGTCAGCGGCCTCATTCGCCCCGGCTTCCGAGCACTCTGCATCAGCCGCAACACGATAGGTATTGAAATGGGAAATTCGACCAGTAAAGTCATCATTACGTGCGCAGTGACAGGCTCGGCGCATGTACCGTCGATGTCGGAATATCTGCCGCTCACGCCCGATGACATCAAGACTCAAGCACTCGAGGCCGCCGAGGCCGGCGCGGCGATTCTTCATCTGCATGCACGCAATCCGCAAGACGGACGGCCAACGCCTGCGCCCGAAGTGTTCCGCCAGTTCGTGCCCGCGATTGCCGCGCAGACCGACGCGGTCATCAACATCTCCACTGGCGGCAGCACGCGCATGACGCTCGACGAGCGTTTGGCCTACGCACGCGTCGCCAAACCCGAGATGTGCTCGCTGAACATGGGCTCGATGAACTTCTCGCTGCATCCGGTCGCGGCCCGAATCTCTTCCTGGCGATTCGATTGGGAGAAGGAATACGTCGAAGGCATGGAGGACATGATCTTCCGGAACACGTTCCGCGATATCAAGAACATCCTCACCGAGTTTCATGACTACGGCACGCGCTTCGAATTCGAATGCTACGACGTCGGGCATTTGTATAACCTCGCGTACTTCATCGACATCGGACTAGTCAAGCCGCCGTTTTTTATTCAGTCCGTGTTCGGCATTCTCGGCGGCATCGGTCCTGATCCAGAGAACCTTGCATTGATGCGTTCGACCGCCGACCGTCTATTCGGACGTGAGAACTATCAATTCTCCGTTCTTGGCGCCGGCCGTCATCAAATGTCGCTCGTGACGATGGGCGCGATCATGGGCGGCAATGTTCGCGTCGGTCTCGAAGACAGCGTCTACCTGTCGCGTGGCGTGAAAGCGCGATCGAATGCCGAGCAGGTCCGCAAGATTCGCAGAATCCTCGAAGAGCTTTCTTTCGAAATCGCGACACCGGCCGATGCCCGCGCGATGCTCGGATTGAAAGGGCGCGAAAGCGTCTCGCTTTAAGCATTGAGCATTGAGCATTGAGCATTAAGCAGATGGCATTGCGCGCAAAAGGCTCGCAAGCCGAAGTACTTTTTATCCTGCAGCGCCGGTTGGCAATCGCCCGGCGCGCAACACAAGAAAAAACAGGCAGGACAATTTCCGGAGACATCATGACTGCAGCTACTATTGACCCCCGCCTCGGCGACACGCACTGGCGAGCGACTCGCAAGGCGATGGCGAGGCTCCTTCCGTTAATGTGCGCGATCTACTTCATGTCGTTTATCGACCGCACGAATGTTGCGCTGGCCAAGAGCGCACTCGCGGCCGATCTCGGCATTAGTGCGGCGGCCTACGGGCTGGGCGCCGGCATCTTCTTTATCGGTTATGCGCTTCTCGAAGTGCCCAGTAATCTGGCGGCGCACCGCGTCGGTCCGCGGGCCTGGATTGCGCGTATTGCCGTCACCTGGGGAGCGTTATCCACGGCGATGATGTTTGTGCAAGGCGAACTGTCCTTCTACGTTCTGCGGGTATTGCTTGGGGTCGCGGAAGCAGGGCTTTTTCCGGCCTTGATGTACATGGTGACGCTGTGGTTCGCGCCTAAGGACCGGGCGGTCGCCGTGGGCTGGATTTATACCGCTCCTTCCATTGCGCTCATTATCGGCAATCCGCTCGGTGCGGGGCTGATGCAACTGGGCGGAATCGGCGGTCTGCACGGATGGCAGTGGATGTTTCTGCTGGAAGGTCTGCCCACCATCGTGGTCGGCATCATCCTCTTTTTCAAGCTGCCGAACCGGCCCACCGAGGTGAAGTGGCTCACTCCAGAGGAAGCACAGGCGCTCGAGGATAACGCGGTCATCGACACGCACGGTCACGCCGAACTCACGTCGGCGCACTGGATCGCCGCACTGAAACGTCCGACCACGGTACTCATTGCACTGATTTACTTTCTGAATCAGGTAGCGTTCGTGGGCCTGTACTTTTTCACTCCGTCGATTGTCGGACAGATGCATGTTAAGTCGCCGCTTCTCGTCGGCTTACTGTCGAGTAGTGTCGGCATTGGCTTTCTGCTTGGCGTGCTCACGCTGCCGCGCATTCACCGCCGGATAAGCAATGACTGCGGCTTCCTGGGTGTGCTGACTGCGGGCGTGGTTATCACCGCGTGCGCATTTATCGCGACGAAAAATCAGGCGGCACAAATCACGCTGCTTGGCATCACCGGCTTTTTCGCAGGCGGCATTCTGCCTTCGTATTGGGCCGTGGCGATGAAGCGATTGCAAGGCGTGCAGGCTGCGGCCGGACTTGCTTTCATCAATACGATCGGCTTGTTGGGTGGCTTTGTCGGACCTTATCTTTTCGGGCTCGCCGAAACGATAACCGGCAGAAGCGACTCGGGCTTTAACGTCGTGGTGGTCGCATCGGTGCTCGGCCTGTGTCTCGTGCCGCTCCTTGCGAAAGCCATCCGGGCTGCGGATCGTCCGATCCCGGCGACGGCCAAGGGCGCGCAACTCAACACATCCAAAAGCTGAATGCCGGCATCGCTATGAAAGCGTATAAGCCCGGAAACGGCTTTATTCCCCATTCCATTTCATTTTGTTGGTGCGACACATGAATACTTTCGAGCTTCTCAAACCGAGGCCCGGTCTGCGCGTACTTATCTCCGGCGCAGCCGCGGGAATTGGAGCAGCCATTGCCGATGCATTTGTTCAAGCAGACGCACAGGTCTATATCTGTGATGTCGATGCGTCGGCGGTTGAAAAGGCCAAAGAGAGGAACCCAAAGCTCTACACCGGCGTCGCGGATGTGGCAAATCGCGAGCAGGTCGACCAGATTATCGACGACGCGCGCGCGAGGCTCGGCGGACTCGATGTTCTTATCAACAATGCGGGCATCGCGGGTCCGACGGGCGACGTCGAATCCATTCAACCGCACGACTGGGAACGAACCATTTCGACGAATCTCAACAGCCAGTACTACTTCCTGCATAAGGCCGTACCGCTGCTGAAAGAGACATCGGATTGCCCGGCGATCATTGCAATGTCGTCGGTGGCGGGGCGGCTCGGGTACGCGTTTCGCACGCCATACGCCGCGACGAAATGGGCGATTGTCGGACTGGTGAAGTCGCTGGCAATCGAGCTTGGGCCCGAGAACATTCGCGTGAATGCCATTCTGCCCGGCGTCGTGCAAGGCGAGCGAATGGACAGGGTGATCGCGGCGCGAGCCGAGTCGACGGGCGTGTCGTTCGACGAAATGAAAGAGCAGTACCTGAAAAAGATTTCGCTGCGCCGGATGGTGACCGTCGACGACATTGCCGCGATGGCGCTATTCCTCGCATCGCCGGCGGGCTACAACATCACCGGGCAAGCCATCAGCGTGGATGGCAACGTCGAATATCTTTGACGGCATACCGACATCAAAACAACTCACTACCCAGGGACGCAGATCCAATGAGACTCAACGGCAAGGTTGCAATCGTCACAGGCGCGGGCCAGGGAATCGGCGCGGCGACGGCACTCAAATTCGCACGCGAAGGCGCGAGCGTCGCGGTATGCGACGTGAATGCCGATGCGGTGAAATCGGTGGTCGGCGCGTGCCGTGAGGCGGGCGCGCAAGCGGTGGGCTTCACCGTCAACGTGGCCGATCGTGAGGCCGTTCAGGATATGGCGGCCGGCGTGCAGGAGCGCTTCAAGCGCATCGACGTGCTGGTGAACAACGCAGGCATTACGCGTGATGCGCGCCTGCAAAACATGACGGTCGAGCAATTCGAAGACGTCATGGATGTCAACCTGCGCGGCGTCTTTCACGCTACTCAAGCCGTGCTCGACTGCATGATCGGCCAGCAGGCCGGCGTGATTCTCAATGCGAGTTCGGTCGTCGGAATCTACGGCAATTACGGGCAGACGAACTACGCGGCGTCCAAGTTCGGTGTTATCGGATTCACGAAGACATGGAGCCGTGAACTCGGCCCTAAAGGCATCCGCGTGAACGCTGTTGCGCCGGGATTTATCGACACGCCGATTCTGGCGACCGTACCCGGCGAAGTACTCGAGAAGATGAGAAACCAGGTTCCATTGCGGCGCCTGGGCAAGCCCGAAGAAATCGCCAACATCTACGCCTTTCTCGCGAGCGACGAAGCGAGTTATATCAATGGCGCTGTTATCGAAGCGTCTGGCGGCATGACGCTGTAGCGGCACAACGTGCAAGCAGCGCGCGGCATTCGCGTTGCGGAAAACGTCGGTCATAACGGAGACATCATGATTCGAGTTCACCTTCGCAATTGGAAAGTCGCGCGCGCCGTCGCGCTCCCTGCCGCGCTCGTTGCCGCGCTTTTGATTACATCGGCGATTCCCGCATCCGGCATAGCTGCGACTCTGCCCGCCGGCCACGTGGCCGCTTGCGAGCGGCTGCAAGGCTTTATCGTGCCGGCTTCGGAAATAGGCTTGCCGACCTCGGGAGCGGCCGTCACCGCCGTAAAGCCAGTCGCAGCGAGCGGAAGCGGAGCAACCGCGCTACCGGAATACTGCGAGGTCACCGGCAAGATCTCGCCACTCGACCGATCCGCGCCCGACATTCAATTCAAGGTCGCGTTGCCCGCACAATGGAACGACAAAGTCGTGATGTTCGGCGGCGGTGGTTTTGACGGGACCATTCCGAATGTGGCCGGCAACGTGCCCAATGGCCCGGTCGACCAACCCGTACCGCTTGGCCGCGGCTATGCGACGTTCGCAAGCGACTCGGGCCATCAGGCGAACGCGCTCGCCTCGCAAGATGGACGTTTTGGCCTGAACGACGAGGCGGTCAGGAATTTCGGCGGCGACGCATTAAAGAAAACGCACGACGCAGCGCTTGCGATCATCAAGGCCCGCTATGCGCATTTGCCACGCAAGGCCTATTTCGCAGGCGGCTCCACGGGCGGGCGTGAAGCCGTCACGGCGATCCAGCGCTGGCCGTCGGATTGGGACGG
>JGI24740J21852_10001142_pt1 | contig 12001 bp, 6 predicted proteins | sample KBSCornC6_FD_21852 | JGI IMG/M metagenome (IMG submission 21852) | reverse complement strand
AGCATTAGGCCCTACCTGTTCCGGATCAATGTATTTGGTCTTTAGCTTGGTGAACGTAAAGAGGTTTTGCCCGGTGAAGTAAAGCCGCAGCTGCTGCATCTTCCAGCGCTTTACCAGCGTTGCCGGGAAGTTATAACCCAGCGTTAGGTTCTTTAAGCGGATGTAGGCCAGGTCCTGCATGTACTTATCGTTATTCACAGACAACTCGCCACCGGGGTAGGCGGCGTACCCCCTCAGCAAAGGAAAATATGCATCCGGGTTAGTGGGGCTCCAGACCTTGCTTTCAAAATCAGCAGGTATAAAAGAAGTATACGGCCTGCCGTAAGGGCCCCAGAATTTTGCAGATTCCACATTCGGATACCAATGCTGCCGGCCAATGCCCTGCAGGAAAACCGTAAGGTCAAAATTGTTCCAGTTAAAACCTGCATTAATACCAAAGGAGTAACGGGGCAGGAAATTACCGATGCGGCGCAGGTCTCCATGTTCCGACAAAGTATTCTTACCATTATTCACCACCTTATCGCCATTCAGGTCTTTAAACTTCATATCACCGGCATGCAGCTTGCTCCATTCGCCGGGCGAGGTAACCCGCTGATCGCGGTCTACGTAATCCTGGTTAATGCCCCATGACTGTGCTTCTGCATCTGACTTAAAATAGCCGTCAATGCTATAGCCCCATATTTCGCCCAGCTGCTCGCCTACGTAATGGTTATCCAGCAGGAACTGGGGATTATCAAACTTTGTGATCTTTGCTGTGTAATCAGATAGCACTACGCCAACGTTATAGGTAAAGGGTTTGCCCGCCAGCTTGCCGGCATCCTGCCACTTTACAGAAAGATCAAAGCCTTTGGTAACCAGGTCGCCGGCATTTTGTACGGGCGATGCGGCGCCAAATACCGCTGGCAGCGTTTTACCGGGTATCAGCATATTAGTGGTAGTGCGGCGGTACCAGTCATAGCCTATCTGCAGGCGGTTCTTCAACAAACCAATGTCGGCGCCAAAATCAAGGGAGGCTGTTTTTTCCCAGGTAAAGTCTGGTGTTATGGGGTTAGGTACGCTTAATGTTTGTGCCGGGTTACCGTTAATGATCCATTTGCTTTGGCCGCTGTTCATAACAGGTATGTAGGGATACAGGTTGCTGTTGCCCCCATCCTGGTTGCCCAATGTGCCGTAAGAGGTGCGTAATTTCAGTTCAGGTATAACGTTTTTGGCTACACTAAAAAAGGGCTCTTCGCTGATACGCCAACCACCGGATACGGAGGGGAAGAATCCAAACCGCTTGTCTGAGGGAAAGCGGGAGGTACCATCATAACGGCCATTCAACTCTAAGAGATATTTATCCTTATAGTCATAGTTGATCCTGCCAAAGAAACCCAGCAGCGCCCATTCCCGTGCATTGCCGGCAGCTTTGAACGAGCCGGTTCCCAGGTCAATCTGGTTCAGGTCATCAGACAACAGGTTGTTGCCGGTAGCTGAAATGGTCTTATACTTCTGTAATTCCTGGTTATAACCACCTATCACCTTTACTGTATGCTTGCCCAGCGTTCTTTCATAAGTAGCAAACAGGTTTACGGAGTGGTGCTGGTCCAGGTAAGTATTTTCCACCAGCTGATCATAACCGGCCTTATTAATAATACCTGGGTTTACAGACCATGGGATATAAGCAGTACGCTGGAAATCTGAATGCGGTGTTAGCTCAAATGCATAATTACCTGCCAGTGATAAGCCTTTCAGGATGTGCGCATCAAAACCAACGGTATTGGTAAGGTCATAATTCCTGGTGCCACCGTATGATTTGCGGTTCTGCAGATCCGCATACTCATACGCGCCATAGTTATTGAGGTTCGTGCGGAAGGTAAAAGTGCCGTCCGGGTTTTTAGGTACATAAGAGGCCATGGCATGGTTATATAACCCAGTCATATTGGAGGCGTAGCCCGGCCAGGTATAATCATTGGCGGCAAACTGTGTGTTGCTGTAAATGGTAAGCCAGGACGCTACATGCGCATTTATTTTTGCGCGGAAATTATAGGCATTATACACATCCTCCCGCAGATACGACTGGAACATTCCCTTCTGCTGGTAATACCGGCCGGATATCATGAAATCTACTTTATCACTGCCGCCCGTCATATTAAAATGATGCTCCATGCCGGGCTGGCTGTTCTTGAACAGGAAGTGCCACCAGTCTGTATTGCCATAATACACGTATTGTTCCTGGCCATTGCGGTTCTGTAATACTACAGATGGGAGTGACTTGTCTGTTTCCCTTTTTTTCATTTCCGCATAATCGGCGGCATTAAAGCCGGTGTAGCTGCTGCCCACATTCCTGGAAAAAGCAAGGTCCACTAAAGAGTCCTGTTTATAACCATCCGTTATAAAATCATTACGGGTGGTCATACGCTGGGAGCTATAGCTGGCGCCATAGGTAATGCTCAGCGCACCTTTTTTTGCACGTTTGGTTGTTACCAGTATCACACCGAAGGCGGCCCTGGCGCCGTAAATAGCGGCAGATGCGGCATCCTTCAGTACGGAAATACTTTCTATATCCTGGGGGTTCAGCATATTAATATCGCCTGGCACGCCATCTATCAGGATCAGCGGCGGACCGGCGGAATTATTGATGGAAGCATATCCCCGTATGTTAAAGTTGCCTGCACTGCCCGGGTGGCCATCCCCAAAAGTGATGTTCAGGTTGGGTACTGCGCCCTGTAAAGCCTGTGCTGCATTGGCTACGGGCCGGTCCTGGAACACTTTGCTATCCGTCATGCTCACGGCTCCGGTGAGGTTCACTTTCTTTTGCATGCCGTAGCCTACCACCACCACATCATTTAACCCGATGCGTGTAGCCGTTAACCGCACCAGCAGCGAATGCTTGCCGGTGTTCTTTACTGTGTAACCGGGATATTGCTGTTTTTCATAACCGATGGCAGTGAACTGGAAATCGTACTGGCCGCCGGTCTGGAAATCACGGAAAATAAAATCGCCATTGGCGTCTGTAACTGTATTGTATTTATGCCCGCTGCTTTTTTCAACTGCCTGCACGGTTACGCCGGGCAGCGCTAACCCGTCAACACTCAGTACTGTTCCATGTACATCCGTTCGTTCGCTTTGCGGAAAGGCCGTCCCATATATAAACAGGAAGGATAGCAGGCATAAAAGACTTTTGAAAAGTATAGTTGCTTTTCCCATTTTTAATAATGTTTTATTGATGCTTGTCTGTTATAGTTTATGCAATAGCTGCACTGTACACATACAGCGTATGCATTTTCCCTGAAGGCGTTGTTAAAATATTCCGTACTATTTAATGAGGTACCCCCCGTTTTTGGATAGCAGCGCCAGGTTGTTGATACGGACGATCGTATTTAAGATCAGTTCCAGTGAATCGGCCCTCATTACTTTGCCTGAAAAATAGATCCTTGTAACGGCCCGCTGCTCGTAGGTTATAGGCACATGATATTGCTGCTCCAGTAATGCCAGTACTTCTTTCAACGGCGTATTATCAAACACAATGCAATCTTCGTATTCCTGTACACCGTTATGCGGGTGGCCTGCCAGCGCCGGTATTTTGCCAGATTTATTAAGATCGCTGACCAGCATTTTACCGGTGTGCGGATCATATACCAGCTCCTCACCAGGCTTTAAATAAACATCGTTTACCTGGCGGCCTGTTTGCCGGACTTTTACCTTCCCATTATATAACCTTACCTGCAGATTGTTGCCGGAAAGGGAAGCTACGCGGAAGGAAGTACCCAGCGCAGTGGTGATAAAGCCGCCAGTGTTTACACTAAATGGTTTTGCTTCGCTGGCCGCCACATTAAACAGGCCTTTGCCTTTCAACATTACTTCACGGTTAGTATTATAAGCAAGTGAATCGTATTGCAGTAAAGCCCCCGGTTCAAGCACTACGGACGATCCATCTGCCAGCTGCAATTGCAGGGTTTTTCCCGTGGGCGCCTGGTACACTTTCCATATTGGTTTTACAGGTGTGGTAGTGGCAAGCGCTGTTGATGCAGGTGTACCGGTACGTTTTCCCTGCTGCCACAGGAACAGGCCTGTCAGTAATAATACGCTGGCTGCTGCGGCTATGCTGCGCCAGGGCATTTTGCGGATCCGCGGCTGTTTGGCAAAGGTATGTGCATATACTTCCTGCAGCATTTCAGTAGCATAGGTATCCGGGTAGGCGCCCTGTTCAGGAGCCGTTTCCCAGTCCTGCGCCCATATGGCAGCATTTTCATTTTCAAGCAGCCAGTCCATTACCTGCCTGGCCTCCTGTGGTGTACATGTTCCTTTATAAAACTTTGCTAATAATACCTCATCGGGCTTCATGTACTGAATTTATTGTGTATCGTTTATATGTACACTGCCAAAGGCAGCTATCCCCTACGGGTAACAATTCCTTAACATGCCTCAGGCATTGAGCAGTATAAGCAGGAAAATAAGCAGCCCGGAAGATACCTGCCGCATTTGATGATTGGCTTTGGTGATATGGTTTTCCACTGTTTTTACAGAGATGGATAAGGTTTCCGCTATTTCCTTGTTAGACAATCCTTTCTGCACTTTCAGCATAACAATCCTTTTCAGGGTAGGGGATAAGCGGACGGTGAGCTTTTCGAAGTAGTCATTTATTTCAAACTGGCTGGTTGCAGCAGGAGCTGCTTCGCCACCCGGGAACTGCGCTTTTGAATATTGCAGCTCCCTGGCTTTTTTCCTGTTCTCCTGGCGGATGTGATTAATAAGAATGGATTTGCCAATAATATATACCTGCTTTTCAAGAGGATGGTGTTCAGACAGGCTTTCCCGGTAGTGGTGTATACGGATGAAACATTGCTGGGTAAGGTCTTTGGCCACTTCGGGCACGCACTTACGTTTAATGAAAAAATTAAACACCTTTCCATTAAACTGTTCATACATTGCTACAAAGGCTTTCTCATCCCCCTTTTTAATAGATAGAATGTCAGTTAGCTGGTCCATTACATTCCTCCTTTACAGAACATGGGAACAAAAATAGAAATCTGCCGCCGCGCAATGTATTATGGTCTCATTAAGTTTTCCCATTCCCCAAACTTCATAATCACTTAACATAAAACCTCGCGCTCCTTCTCTAACTTCACACTTTAAAAGCGTCTTCCCAACCGCTCATTAGCCAACATGCGTGAATTAACTGATAAGGAATTACTGCAACGTATCCAGCAGGATGATGTATCTGCATTTGAAACGCTGTACCTGCGCCTCTGGGAATCATTGTTCGTATTTGCCATGAAGCGGCTGGGATCAGAAGATGATGCGGAAGATGTGGTGCAGGAAGTATTTGCCAGCCTGTGGGCAAAACGGCACTCCCTGCAGATCCGGGAAAATTTTGATGCCTACCTTTACTCCGCTGTTAAATACAAAGTGATCAACAAAGTAGCGGCCATGCTGCAAAACCCCGAAAAGCTGGAGCTGGTGCGGGAATCCCTGCTGCCCGCTGTGGATAATGCCGCTGAAACCTTACAATCCAAAGAATTACAGGCTATTGTTAACCAGGAAGTACAATCCCTGCCGGAAAAAATGCGGGAAGTATACTTATTATATATTGAACAGCACCGCTCCGTGGCCGACATTGCCCGCGTACTCTCCCTCTCTGAACAAACAGTACGCAACCAGCTGGGCCTGGCCAGAACCCGCTTAAAGAAGTCGTTACAGCACGCTATGCTGCTCACTTTTCTTTGTTAATATTTCCTTAACATTCGGATATGGTTAAAAGCTGGTTTTACCGGACATATAGGTAAAGACGCTTTTTAATGGACATAAACGGGTTTGAACAGGTTGTAGAAAGATATCTGAACGGACAGGCTACCAACGAGGATCTGCTGTTGATAGAACAATGGCTGCAACAAACGGACAATAAAGAGTACCAGCTAACAGCAGAAAGAAAAAAGATCATCGCCGCACGCCTGCTGCCGCGGCTAAAAGCTATTACCCAAACCCAAACAGTAGCTCCGGAATCCCGGAAGCCGTTATCTATGTTCCCCAAACGTTTGGTACGTGTAGCAGCGGCTATCCTGATCCTTATTACTACCGGCACACTGGGCTGGATCTTCCGGCAGCCGCTGGCAGACCGCATTTCACCCGTAGCCATGAATACCATTAAAGCAGGGCCTTATGAAATAAAAAAAGTACAGCTGCCGGATCAGACAATGGTTACACTGAATACAGGCGCTTCTATCAGTTTCCCGGTTACTTACCGTGGCAAGCAACGAACAGCCACTGTTGAAGGAGAAGCTTTTTTTGAAATAGCAACAGATAAACACAAACCTTTTATTGTACATACACCCTCGCTGGATGTAACTGTGCTGGGAACCTCCTTTGTGGTAAAAGAACAACAACACTTTGCTACGGTAAGCGTAATAACCGGTAAGGTAAAAGTAGCAGCGGCGGAACAGCCACTGGCAGCGCTGGAAGCCGGCCGGCAGGTACGGTATAATAAACAATCGCGCAAAGCAGCATTGCAGCCTGTAGATGTAGAGCAGGTAATGGCCTGGACCCAGCATAGTTTTTCTTTTCAGGAAGTGCCGCTGGAACAGGTACTGCAGGCCATTGCAAAAAAATGGAATGTAAAGCTGGAATTACCGGCCGTAGCATCCGGGAAGGAATTCTCCGGTGATTTTAGTAACAACGATAGTTTGGATGATATGATGGCAGCCCTGGCGCTGGCCACCGGCATTCATTGGGAAAAAACAGGAACGGGGATCATCACGATAACCTATTCCTAAGAAAGCCAGTACCTCCAGGTGAGCAAGTTTAACAGACCGTAATTTTTTTCATTGACCGCAATGAACAGGGCATCGCATTTTCAAAAATAAAGTGAACGCATAAACAACCAGACAATAAATACTTATGTACCGGACAAAAAAAGTTTTTACAAATTGGGGCAATCGTATGCAGCGCGCCTGCATACTGATGGCAGGTTTGCTTCTATGCCTGCTGCCGGCCATGGGTTTTACCCAAACGGAGAAATTAGTAGAGAAAAGAATATCTATTGAGCTGGCAAATGAAGAGCTGACAGGGGCCATCCATAAAATTGAGAAAAAGATCAACACTCATTTTATGTATGATGCATCTGAATTAAAAAAGCTGGATAAAAAGATCACCGGCACGTACAGGAATGAAACGGTGGCCATGGTGCTTTCAAACATCTTATCCGGTACTGGTTTTGGGTATGAGCTGCTGAAGGAAAAAATTATTATTCACAAGCTGGCAAATACACAACCGGACAATAAAACCACAGCCGGCACCTCCGCAAACATGGAAGATATTGTAGTGCGGGGCCGGGTAATGGATGAAAAGGGAGAACCTTTAATAGGCGTGAACATCAAAGCTAAGAACAGCCGCCAGGGAACGGTAAGTGACAGAAATGGTTTTTATACCATTACCCTGCCTGCTGATAAAGGGGTGCTGATCTTCTCCTTTGTAGGATATACCAGCCGTGAAATCACCGTGGAAAGAACACAGGTGGTGGACCTGCGGCTGGCCCCTGACTCCAAAGGGCTGAATGAAGTAGTAGTAACTGCTTTGGGTATAAAACGCGAGGAGAAGGCGCTGGGGTATGCCACTACTGTAGTGCAGGGCGAGCAGCTTACAGAAACCCTGCCGGCTAACTGGACAGAGGCGTTGTCAGGAAAAGTAGCAGGTCTTAACCTGGTAAGATCAAACGCCGGACCTACCGGTTCCAATAAAATTATTCTGCGTGGTGAAAATAACCTTACCGGCGATAATGAAGCGCTGATAGTAGTGGATGGAGTGGTGATTAACCAGGGTAGCGGCCGCCGTACCGGCATTAGCGGTGAATCGCCATACGGCACCGGCAGCGATAATATGCCGGCAGATTATGGCACCGGTTTGAATGATATTAACCCGGAAGATATAGCTGCGGTTACCGTGCTGAAAGGACCCGGAGCAGCGGCCCTGTACGGGCAGCGGGGCGCCAATGGAGCCATTATTATCACTACAAAATCAGGCAGCAGCAAAAGAAAAGGGTGGGGCGTTACCTTTACCTCCAACGCATCCATGGAGCAGGTGAACCGCTGGCCTGACCTGCAGTATGAATACGGACAGGGACTGGCCGGTGCTGATTATTATTCCTACGGCGCGTCTCCTGATGGCGCCAGCACCAGCGGCACCAGCTCTGCCTACGGCCCCCGGTTTGATGGGCAACAGTTTTACCAGTATGATCCCGTAACGCAGGCGCAGGGCACTACAAAAACACCCTGGGTGCCTTATAAAAATGTAAACAAGTATTTTAATACCGGTGAAACCCTTACCAATACTATCAGCTTGGATGGCGGTACCGATAAAACCACTGCGCGTTTTTCTTTTACCAATGTTGCAAACGAGTGGATAGTACCGAATACCGGCTATAAACGGAATACCGTTGCGTTGTCTGTAAATTCAAAAATAAATGATAAGCTGCAGCTGTCGTCCAAGATCAATTACACTAATAAGTGGAGTGATAACCTGCCGGGATCAGGATATGGCAACCAGTCTATCATGTACTGGTACATATTCTGGCAACCCAATGCTAATATAGACTGGCTGAAGAATTATTGGGCAAATGGCCAGGAAGGACGTGCAATAAAATATCCCTATAGCTCCTACCCGGAGAACCCCTATGCAATAGCCTATGAGTTTATCAACAGCTCTAACCGGCATGGGGCCACGGGCAATGTACAGGCAGTGTACAACCTCACAAATGAATTAAGCCTGCTGGTAAGAACGTCCGTAGATTTCAGCTATGAGGCGCGCGAGCAGAAACGCCCATATGATGCAGGTACAAAATATCCCCATGGCAGCTACCGCACACAGAATATTTTTTCTATGGAGGCCAGCAGTGATTTCCTGCTGAAATATGCAAAGAAAATAAATGAGGACTTTGACTTTACCGTAACAGCCGGCGGCAGCACGCTTAGCAATAACTATAACAGGGATGAAGTGCGTGCAGATTCGCTCGTATATCCCGGTATCTATACCATGGCCAATGCGGCAGGTCCTTTAGTGACTATGCCCTGGAAAAGTAAATACAAGATCAACAGCTTTTACGGCATGATCACTGCCGGTTATAAAGACTTTTTGTTTGTGGACCTGACCGGCCGCCAGGACTGGAACAGTGTGCTGGCCTCCCCGGACCGTACAGACAATGCAGGATTCTTTTACCCCTCTGCGAGCATGAGCTTTATTCCGTCTGAAGTATGGAGGATGCCGCGGTTCATCAACTTTGCAAAGCTACGTTTCTCTGCATCCAGCGTAGGTAGCGGGCAAACTATCCCTTACCGTACCGCCTATACGTACCCTACTGCCGGAAGCCAGTACAACGGCGGATTGGAGAACCCTACCACATTGGCTAACCCGGACCTGAGGCCACTGCGCACCATTACCTATGAAGCAGGTGCGAATGTAAAAATGCTCAATAACCGCCTGGGCTTTGACCTGGCCCTGTATACCGGCAGCACCAGGGACCAGATCCTGGAACGTATCGTAGACCGTGCTTCCGGTTATGCGAAAGAGATCATTAACGTGGGAAAGGTGAACAACAGCGGCATAGAGCTGGCCGTGAACGGTACACCCTTAGCAATAAAGGATTTTAAATGGAACACCAATATCGTATTCTCTTCTAACCGTAATATCATTAAAGAGCTGGCAGATAGCTCTGTGGTATTGCGCACCGGCAATGTTGGCGGTGGCCAGATCGTAGCAAAGCAAGGCGGCACCATGGGCGCGCTGTACGGAAAAGGTTATGTACGCGCACCGGATGGGCAGATCGTATATGATGCCAATACAGGTTTTGCGCTGCTTTCAGAAGATGTGAAATACCTGGGTAATGTTACACCCAAATGGAAGCTGGGTTTCAGCAACGATTTCCAGTATAAGCAATTTCATTTAGGCCTGCTGTTCGATGCCCAGTATGGCGCGGTAGCGCATTCACTGATGCATTACAAACTGGTGGAGCAGGGCAAGCTGGCGAAAACACTGCCCGGAAGATATAGTGGTATCATCGGCAATGGCGTAATAATGGAAGCAGATGGAAAATACCGCAAGAATGACGTAACGGCAACGGATATAGATGGCTATTACCGTTCTCACTGGGGCGCGGATAATGCAGAAGGCAGCACCTTCAGCACCGATTTTGTGAAATTCAGGGAAGCCCGCCTGGATTATACCGTGAACTCACAAATGCTGAGAAGACTGGGTTTGCAGAAACTGCTGATAGGGATCTATGGCCGCAACCTGTATACCTGGTCAAAATGGCCCATGTTCGATCCTGAATTTGGTACGCTTAACGGATCGGATATCCAAACGGGTTTTGAGATAGGGCAGTTCCCCTCCACCCGTTCCTATGGCATTAACCTGGTTGTTGGACTTTAATTTGAAAAATAATGCAACAGATCATACATAAATTAATAGTAGCTGCAGGCATGTGTAGTATAATGCTGGCCGCCTGTACTAAGAATTTCAAAGAGATCAACACTGATCCGAATAATACTATACAAGCCCTGCCGGAACAGCTGCTGGCGCCTGCGCTGGTAAACACCTTAACGTACAACATGCGGCGGAACCGTGACTTCAACAATGAACTGATGCAGGTGACGGTGAACATGAACGAGGCAGAAGGACAGGTGTTCCGGTATGACTATCGTGATAACACATCCGATTATCTTTATAACGGCTGGTATACAGAGCTTACCAACTTTAAGGACATCTATAAAACAGCCAGTGAAGAGCTGAACTACAATACCTCCTATATGGGTATATCATTGATCTGCCAGTCGTGGATCTATTCCATGCTTACAGATACTTATGGCGATATACCTTATTCCCAGGCTAACTCCGGCAGGGACTCCGCCATCCTGGAACCTGCTTTTGACCGGCAGAAAGATATTTACCTGGATATTTTTAAGAAGCTGGACTCTGCCAACTCCCTGCTGAGTACCGGTACTGCTATTAAGGCCACCAGCGATCCGGTATATAACGGTGATGTGGGCCGGTGGCGCAAGTTCGGCAACTCCCTGTATCTGCGGCTGCTGCTGCGCCTTTCCGGCAAAGCGGAAGTATCGGCGCAGTGTATTGCAAAAATTAAGGAAATAGCGGAGACAAACAAAGACAAATACCCGCTGATATCCAGCAATGCGGAATCGGCCATTTTGAAATGGACCGGTGCAGGCCCGTATGTATCACCTTTCTATGCAGGCATAAGGGAGCAGGATTTCAGAACGCCTGCTATTGCCAGCTTCTTTATTGATCACCTCTCAAACTGGGGCGATCCGCGTATTGACATACCTATCTATGGAACCAGTAATACTTTTAACAGGTGGGGCATTGCGCCTTACTCCGGCTCTTACCAGGGCGTAGCCAGTGGTTACGCCCCGGGTGAGTTCCCGGTAAAAAAGTGCTATTTCTATTCCTATACCTCTGCTGTCTCTTTACAAACAGATCCCCTTACCGGTATGATGCTGAATTATGCCGAAGTACAGTTCATGCTTGCAGAAGCAGCTGTAAAAGGATGGATAGGCGGTGTTGCCGGCACTTATTACAATAACGGTGCATTGAACAGCATCCGGCTCTGGCTGCCCAACTGGCCGGATACCGTTAAAACAACTATTCACAACATTGATGAATACCTGGCAGCAGCAGATATCCAGTGGGATGAAGGCGCTTCGCTGAATGACAAGATGGAGAAGATCCACCTGCAGAAATATTATGCGCTGTTCCTGGCCGACCTGGAGCAATGGTTTGAGTACCGCCGCACCGGCCACCCGGTATTGCCCAAAGGAACAGGTTTGAAAAATGGCGGGGTAATGCCTGCGCGGATGAACTACCCGGTGTATGTGCAATCTACCAATCCCACTAGTTATAAACAGGCTGTGGCCGTGCAGGGCCCTGATGAAATATCCACCCAGGTATGGTGGCAAAAACCTTAAAAAATAGTACAATGCAAAAGAAGCTAATCATATATGCCTTCCTGTTAGTA
>JGI24740J21852_10001135_pt1 | contig 12060 bp, 8 predicted proteins | sample KBSCornC6_FD_21852 | JGI IMG/M metagenome (IMG submission 21852) | reverse complement strand
AAGCCGCCCTGGGCGTGACGAAGTGCGAGATAGTCAGCCATCAGCTGATCATGCAGATCGCGCTCGATCGTCACCCGCGCATCCTGCACGAGCGAGGCGACGTCGTACGAGGTCGGGCCGATCATCGCATCCTGGAAATCGATGATGCCGACGCGCTTGATACCCTGTTCATGCGCGCGCCAGATGATGTTCGGCGAATGCATGTCGCGCAGCAGCAGGTTCTTTTCCGCGTCGTCGAGCTGATCGATCAGTCTGTCCCAGATCGCCAGATAATCGGCCCGTTCCTCGTCGCTTGCCGGCGTGCCGCGCTTCCAGGGCAGATGCCAGTCGAGCAGCAGCCGCGCTTCCATCTTCATCGCAGTCCGGTCGAAATCCGGAATGTGATGGATGTGATCCGGCGTGACCGGGATGTCGCGAGGAATGGAAAGGCTGTGCAGATGCGCAAGGCAGGCGACGCTAGCCCGATAACGCTCGGCGATCGGCTTGCCCTCCGCATCGAGCACGCCGTCGGTGCCGAGATCCTCGATCAGAAGAATGCCGAGATCGTAGTCGGCCGCGAAAATTTGGGGGGCGGCAAAGCCGTTTTCGCTGAGAATATTGGCGATCGCCACAAAGGGGTAGGTATCCCAGGCGAGATGCGCGACCTTGGGATAGGGCTTGCCGTCCAGCACCGGCGGCCCTTCCGGCAGGCGCGGCCAGTCCATCAGGATCACGCGGTCGCTGCCATCGGCAGGATAAAGGGACTCGTAGGCCCGCAGCGAGGCATCGCCGGTGAGGAAACGTCTGGCGGCACTGCGATAGCCGTGCGAATCGAGAAACGCGCGGATAGCAAGCACGCGCTCAATGCGCGCCATCTGCTTGTCCGGTGCCGTGAGGACGGCGCGCCGTCCTTCGCCCTCATGCGTCAGTTTGAGATCGATGCGTTCCTTCGGCAGCTCGCCCTCGGCCATTTCGGGCCACTCGACAAGGCAGATGCCGGTCTGCAAGGCTTCGTCGAAGCCGAGCTCCGTCAATTCGCTTGGGTCGCCGAGACGATAGAGATCGAAATGCGAGACCGGGACGCGCAGCTCGTAGGATTGCATGAGAGTAAAGGTCGGGCTCGGCACATCCATTTCCGGATCGTTGGCCATTGCGCGCAACAGCGCGCGTGCGAGGGATGATTTCCCCGCGCCGAGATCGCCTGACAGCGCCAGACAATCGCCGACCTTCAGGGCCAGCGCCAGATCCTCGCCGAGCTGAGCCGTGGCTGCGTCATCTGCGAGGAAGAGGGAAATGCTGCTCTCTGAGGCTGTCATTCTGCTGCGACGGAGTGGGGCAGTTCGGCCGAAGGAATCCGGCAGGTGACCGTCGTTCCCTTGCCCGCCTGGCTTTCGATCGAAACTTCGCCTTCATGCAGGCTGACGAAGCTTTCGACGATGGAAAGGCCGAGACCGGCGCCGCTGCGCTTGCCGCCCTTGGCGCCGGAGGCGAAGCGGTTGAAAACCGCGTTGATCAAATCCTCCGGGATGCCTGGACCTTTGTCGGCAACCGAGAAGACGAAATCCGTGCCTTCGCGTCCGCATTTCAGCGAGATCGTTGATCCCTCAGGCGCGAAATTGGCGGCATTGGTCAGAAGTTTGAGTAGGATCTGCTTCAGTCGCTGCTGGTCGGCGACAATAGAGCCGAGATGCGCCGGCACGGTGATCTCAAGCATCACGCCGCTTTCCTGAAGCCGATCTGCGATCTGCATCGACACTTCGTCGAGCAGGTCGTTGAGCACGATTTCGGAATAATTCAGGCGCATGATGCCGGCATCGACCGTCGCAAGGTCGAGGATGTCGTTGACCAGTGTCAGCAGCACCGAAGAGGAGGTCGAGATATGGTCGATATATTCCGCTTGCCGATCGTTCAGCGAGCCGATGCCCGGCGTCTTCAGGAGGTCGGTGAAGCCGATGATGTTGGTCAGCGGCGAACGCAGCTCGTAGGAGACATGCTGGACGAAATCGTTCTTTAGCTCGTCGGCCTTCAGCAGCGCTTCATTCTTTTCGGTCAGGGCGCGCTCGGCGCGAACGCTGTCGGTCTTGTTGACGAAGGTCAGCATGGTCTGCGCATTCGGCAGCGGAATGACGGCATAGTCGAGCACGAGATTGGAGTAAAGTTCCAATGTGCCCTGCGATGAGGGCCGCTCGTCGTCGAAACTTGTGATCTGTTCGGCAAACCGCTTCCAGCCATCCGGCCGGTCGTAGGAAGGCGAGCATGCCTCCGCCAGAGCCTGGATATGCGTGCCGGGCTTGGCCTGTGCCTCGGTAATGTTCCAGAGAATGCGAAAGGCGGGGTTCGAGAGCCGAATGCGACCATCGGGGCCGAAAACGGCGACGCCTTCCGAGAGGTGATCGATGGTTTCGCCCTGGACCTTGACCAGCGTGTTGTAGCGCGTTTCAAGATCGACCTGCTCGGTCAGGTTCTCGAAGACCCACGTGGCGCCACCCTGCGGATGCGCGGTCGCGAAAACCTTGAGAATCTGGCCGTTTGGCAGATGCCAGAGATCCGTTTGCGTATCGAGCGCACGATAGACCGAAAGGACGTCGTCCTTCCAGGTCTTCCAGTTCAGCTGTTCCGGCAGCTTCTTGGCGCCGCGCAGCCTGTCCAGGAGCTCGCCGTTGTCGGGTCGTTTCTCGAGGAAAGCAATATCGAGTTCCCACAGCTGGACGAAAGCCTGATTGTAGAATTGCAGCCGCCTGTCGCCATCGAAAATCGCAACCGGCGTCGCCAGATGGTCGAGGGTCTCGGCGTGGCTCTTCAGCGTACGGGCCAGCTCGGCGCGAACCGCTTCTGCTTCGGAAACATCGATCGCAATGCCGGCCGAGCCGTTTGGCGATTTGACGTCGATAACGTCGAAGAAGGTTCGGTTGCCGTGTACGACGGTCGAAATCTTGTCGTGGAATGGCGACTCCGGCGTGGCGGCCGCGCGAATGCGTTCGCGAGCCACGGTCGTCAGGAATTCCCGCCCCTCGCGCACCGCTTCATCGGTCGAAACCGCTTCCACGGCCTCGCCATAGGCCTGATTGACCCAGGTGAGCTTGCCTTCCGCGTCGCGCTGCCAGACCGGCAGGTCGATGGCATCGAGCAGATTCTGAAATGCGGAGATCGAGGTCATCAGCCGATCGCGCTCGATCTTCAGCTCGGCGAGTTCGGCACGCAGATTGTTGAGAGCGATGAAGCGGACGAAAGCTCGCCCGCCGGAAATGCGACCCTGCGCTTCCAGGATTTCGTCGCGGTTGGTTTCGACTACCATATCGAAGCTCTGACCGCTGCCGCGCAGCTTGTCGATTGCCTTGTCGAGTTCGCCAGCCGACCATGATTTCAGCCAGCGCCCGAAGGCGAGGAATTCATTGTCCTGCGGCGCGCCCGTCTCGACCGGCAGCTGGCCGAGCAGTTCCGGCCGGGCATTCTGGCCATCCCAGATGACGATCCGGCGGTTCTTGTCGGCAATCAAAGCCTGATACTGGGAAATACGCTGATTGGCATCCGAAAGGGCCGTGCGGATCTCGCGGCTTTCGCTTTCCATATTGCCGCGCTGCCGAACCATCCACATGGTCGACAGGAGTGCGGCGGAAATCACGCCGATGATAACGGAGAAGACGGCCATTTCCGACGAGGTGAAGAGGCGCATGCTCGTCTGAGCAGCGTCATTGCCCTGTGCAAGAACGGGTCCGGTCAACAGGCCGCCGAAAACGCTGAGCCTCAACAATCGGCTCAGGCGAGCGAGCCGGCCCTTGCCCTGCTTCGCGCCCGTCGGGAGCCGATGTGCCCCGCCCCGCAGCAACAGCGCTGCCGCTCGGCGTAACGCTGGCTGATGCAGGTTGTCTTCCCCTTCAATCATAAGAGGTCTGTCTCCGTCCTATAATGTGCCGCATCCTGACAAGACATCCCATTTTCATGGCTCCGGGCACGCCCGGTTCGTCACGAATCAAGTGTAAAAACAATACTGCCTAGGAGAATCTGGGGGAAGGGAGCTGGCTAAAAAATAAGCCCCGGCATTTGTCAATGCCAGGGCCACAAGATGTTGTGGATACTGTTTTAATAATCAGTATCTGTAGTGGTCGGACTTGAACGGGCCCTTCGGCGTCACGCCGATATACGATGCCTGCTCTTCGGAAAGCTCCGTCAGCTTCACGCCGAGCTTGGCAAGATGCAGACGGGCAACCTTCTCATCGAGGTGCTTCGGCAGAACGTAGACTTCGTTCTTGTACTGGCCGGGCTTGGTGAAGAGCTCGATCTGCGCCAGCGTCTGGTTGGTGAAGGAAGCCGACATCACGAAGGACGGGTGACCGGTGGCATTGCCGAGATTCAGGAGACGGCCTTCCGAGAGCAGGATGATGCGGTTGCCCTTGGAGAATTCGACCATGTCGACCTGCGGCTTGATGTTCGTCCATTTCTGGTTCCGCAGGGCGGCAACCTGGATTTCGTTATCGAAGTGGCCGATGTTGCCGACGATCGCCATGTCCTTCATCGCACGCATGTGGTCGATGCGGATGACGTCCTTGTTGCCGGTCGTGGTGATGAAGATGTCGGCCGAGGAAACGACGTCCTCGAGCTGAACGACTTCATAGCCGTCCATGGCAGCCTGCAGTGCGCAGATCGGGTCGACTTCCGTGACCTTGACGCGAGCGCCGGCCCCGGAGAGCGAAGCGGCAGAACCCTTGCCGACATCGCCATAGCCGCAGACGACGGCGACCTTGCCGGCCATCATGACGTCGGTGGCACGGCGGATACCGTCGACCAGCGATTCCTTGCAGCCGTACTTGTTGTCGAACTTCGACTTGGTGACGCTGTCGTTGACGTTGATGGCCGGGAAGGGCAGAAGGCCCTTTTGGCTGAGCTGGTAGAGGCGGTTGACGCCCGTGGTGGTTTCTTCCGTTACGCCCTTGATGGCATCGCGCTGCTTGGTGAACCAGCCAGGCGTTGCCTGAAGGCGCTTCTTGATCTGCGCGAAGAGGATTTCTTCTTCTTCCGAATGCGGGTTGGAGAGCACGTCCTCACCGGCTTCGGCGCGGGCGCCGAGCAGGATGTACATGGTGGCATCGCCGCCATCGTCGAGGATCATGTTGGAAAGACCGCCATCGGCCCACTGGAAGATCTTGTCGGTATAGATCCAATAATCTTCGAGGCTCTCGCCCTTGACGGCGAAGACCGGAACGCCGGATGCGGCGATTGCGGCGGCGGCATGGTCCTGCGTCGAGAAGATGTTGCAGGAAGCCCAGCGCACCTGAGCGCCGAGTGCCACCAGCGTCTCGATGAGAACGGCTGTTTGAATCGTCATGTGCAGGGAGCCGGTGATGCGGGCGCCCTTCAGCGGCTGCGCTTCGCCGAATTCGGCGCGGCAGGCCATCAGGCCCGGCATCTCGGTTTCGGCGATCGTGATTTCCTTGCGGCCGAAGTCGGCAAGGCCGATATCCGCGACGATGTAGTCCTTTTCAGTGCTCATGAAGGTCTCCAGCCTGAACGATGCATCGCGCCGCGGGCAGACGCCTCGGCCGAATGCAACAAGAATTGCACGCTGACAGCGTGTGGATGATGCCGTGTAGCAGGCTTCAGGGTGGAAATCAATAATGATATAAAGAAGTCTTTATGTCTTTATATCCGCGATAGCAGGCGGAAAAGCCTACATTTCCTCGCCAAACTTGTTGGCGACCAGTTGGTCGAGTGCCTCGAGCGCTTCGGCTGCCTGGTTGCCGCTTGCCGCGACAAGCACGCTGCAGCCCGGGCTGGCCGCCAGCATCATCAGGCCCATGATCGAAGTTCCGCCGACCGTGGTGCCGTCTTTTGAAACGGTGATCACGGCGTCGTAGGCTTCGACAGTCTGAACGAATTTCGCGGAGGCACGGGCATGCAGGCCCCGCTTGTTGATGATCAGGAGTTCCCGGGAAAGCTCGGTCATGGGGGCGATGTTTGCCTCGTTATTTGCCACTGAGCACACGGCTGGCCACGTTGATATATTTGCGCCCGGCCTCCGAGGCCTCCACCAGAGCTCTTTCCATGTTGTTGTCGCCGCGCACGCCTGCGAGCTTGATCAGCATCGGCAAATTGACGCCGGCGATGACCTCGGTATGGCCGCTATTCATGACGGAGATTGCGAGATTGGAAGGAGTGCCGCCGAACATGTCGGTGAGGATGATGACGCCATGCCCGTCATCGGCGCCGGCAACGGCTTGCAGAATGTCCTGCCGCCGCTTGTCCATGTCGTCTTCGGGACCGATGCATACCGTCTCTATGAACTTCTGCGGACCAACGACATGCTCGACGGCATGCCGAAACTCTTCAGCCAGCTTGCCATGAGTGACAAGCACAAGTCCAATCATGATATTACTGCTCCCATGGCATACGCAAACAGGTGGCCAATATCGCAATGCAGCAATGTCGTCCACCGGTGGGGGGACATCTTGGCGATGAAAAGGCGAAGTGCAAGCTTAAAATATAGGATTTGCATGCCTGCTCGGGCCTAAATGGCCGATTAGCCGAAACTCGCGCCGATTTTCGCTATTATTACGGCCAGCGGATTCGTGGAGGTTGCGGCCAGGCGGATCACGGGCAACCGGATGGAGCGGGTTATATCGACCTGCTCGTCTTCCGGCGGCATCCTTTCCGCGGTGGCCGGATCGACGGGGCGGACAGCGAAGTGCATTTCGCCTTCTGAAATGTAAGGCATCCGGACGATGCCGGTATAGCGGATTTCCATGAGCCCTTCGATCGAGGGCGGGCATTTCGCAATCACGGAGCCACTTTGCTCGCTGATCAGCACCCGGTCGTCGGCAACAAGGCTCGCCGTCAGTCCGAGCGGTTTGGCAGCGGCAAGGCACGAAAAGGCGAGGGCGGATTTGCCGCTGCCCGAAGGACCGAGAAACAGGAGCCCGGTCCTGCCGATGACGATCGCCGTGGCGTGGATATTGGTCGCTTCGCCGGTCATGCGAGCGCTCACGCCTGCGTCTGGGCGGGAAGCGACAGGATGAACCGTGCCCCGAGCAGCGTCGAGCCATCGCTGTCGACGATATTCTCGGCGCGTAGCGAGCCGCCATGCGCTTCGGCGATCTGCCGGCTGATCGAAAGGCCGAGACCGGAATTCTGCCCGAAACCTTCGGATTCGGGCCGGTCGGTATAGAAGCGTTCGAAGATGCGGTCGATATTTTCGGCCTGAATGCCGGGACCGTTATCTTCGATATAGATGACGCAACGCGTCCGCGTCCGCGTCAGCCGCACGGTGATCTTACCGGTTTCCGCCGGGACGAAGGATCGTGCGTTTTCGATGAGATTGGTGACGATCTGACCGATGCGCAGGTCGTGACCCTCGACGGAGAAATTCGTCTTGTTGCCCGGCTTGCGGTCGACGACATATTCGATTTCGACGGCCTTCTTGCTGTGTCCGACTTGTCTGGAAATATCGATCATGTCGCGCAGCAGTACTTCCAGATCGAGCGACTTCGCATCCGGGCGCGCAAGTTCGGCGTCAAGGCGCGATGCATCGGAGATATCGCTGATCAGGCGGTCGAGGCGGCGAACGTCGTGCTGGATCACGTCCATCAGCCGCTTCTTCGAATCATCGCTCTTGGCAAGCGGCAGCGTTTCGACAGCGCTGCGCAGCGACGTCAACGGGTTTTTCAGCTCGTGGCTGACGTCGGCTGCAAAACTCTCGATGGCATCGATGCGATCATAGAGTGCCGATGTCATGTCGCGCAATGCGATCGACAGGTTGCCGATCTCGTCCTGGCGGGCGGAAAAGTCAGGGATTTCCTCGCGTTCCTTCGCCCCACCGCGGCGCACGCGGATGGCCGCAGCCGAAAGCCGGCGCAGCGGATTGGCGATGGTGGAGGATAAAAGCAGCGAGAGCACGACGTTGACCAGCGTCGCGACGCCAAAGACGCGCATGATCGCGAGACGCTCGGCATGAACGATCTTGTCGATGTCGCCGGCCTGGGTCGAGAGCAGCAAGACGCCGAGCACGGCGCGGAAGCGCTGGATCGGCACGGCGACCGAAACGATCAGCTCGCCCTTCTCCGTAGTACGGACCACAGCGCCGCGCACGCCGGTCAGCGCATTCATGACTTCCGGATAGATCGAACCGTCGCCACCGGGCGCTTCCTTATAGACAGGCAGATTACCCGGCTGCAGCATCTTGTTGAGCAACCCGCTGAACCAGTCGGACCAGCTCTGCTTCTCGTCGTCGACGGGGGGCAGGTCGTAGCGCAGCACCTGGCCGCGCGAATAAAGATGGCGGCTGTCGAGCAGCAAGTTGGCATCGGCATCGAAGATGCGGGCGCGGGTGCGCGTCGGCGAGATCAGCCGCGTCAGTACCGGCGCCACCTTTTCCGGATCGATCGGGAATTCGAGATCCTCATCGTTCGGAACGGGCGTGATGCTCTGGCCGGCCTGCAGCTCCAGCAGCTTCTGGGCCGAGACGGCACCGGCGATGATCTCGCCCTGCGTCAAGAGGCTCTCGACGCGGGCATCGATCAGGCCTTCGCGGAACTGGTTGAGATAGAGAATGCCGCCGACAAGGACGACGAGGGCGGCCAGATTGAAGAACAGGATGCGCCGCGTCAGGCTCGAAAAGACAGCATTGCCGAAGATCCGGCGGATCAGCACGAAGGGATGAGTCCAGCGCCGGCGCGCGATCCGAGCGCCGCTCGGGCTTTCCGAGTCGTCTATATCCCTGTCCTGCACCAGCTGTGCCAAGCCTACGGCCCTTTCGAAGAACGGGATTCGCAACCCCGTCCGCATGCTCTTATTCCATCGTCCGCCGCATGGTCCAGTTAACTATCCGAGCATGATGCCGGAAAGTGTAAGCCGTTTTCCGACTACATCATGCTCCATTCTTTGATTCTAGAGCGGATTCATATTTTAGGTTTTAGGTCGTTTCGACCTAAATCATCCGGCTCTAGGCGGCTTCGCGGAAACGGTAGCCGACGCCATACAGCGTCTCGATCATATCAAAATCGAGGTCGACCATCTTGAATTTCTTGCGCAGCCGCTTGATGTGGCTGTCGATCGTGCGGTCGTCGACATAGACCTGCTCGTCGTAGGCCGCATCCATCAGCGCGTCGCGGCTCTTGACCACGCCGGGGCGTTGGGCAAGCGAATGCAGGATGAGGAATTCGGTGACGGTGAGCGTCACCGGCTCGCCCTTCCAGGTGCAGGTATGGCGTTCCTGGTCCATGACGAGCTGTCCGCGTTCCAGCGAGCGGGCCTGCTGCGCAGCACCCGGCTTGGCGGCCGCTGCGCCGCCGGCAGCATTTGCGGCTTCGCGAGCGGAGGCACGGCGGAGAACGGCCTTGACGCGTTCTACCAGCAGACGCTGCGAGAACGGCTTGGTGATGAAGTCGTCGGCGCCCATCTTCAAGCCGAAGAGTTCGTCGATTTCCTCGTCCTTCGAGGTCAGGAAAATCACTGGTATATCGGATTTCTGGCGCAGGCGGCGCAGAAGTTCCATGCCATCCATGCGGGGCATCTTGATATCGAAGATCGCCAGTTGCGGCGGCCGGGCAAGCAGGCCGTCCAGCGCCGAGGCTCCGTCCGTGTAGGTCTCTACCTTATATCCCTCTGCTTCCAAGGCAATCGAAACGGAAGTCAGGATATTGCGGTCGTCGTCAACGAGCGCGATTGTCAACATGGTGTTCGTCTCCGTCATCAGTGCGCGTCTCCCGGATTTGGAATCCAGCCCAGGCGGTCTGCCAGCTCGGTCGGCGGTAACCTGGCGCGCTTATGGGGATAAAGGTGGAACAAATTGTGGCAAAGATAAAGGGGAGGATTGTTGCGGAGAAAAACCCTTGCGCAAGGGTTGTGTAACGTAACGTCCCGTAGCCTGCTATTCAAACGATTTAAAATTATGGAAATTTATTTAAATCGATTAAATAACTGATATCATTAAATATTTCTCACGGCAGGCTCTTGTGCTTTTAAAAAGACCTCTCTACGCTTTAGATAATTCTAACGGCCAAGCCCCTTGTAGAGGAAAAAGTGATGGAGCAATTCGGCGTCCGCAATCCCGCGACTGAACTGGGATCGATCGGCCTGGGAGCCGCCGCCAGTGTGCGTTACAACCTCATGGAGGCCCATCTTTACGAAGAGGCGATTCGCCGTCGCGAGGCCGATCTGACCGCCGATGGTGCGCTCAGGGCCTTGACCGGCCAGCACACCGGCCGTTCGCCGAAGGACAAGTTCGTGGTGCGCAACGCCACCACCGAAGACCAGATCTGGTGGGACAACAACAAGCCGATGTCGCCGGAGCATTTCGAGCTCCTGCATGAGGACATGCTGGCCCATGCCCGCGGCAAGGACCTGTTCGTGCAGGATCTGATCGGCGGTGCCGATGCCGAATACGCCTTGCCGACGCGCGTCATTACCGAATTCGCCTGGCACTCGCTGTTCATCCGCAACCTGCTGATCCGTCCTGATCGCGCGGCGCTCGAAAGCTTCGTACCGCAGCTGACGATCATCGACCTGCCAAGCTTCCGCGCCGATCCGGAGCGCCATGGCTGCCGCACCGAAACAGTGATCGCCTGCGATTTCGTCAATGGCATCGTCCTGATCGGCGGCACCTCCTATGCCGGCGAGATGAAGAAATCGGTATTCACGGCGCTGAACTACATGCTGCCCGAGCGTGGCGTCATGCCGATGCACTGCTCGGCCAATGTCGGCCCTGAAGGCGATGCCGCGATCTTCTTCGGCCTGTCGGGGACTGGCAAGACGACGCTGTCGGCTGATCCCACCCGTACGCTGATTGGCGACGACGAGCACGGCTGGGGCGAAAACGGCATCTTCAACTTCGAAGGCGGCTGCTATGCCAAGACCATCCGCCTTTCGGCAGAAGCCGAGCCGGAAATCTATGCCACGACGCGCCGTTTCGGCACGGTCTTGGAAAATGTCGTGCTCGACGAGCATGGCCGGCCGGATCTCGACGATGGCTCGCTGACGGAAAACACCCGCAGCGCCTACCCGCTGCATTTCATCCCGAATGCCTCGGAATCCGGTATCACCGGTCATCCTGAGACGATCATCATGCTGACGGCGGACGCTTTCGGCGTCATGCCGCCGATCGCCAAGCTGACACCGGATCAGGCGATGTACCACTTCCTGTCCGGCTACACCGCCAAGGTCGCCGGCACGGAAAAGGGCGTCGTCGAGCCGGAAGCGACCTTCTCGACCTGCTTCGGCGCTCCCTTCATGCCGCGCCATCCGGCCGAATACGGCAATCTCCTCAAGGAGCTGATCGCCCGCCACGGCGCTCGTTGCTGGCTGGTTAACACCGGCTGGACCGGCGGCGCTTACGGCACGGGACGCCGTATGCCGATCAAGGCAACGCGTGCACTGTTGGCCGCCGCTCTCAAGGGCGATCTCGACAATGTCGAATTCCGCATCGATGCGAATTTCGGCTTTGCGGTTCCGGTGGCCGTCGAAGGTGTCGATACCGCCATTCTAGACCCGCGCTCCACCTGGGCCGATGGCGAAGCCTATGATGCGCAGGCCAAGAAGCTGGTGCAGATGTTCGTCACCAACTTCGCCAAGTTCGAGGATCATGTGGACGGCAACGTCCGCGATGCGGCACCGGGAATCCGCGTCGCAGCCGAATAAACATCCAGAACGGGAATGACTCACGTGAAACCCGGCGACCAGTTCGCCGGGTTTCATTTTATCCGGCAGTAGTTTTCAACCGCGCATCAATGTGGGATAGACAGGCGCGGAGAAAATCATGGCCAGCGAAGCGCTTTACATTAACGACCGGATCACGATTGCCGGCTGGGAACTGACGGAACAATTCGTTCTGGCGGGCGGTCCTGGCGGTCAAAACGTCAACAAGGTTGCGACCGCAGTCCAGCTTTTCTTCAACGTCCAGAATTCCCCCTCGCTGACCGACCGCGTCAAGGCGAATGCGATCAGGCTTGCCGGCCGCCGGGTTTCCAAGGATGGCGTGCTGATGATCGAGGCCAGCCGTTTCCGCAGCCAGGACCGCAATCGCGAGGACGCCCGCGAGCGGCTGAAGGAACTGATCCTCGAAGCCGCAGCCCCCCCGCCGCCGCCCCGCCGGAA
>JGI24740J21852_10001134_pt1 | contig 12072 bp, 8 predicted proteins | sample KBSCornC6_FD_21852 | JGI IMG/M metagenome (IMG submission 21852) | reverse complement strand
TTTGCGAAGCGCCCACCATTATGGCCGCTTATGAGGATGATGATATTACCCAGAAAGCAGCTGCCGACATCCTGTTTGGCAAAATAGCGCCCAGGGGAAAATTGCCGGTAACCGTGTGCAACATTCCTTCCGGCAGCGGCATAACCTATGAGCTGCCTAAATTTGTGACCCTGCCTAAAATTACGCCGGAAGAAGTGGGCATGAGCTCGGCCGTGCTAAACGGGATAGACGCTATTGCCAAAAACATGATAGACCAGGGCGCCGCCCCGGGCTGCCAGGTGCTGGCGTTGAAGGATGGGCGCGTGGTGTACGATAAATGTTTTGGTTTTTATGAATACAACCGCTGGGAAGAGGTAACGCCGTCCTCTATTTACGACCTGGCATCCGTAACAAAAATTTGCGCTACCACCATTTCCATTATGCGTTTGTATGATGAAGGCAAGGTAAAGCTGGAAGCTAAGCTGGGCGACTATTTACCCTTTGTAAAAGGTACGGATAAAGCCAACCTGCGCATCCGCGATATTCTGCTGCACCAGGCCGGCCTGGCGCCATACATTCCTTTTTATAAAGAAACGCTGTATGCCAGTGGCATGCCGGATTCTGTGCTGTATCATAAGGATGCGGATTCACTGCATACGGTACGGGTAGCAGATCATATGTATATGGATAGCAATTACGTGGGAGTGATGTATAAGACCATGCTGGATAGCAAGCTGAATCCGCGCCAGGGCTATGTGTACAGCGATATGGATTTTATTTTCCTGGGCAGGATAGTAGAGCAGCTTACCGGTAAAAAGCTGAATGAATATGTAAAAGAAACCTTTTACGACCCCTTGGGGCTGGAAACCACTGGTTTCCGCCCAAGAGAACGTTTTCCACTACAACGTATAGCGCCCACGGAATTTGAACATACGTTCCGCATGCAGCTGATACGTGGTGATGTACACGACCCTGGTGCAGCCATGTTTGGCGGCGTTGCCGGTCATGCAGGATTGTTTTCTAACGCGAATGATCTCGGGGTGTTGTTACAAATGCTACTGAACGGAGGCCGGTATAATGATATGCAGTTTATTAAACCGGAAACAATTCAAATGTTCAGTGCCTATGGTACGCCGCAAAGCAGGCGTGGCCTGGGTTTCGACAAACCGGAAAGAGATAATGCACATCGCAAGGATCCTTATCCGGCGGCCAGCGCCTCCCCCCTTACTTTCGGGCATACCGGGTTTACAGGAACATGTATCTGGGTAGACCCACAGTATAAACTGGTGTTTGTATTCCTTAGTAACCGGGTATGCCCTTTGGGCGGCACCAATCTCAAACTAAGCACATTGCACGTTCGAGAGCAAATTTTAGAAACATTATACAAAGCAATGAAGTAAGGTGAATAATGAAGTGCAGGCACTGCACCATTCACAGCATACTATTTGTTTTCAACAGATACTAATCTGTTTACAGACAGCTGGGTTTTGATCTCTACTGAACGTTGGATCACTCCGTTTCTGCCATTCCTTATTTCAAAGGTATAGTTTCCGTCTTCTAAACCCTGCAGGTTATAACGGCCCATGAATACAGGCGTAGCAGGAATAATTTCGCGGTGTAATACATTGTGGTTCTGATCTTTTATCAGCAGTATTACTTTGTCGGCGCCTGGATTTTCAACGCTTACACGAAATACCAGGGAATCTTTTCTCGGCTGAGAAATGTTCACTTTAAAATTGCTGGGCACATCTGATGAAAAATGCGCAGCGGTAGTGCGGGCTGTGTTCAGAGCAAAAGTATGTTCCTGTGCAGCAACGCCGGTAGCGGTTAACAGCATGGCAGCAATAGCCATAGTAGCGGTTTTGGACATGTGTTTCATGACATTAAGTTGTTTAAATGTTTAAATTTTTCGGGGGCAGTATTAGCTAATACTTAATGCCTTTTTTGTTTTTTTGTTTTTGTCGCCGCAAAGATAGTGCATCATATGTTAACAGAACGTTATGCGGCCGTTAAAAATTCATGATGGATTGTTTGTACATATTTGTTGTAGAACCATACAGCCGGCGTGTGAAGGGTTGAAAATCAAGCATTCATATAGCGCTTACCGTTAGTAGGTTATTTGTGGACCATTAAATTTCTTTACGTAACTCTGACACTTCTCCGGCCGGCAGGTTAAAATTGTAGCGGATCCATTTAATGAGCGAATCCAGTCGCGGATAATGATATAAACGGTCGTTCATTTTTCGTAGGGTCGTATCCGATATAGCCCAGTTCATAGCATAGGTATTGCTATCACTTTTTTCATAAAGAGAGATGGGGAAGTAAGTAGTATCCTTATTGATCTCATGCAAATAATTAATGAGACGCAGGTTATTTACAATGGTTTGCGTGCCGTAAGAACCAATGAGTGTTTGCACCGGTGCCAGCAGATCATTTACCAGTGGATGTACTTTGTGCAGCTGCACAGGCTCCCGGCTGGAGTTGGTGATGTGTATTACATACCAGCGCAGCTTTTTAGGCAGCTGCAGGTTTTTCAGCTGCGGGTAATAGCTGCTGCTGTCATGCACCCACTCGTTCAGCTTTAATATCATTTCATGTACCACACCTGCGCCTGAATTATCAAAGTAGCCGCCATCTACAAAATAGCTGTCGTGTATGCGGCCGGCAGGGCTTACGTATGGAAAGCGTGCGCCTAATACTACTGCAGTGCTCAGGCGCATATCTTCCCCGGGTTTTAATAAGCTCAGCACATCTATGCGTTTACCAAAGATGGTGGAATCAATATTTATGTTACTTACTACGCCGGGCGCACCATCCTGCATGCGGGTAGTGTTAATACATAATATGGGTAAGGTGTAAGTACTATCCTGCTGCTGTGCTGCAAGCCCCGACATTCTTTGCTCAAAGGCCTTGCGCATGATCACAGAATCAGGGGCGGCATTTTCAATGGCATATTCCAGCGCCGCAGCACGGTCATACACAAAAGGAAAAGGGAACACAGGGCGGAACAGATCCGGCCCCATCATACGCGCAAGGGTATACGTTAAGAAGTCTGATTTCAGGTAATCCTGCGCTTCCCGTAACAGGGTATGATGCCCGCGGTAAATGCTGTCGCGTTTTTGTAATAAGGTAAAGAAGGTAGTATTGCCTACACTGCCGCCGGATGCGCCGGAGAGGCAAAGCAGGTGTTTTGAGAACAGGCTGTTGGAGCCTTCTTCCAGGCGGCTGAGCACCGCGGCAGTCCAGTAACCGGAGCGGGAGGCGCCTCCATCGGCCAGCACAAAAAATACCGGGTAAATACTATCGCGCTGTATAGCGGCCTGCCGCTGCTGCACCCAGTGAATAAAATATTCCTCCAGGTGCTGCCGGTTATCAAACAGCTGGGTGTTGTTTTCACGGTCTTTTATAATACGTGCGTAGTGCGGCTCAAATATAAAACCAATGATCACCAGCAATACAATATATACCACCGTTACATTAATACCGGATAGCATGGAGGAAATTGAGATGATATTGAAAAAACCCAGCAGTACGCCCAAAGCCAGCAGGGCAAAGGGAAAGCTGCCAATGTGGTTGGCAAAGGGGAGGTAAAAAATAGCGGTAAGGTAACAGATGGTGGCCAGTACGGAAATAACGTTGAAAATTACGAACAGCAGCGCTTCCTCTGCTGTTCTGGACCGGTTGTTATTCTTTTTATTGTTGTTCCATACGGTTTTGAGCACCCGCACAAACGCGGGGTTCGTCCACCGGTTGCTGCGCAGCACTAGCTTACCGCGGTTATTTACCAGGAACAGGGAGGCATATTGTATCCAGGTAATGCCTGCCACCAGGGAGGTTACGGTATTGAGCCACCCGCACAATACAATGGCCACAAAAACAGATACCAGTAACACTGTGCAAACGGTCATTAATTTTTTGCGTTTGCGTAGTGCACTGCCCCAGCGGTTCATTAAATAACTAACGCCAGTATATAATAAGAAATGCGCACCCAGCAGCACCCATAACCAGCTGCCCAGCGGGCCTATGCCCACGGGGCATTGTAAAATGGCCAGCGCAATAACAGCAAAGCATAAATAACCCAGTATACGCGGCAGGTGTGTAATAAGCTGCCGCGCCAGCCGGCCTGTAAAACAGCCATACTGCAGATCTTTACGGTAAGCTACTATACGGCCGGAGTACCAGTTCACATAAGCCCAGAAGAACAGCATGAGTAAAACCACTATACCGCTCCACTTTGTTTCTGTAGCCTTTACAATAATATCTACGCCCTGCGGAAGCCACCAGAAACACCAGGCTGCCAGCATCAGCAATATAATAGCGGCTGCAAACACAGAGAACAGGCGTAAGTAAACGGTGAACTGGCGCAGGCAACGTATGGCTGTTTTGTAAAGTGATAGCAACATACCTGAAGGATTGGGATATGACAATCCGTTAATTGATCCGCTCAAATTAAGGAACAAATTTTAAAAACGGGAGTGCTTGTTTTTTCAGAACAGCCGCACCCGGTTATTCACTTCCAATTACAAATTGACCTAATTTTGCAGCGTTTATGGAAAAAAGCACATTGCAGCAGCACCGCCCTGTAGCCATCTGGTTATATACAGGCGTAGGCATGATCATTATACAGGTATTACTGGGCGGCATTACCCGCCTTACCGGTTCCGGCTTGTCTATCACAGAGTGGAAGCCCATCCTGGGCGCCCTGCCCCCTATGAATGAACAAGCCTGGCAGGCTGCTTTTGATAAGTACAAGGAGATTGCACAGTTCACCTATGTGAACAGCCATTTCACTTTATCTGACTTTAAGGCCATTTACTTCTGGGAATGGCTGCACCGCGACTGGGCCCGGCTCATGGGCGTTGTGTTTGTAGTGCCGTTCATTTATTTCCTTATAAAAAAGAAGATAGACAGGAGCATGGTAAATCCCATGATCATCCTGTTCCTGCTGGGGGCCCTGCAGGGCGCCATTGGCTGGATCATGGTAAAGAGCGGTTTGAATGAGGAAAATTTGTACGTGAGCCACATTCGCCTGGCTGTGCATTTCATTGCAGCGCTGCTGCTGTTATGTTATGTGCTGTGGTTTGCGCTAAAGATCAGTACACCGGCAACGGCTATACTTTATTCGCCCTCCCTGCGCAGGTTAAATGGCTGGCTGCTGGTATTATTAACGCTGCAACTGATATACGGCGCATTTATGGCCGGCCTGCACGCTGCACTTGCTGCCAGCACCTGGCCGGATATTAACGGCATGTGGTGGCCCGCAGGCATGGTGCAGGGCAGTTTCCTGGACAGTATAACGCAGAACCATATTACCGTGCAATTCATTCACCGGGGCCTGGCTTACCTGATAGCCATTGGCGTAGCCATTTGGTGGTGGAATGCCGCTAAAACACCGGTTTACAGCCGTTTGCACCGCATCCGTTACCTGCCTTTGCTGCTGGTATTGCTACAGGTGTTATTAGGGGTATTAACAGTCATGGGCAGCCTGGTAAAAATACCGCTGCTGCTGGCTGTACTGCACCAGTTCACCGGCATGTTATTATTACTGGCATTGGTATGGACCCTGTTCTTAAGTAATGGAAAACCGGGGCTTACAGGTAAGCCCGTTTCCTAATAGCATACCACTATTTTTTCGTAAGTTTATCTGCAATTGGTTTGGGGAAGAAACGGACCCGATAATACCAAACGGACGTTTCACTTGACCATGAGGACATCAAACTACTTCAAGTGAAATTGAAACTACTGCTGGTTAAAACTTACTACTCCTTCCCTATACAGCTGCTGTTGCTGCACTTTCGCAAGTACCAGGTGTTGCTTATTTTCTGGGCAATTTTTTTCAGTACCATTAACGGTGGTTTTGCCAAGGTATTTGGGGGCGATGCATTGTACCTGGCGCCGGAATACCTGGGTAATGTAAACTTTTACAGTACCACCCTCCTGGGCCTGGCTACCGGCTTTTTCATTATGAGCTGGAACATTACCACCTTTATACTGCATACCAGCCGTTTTAAATTCCTGGCCACTACCTCCCAGCCGTTTTTCCGCTATTGCTTAAATAATTCCATTATTCCGCTTACGTTCCTCATATGCCTGCTGGTGCGGGGCTGGCAGTACCAGCGCTACCAGCAGCTAAGCACGGTACCGGAAATACTGCTGCTGGCAGAGGGTTTTATATGCGGGGTATTATTCGTGATCTTTTTCTCCTTCTTTTACTTTTTTAATGCTGATAAGAACATTAGCCGCCGCCTGGAGCGCCGCTTTGGCAACCCCCGCAATTTTTTAAGGACCGTGCTGAAACCCGGGCAGGAGCATGATGAAAATGCGCTGCCCGTGCATAACTACTTTTCTTCCCCCTTCAGGATACGCCGCGCCCGTAATGTAGATCACTATAACAAACATTACCTGGACAGCATTTTAAAGCAGCACCACTTTGCCGCCATGATCACCGTGGGCTGCGCCCTGGTATGCCTGGTGATACTGGCTTTTTTAATGGACTACAATGTTTGCCGGATACCTGCCGGCGCCAGTGTAATGGTGTTCTTTGCCTTTTTGATAGGCATAGCCGGCGCTTACGCCTACCTGCTGCAAACCTGGGCCATACCGGTTTTACTGGTCATGATGTTTGTCCTGAACTGGATGACGGTGAACAACCTGATAGACAACCGCAATAAAGCCTATGGCTTAAACTACCGGCAGCCCAAAGAACGGCCGGTATATGATGTAAACACCCTGCAGCAGTTCTTTTCAGAAGCGCGGGCCAGGCGCGATAAGGATAGCACCCTTAAAATACTGGAGCAGTGGAAGGCTAAATTTCCGCCCGGTAAAAAGCCCCGGCTGATCGTAATGAACTTCAGCGGCGGCGGCATACGGGCGGCCACCTGGTCTATGAACGTGCTGCAACGCCTGGATACGCTTACCCATGGTGCGCTTATGGACCATACCATGCTGCTTACCGGCGCCTCCGGGGGCATGATGGGCGCCTCTTACTACCGGGAGCTATACCACCTGAAACGATTGGGTAAACCCGTGAATATACAGGACACAGCCTACACGGAACGGATCTCCCGCGATCTGCTGAACTCCGTTTTTTCAGCGCTGGCAGTAAATGATTTTATTACGCCTTTCCGCTCTTTTAAAATAGGCGCCAACCGCTACGCCAAAGACCGTGGTTATGCCTTTGAAATGCAGCTGAATGATAATACGGACCATGTGCTGGAGAAAACCATACGGGATTACCAGCTGCCGGAGCAGCGGGCCATTATACCCATGCTGATCTGGAATGCCACTATTAATGCAGATGGCCGCCGCCTGNTAATTTCCCCGCAACCCATTAGCTATTTATGNGCNCCGGAGTATAAATACCCCACCCGTACCGTACGGGATGTGGATGGGGTGGACTTTACCCAGTATTTTGCCGCCCAGCATGCCATGGACCTGCGCGTTACCAGCGCCATCCGCATGTGCGCCACTTTTCCCTATGTACTGCCCAATGTGTTTCTGCCCAGCGATCCCATTGTGGATGTAATGGATGCCGGCATCCGCGACAACTTTGGACAGGAAACCAACCTTCGCTTTTTATATACTTTCCGGGAGTGGATAAACGAAAATACCAGCGGGGTAGTGTACATACAGGTGCGCGATACCCGTAAGAATGATATACGCCCCATAGAAAAAACAAAAACGCTGAGCAACCTCATTTTTGACCCGCTGTTCACCATGCAGCAGCACTGGAGCGCTATGCAGGATTTTGAGCAGGATAACCAGGTGAATTATATGGAAGGATATTTCCCCGAAAAATTCCACCGCATAATTTTCCAGTATGTGCCGCAGAAGGAAGATAAAGCGGCCGCCCTTAGCTGGCACCTTACCTCCCGTGAAAAGATGGATATTGCAGGCGCCCTGGATAATGCCGGCAACCAGGCCTCATTTGATTATGTGCTGAAGCTGATGAAATAATGTGCTGATGTGTTGAGATTTATTCCTTCAGAAATTCCAGTAATGCAGTTATAAACTGTTCATAGGCTTCAATATGCGGTAAATGGCCAACGCCCTCAATGGGTACCAGCCGGGCATGCGGTATTCTTTTAGCGGCGCTTTTGCCCAGCTCCGGGTAATTACCTAACGTTTTACGAACCTCCTCCGGCGCACTGGCTTTGCCCAGGGCGGTACGGTCGCGCTGGCCAATGATCAGCAGGGTGGGAGCCTGAATATGCTCAAATTCATAATACACGGGTTGGGTAAAGATCATATCGTAGGTAAGCGCTGCATTCCAGGCTACGCGCGGGTAATCAGGCCCCTGGGTCCAGCTGGCCAGCAGCCGCGCCCATTTTTCATACGCGGGTTTCCACTGCCCGGCATAGTAATTATCCAGCTGGTATTGTTTTATCTTTTCATAATCCTGCTTTAATTCAGACTGGTACCACTTATCCACGGACTGATAGGGTACTTTTACTTTCCAGTCTTCCAGGCCAATGGGATTTTCCAGGATCAGTTTTTCCGTTAGCTCCGGGAACATTAATGCAAAACGTACGGCTACCATGCCACCCATAGAATGCCCCAGCACCGCAGTTTTGGTGATGTGAAGGGTATCCAGTATGGCTTTGGTATTCTGCGCCAGCAGCTGAAAGCTGTATTGCAGGTGGGCCGGTTTGGCCGATTTGCCGAAACCTACCTGGTCAGGGATTATTACGCGGTAGCCGTTTTTGCGCAGGTCTGCCGCGGTGCTGTCCCAATAGGCGCCGCAAAAGTTCTTGCCATGCAGCAGCATTACCACCTTGCCATTGGGTTGGGCGGGCTGCACATCCATATAGGCCATTTTCAGGTGCTGGCCCTGTATGTTTAAAGTAATATAATGAACCGGGTAGGGGTAGTTGTAGCCGGAAAGGGTGGCATCCTGAGGGGGAATGGGTTGGGCTTGCATGATACCCGTAAAGTAACATAATAAGTACCCTAACAGGTAGTATTTTTTGAAGTGCATGGGAATATTTTTAACCGTCGGCTGATTAGTACAAATGTAATGCCCGCGCAAAGATCAAAAATATTACCGGCCGCTGCCCTGCAACCCCCTCATAATCATTGTATTCAATTCTTATATGAAGATTAACATCTTGATCACATTTATTTAAAGCACTTTCCCCCATTCTTTCCACATATTTTAGTACCTTTGCGCCTTCGTTTACACAGACCGGCCTAATGCCCCTGTATAATTTCTATAGCACAAGACTTATATGAATATCCGTAACATAGCTATTATTGCGCACGTAGACCACGGTAAAACCACCCTGGTAGACAAGATCCTCCATCAGACCAACGTTTTCCGGGCCAACCAGGAAACCGGTGACCTGATCATGGACAGTAACGACCTGGAAAGGGAACGTGGGATCACCATCTTCAGTAAAAACGCATCTGTGGTGTACAAAGATGTAAAAATCAATGTAATTGATACACCGGGCCACGCCGACTTTGGCGGTGAGGTAGAGCGCGTACTGAAAATGGCCGACGGGGTAATTCTGCTGGTGGATGCCTTTGAAGGCCCCATGCCGCAAACCCGTTTTGTGCTGCAAAAAGCGCTGCAACTGAATCTGAAACCTATTGTAGTAATTAATAAGGTAGATAAACCCAACTGCCGCCCGGATGAAGTACACGATGCTGTATTTGATCTGTTCTTTAACCTGGATGCTACGGAAGAGCAGCTGAACTTCCCCACCTTCTATGGTTCCGGTAAGAACGGCTGGTTTAATAGTTCCCTGACCCAATCTGAAGATATTACCCCGTTGCTGGACGGTATCCTGGAATATGTTCCGGAACCTAAAATAGGCGAAGGTACCCTGCAGCTGCAGATCACCTCCCTGGATTATTCTTCCTTCCTGGGCCGTATTGCCGTAGGTAAAGTAACCCGCGGTACCATTAAGGAAAACCAGCCCATTTCACTGGTGCAGGCAGATGGTATTAAAAAGACCCGCGTACGTGAGCTGTACATCTTTGAATCCCTGGGTAAGAAGAAAGTAACAGAAGTAATGCCCGGCGATATTTGCGCCGTAGTAGGTATAGAAGATTTCAACATTGGCGATACCATTGCCGATTTTGAAAACCCAGAAGCGTTACCGGTGATCAGCGTGGACGAGCCTACCATGAACATGCAGTTTGGTATTAACAACTCACCTCTTTTTGGTAAGGATGGTAAGTTTGTAACCAGCCGCCACCTGCGCGACCGTTTAATGAAAGAAACAGAAAAGAACCTGGCCCTGCGGGTTGAGGATACAGATAGTGCAGATACCTTTATGGTATTTGGCCGCGGTATCCTGCACTTAGGGGTATTAATAGAAACCATGCGCCGTGAAGGTTATGAGCTTACTGTGGGCCAGCCCAAAGTAATTGTGAAAACCATCGACGGTAAAAAGCATGAGCCGTATGAAACCCTGGTGGTGGACGTTCCCCAGGAATTTGCCAGCAAGGTAATTGACCTGGTAACCCGCCGTAAAGGAGAGATGCTGATCATGGAAACCAAAGGCGACATGCAGCACCTGGAATTTGAAATTCCTTCCCGTGGTTTGATAGGCTTACGTACCCAGATGCTGACCGCTACTGCCGGTGAAGCTGTAATGGCGCACCGCTTTAACGATTATAAACCCTGGAAAGGCGCTATCCCCGGCCGTAACAACGGTGTATTGATTGCCAAGGAAGCCGGTTCTACTACCGCTTACTCCCTGGATAAATTACAGGACCGTGGCTTTTTCTTCGTAGATCCGGGAGAGGAAGTATACAAAGGCATGATCATTGGCGAAAACAACAAACCCGGCGACCTGGTAGTAAACCCGAATGAAGGTAAAAAGCTTACCAACATGCGCGCCAGCGGTACGGACGGTGCTGCCAGCATTGCTCCCAAAACGCTGATGACACTGGAAGAGTGTATGGAATACATTCAGCATGATGAGTGTATAGAAGTAACGCCCAACATTATCCGTATGCGTAAAACCATCCTGGATGAAGAAGAGCGCAAGCGCTTCCAGAAAACAATGAAAACAGAAGAAGTAGGCGGATAACAATCCACTGACGATAGTTAACGGTCCATAGCCTGTAGGCTGTGGACCGTTTTCATTTTATATGCACACTATCCCACACGTAGTATCCCATGGACTATGGACCATGGTCTTTTTTCTACCTTTACCCCATGAACCAACAGCTACCCATGTTCCCGGGGGAACCATCCTCCCACCAGGTTCCGTTGAAAGACGGGCTGCTGGAATATTACCCGCAGTTTTTTTCCGCCAGGGAAGCAGATACTTTGTTTCAGGAGCTAACACAGCGCATACACTGGAAACAGGAATCCATGAAAATGTATGGCAAAACCGTGCTGTTTCCACGCCTCATGGCCTGGCACGGGGATGCCGGCAGCGCCTATGCCTTTTCCGGCGCCACTTATACACCGGAGCCCTGGACCCCGGCGCTGCTGCAGATCAAGGAAAAAATAGAACCGCCGGCCGGTGTGCATTTTAATAGCGTACTGTTAAACCTGTACCGTAATGGTAAGGACGCTATGGGCTGGCATGCGGATGATGAGCCGGAGCTGGGCGCCAACCCGGTAATTGCATCCGTGAACCTGGGGGCTGCCCGCCGTTTTATGCTGCGGTATAAACAGGATCATACCCTGAAATATGAGCTGGAGCTGCAGCATGGCTCCCTGTTGCTTATGAAGGGAACACTGCAGCATTACTGGCAGCACCAGGTGCCCAAAACAGCCCGGCCACTACCTTCCCGGATAAATCTTACCTTTCGTGTTATTAATCCCTGAACGCAAATACCCTGCAATGCGCACACGTACCTTCAGATCAGTAATAAAACCATATTCCTATGCAACACCCCATTTTACTGGTCGGTAACGACATCAACAACATTTCCCGGGGGCAGAGCTGGAAAGACCTGCTGCAGGAGATCCTTGCCTTTTGCGGAACTAATTGCGTACAGCTGGATGATAAGAAACCCTTCCCGCTGTTGTACGAAGAGATCTTTCTTACTGCCATTCAGCAATCACATATCCGGGAGCGTGACCTGAAAGGATTTATTGCCCAAAAGATCGGCGATATTACCCCCAAT
>JGI24740J21852_10001133_pt1 | contig 12075 bp, 1 predicted proteins | sample KBSCornC6_FD_21852 | JGI IMG/M metagenome (IMG submission 21852) | reverse complement strand
AAGGCGGTAATGCTGTTCCCTCATTAAACAGGGCCATAAAATCCTTTATCATCACTTCAACAGAAACCCCGTCTGTAATAATGTGGTGCATACCCACCATTAAAACATGCTCCTGCTGCGTTCTCTCTATCACACCTACTTTGATCAAAGGAGCTTTTCCCAGGTCAAAAGGTTGCTGAAAGGTTTCAATTATTTCCTCTTCGTTCCGGTCCGGTCCATAATATGCAATATCAAGATCAAATTGCTCCCATATCCTTTGTACCGGCTCATCCATCTCCATATAAAAAGAGGTGCGCAAACTCTCATGACGCAAAACAAGACCATCAAAAGCCCTTTTAAGCCTATGTTTATCCAAATCCCCTTCCAGCGTGGCTATAAATAATAGGTTATAGGCGATGGATGATCTGTCTAATTCATATAGAAAATACAAACGTTTCTGGGCAGACGATAGTTTATAATACTCTTTTGCCGGCGCTTTCTTAACCGGTGAAAAATCTGTTCTTTCAGATTCCTGTATAAACCTGCTTAAACTGCTTATATCCTGTTTTTTGAACAGGCCATCAATACCAATTTTTACATTTAGTTCCTTGAATATCCTGTTCAATAGCCGTATTGCCTTGAGTGAATTTCCTCCCAGCTCAAAAAAACTCTTCTGCACACTTATCTGATCTGGGTTTATCTTTAATACCTCCGACCAGATCTTTACCAGCTTTTCTTCTGTTTCATTGGAAGGGCCTTTATACACATCCTTTTCAATCATGTCCGGCTCTGGCAACCGTTTCCTATCCAATTTACCATTTGGCGTTAATGGCAGCTTTTCCAACCTTATATAATGGTAGGGCACCATATAATCGGGCAGATAGCCGGATAAATAATTCCGGAGGGCGCCTACATCAACTTCCTTATCAGATACGTAATAAGCAACCAGGTACCGGTCATCCTCCTTTTCCTTTATTCCTGCAACAGCCTCTCTTATTCCATCATAGGCGGCCAGCCGGCTTTCTATTTCTCCCAGCTCAATGCGGAACCCTCTTATTTTCACCTGGTCGTCTATCCTTCCTTTGAATATTATATTTCCATCCCAAAGTCTTTTTCCCAGATCCCCGGTTTTGTACATTTTGCTTCCGGGTATAAATGGATTATTGATAAACCGCTCTCCTGTCAGTTCCTCCTTCCCCCAATATCCCTTTGCTATCCCATCCCCTGATATATAAATTTCTCCATTCATTCCAACAGGTACCGGTTCCAGTAACTCATCCAAAAGGTAGATCTGTGTATTACTAATGGGATGCCCTATGGGCACTGATGGCATTACCTCATCCCTGTTAAACTTATAGATCATACAGCCTACTGTTGCCTCCGTAGGCCCGTATTCGTTATAGATGCCCACACTTCCACCAAATTTCTCATGAATATCCCTGGCCAGCCTGGTATCCAGCTCCTCTCCTCCCACGATGAGGCCTGTAAGCACCCGCTTAAAAGAGCGTTCCGGAATACTGCTGTCATTCAGTATTTTCAGGTGTGAAGGTGTAAGCTTAATAATAGTAGCTTTATTTTCCCGGATGACCTTTTCTATCAGTAAGCGGTCATCCTCTTCCTGGTAAACTATAATTTCATTGCCAGTGATCAGCGGAGTAAATACAGAGGTAACGGTTAAATCGAATGAAATTGAGGTATACAGGGGGAATACAGCTTTCTTATTCTTTATATAACAGGATGCTGCCCAATTAATATAGTTGATTAAGGAGTTATGCGCTATCATTACCCCTTTAGGCTTTCCTGTAGAGCCGGAGGTATAGATCATATAGGCTATATCCTCTCCTCCTCCCTTAATGGAGGCTAAGCCTGCCGGCTGCCGGTTTATTGCTGCCAGCTCCTGGTCCAGGTCTATTAATTCCAACCCGCCTGCACTTAGCTTTTCCCTGTATTTCTCCCTTGTTATCAGCGCCTTTAAGCCGGCATCTTCTGTGATTGCTTTTATTCTCTCTCCGGGATAATACGGATCTATTGGCACATAAGCTGCGCCTAACTTCAGAATGCCCAGCATGGCAGGAACCAGGTACTCCTCTCTTTCCAGCATCAACCCTACAAAATCACCTGCTTCAACATGCTTTACATTTTCCAGGTAAGCCGCAATCCTGTCTGCACAGGCTTTTAACTCACTGTAACTATATATTGTTGCACCGCAGCTTAGCGCCACTTCATCCGGGGTTTTTTCTACCTGCTTTTCAAAGATCGAAAAGATATTTTCATCCCGGGGGTAAACGGCTGCCGTGTTATTGAACCCATACAGCAGCTGATGCTCTTCTGCTGCAGGTATCATCCTGATCGTTGACAATAGTTTATGCTGCGGCTGGTCCAGCCCGGCAATAATATTTACAAAATATTTTAGAAAAGCTTCTGCTGTATTACCATGAAACAAACCGGAATCATACTGTAATTGCAGGTATAATGTATTCCTGTATTCAGTGACATTCAATGTCAGGTCAAACCTTTTTGTCCAGGATAGATGTGTATACGCTCCTGGTTTTTCTGCTGAAAACACCATAACATCATCTATCTGCTTCTCAAAATTCAATAGCACATTATATAGTGGATTCCGCCCATTAAGTCTTGGTATACCAAGTCTGTCCACCAACCGGTCAAACTGGTAATCTTTATGATCGTAGGCAGATAAGGTTGCCTCTTTGATCTCCTGAAGGAACGCTTTCAGTGATTTGTTATGTGCCGGAAAACATCTTACAGGCAATGGATTAACGAATACACCAACAACGCCTTCCAGGCCAATATGATCTCTGATTGCCGTAGAAAGCCCTATAATTATATCTTCCTGGCCGCTTAACCTGGATAAAAGGATACTGAACATCGCATATACTGCCATACTGGTGCTTATACCGGATGCCTGGCAGCATTTCTCTAATAACGCTTTATCTTCCGGGCTTAAGCAGGTACTTACCACCCCTCCTTCTTCACTGTTAGCATCCGCCCTGTCAAGATCTGCCGGCAGGCTTAAAACAGGCAGGTCTTTCAATTCCTTTACCCAATAGTTTTCCTGTTCTTCGATACTGGCCTTCAGCTCAGCACTGTACTGCCATTCTGCATAGTCCCTGTATTGCAATTTTAATGCTGGCAGCTCCTTTCCTTCATACAAATGACAGAATTCAGCTTTCAATATATCCAGTGATATACGGTCTGATATGATATGATGTATATCAAATAGCAGGAAATTTTCATTATTGGAGGATGTTACGACGCCTGTCCGGAACAAAGGCGGCTTTTCCAGATCAAACGGCCTTTTAAATTGCCGGACAAACGCTGCATCCGGCCCTGCAGGGTTATTATAATACCCGATCTCCGTTTCAAGCTGCTCCCATATTTTCTGCACCGGGCTATCATTGATCAATTCAAATGATGTACGTAAGCTCTCATGACGTGCCATCATCACCTTCAACACTTCCTTTACCCGGTCTTTACGCAATACTCCGTTTATTGGAAACACCGCCTGTATATTATAGGAAACCGATTGCCTGTTATATCCATACAGAAAATACAGGCCGCGTTGGGCTGATGAAAGCCGGTAATACGGCTGATCCGGCGCCTTACCGATAGCCAGGTTTTCCTGCTCTTCTTTTTCCCGGATAAACGTACTTAGCTTACTGATGGCCGGGTGCCTGAACACATCGCTTAATAACAATCTTACGTTGAATTCTTTAAAGATCTTATTGAGCAGCAACACTGCTTTTAATGAATGGCCGCCCAATTCAAAAAAACTCTTTTCTGTGTTTATTAATGCCTTATCTGTTTTCAGCACATCAGACCAGATCTCTACCAGCTTAGCCATGGTCTTATCAGAGGGGGCAATATATTCAGCGTCCGGCCTTCTTTCCGGGTCCGGTAATGCTTTACGGTTCAATTTTCCGTTAGGGGTCAACGGCATACTTTCAATTCTTATAAAACGGGCAGGCATCATATACTCCGGTAATTTTTCCGACAGGAAACTGCTTAATACCTGCTCCGGTACTTCCTGTGCTGCCTCATAATAAGCAAGCAGATACTTACTCCCCTCCTCTGCCCTGGCTGTAACCGCACATTTGCTTATCCCCTCATACCTGCTCAGCTGGTGTTCTATTTCCTCCAGCTCAATCCGGTGTCCCCTGATCTTCACCTGGTTATCGATCCTGCCCCGGTACTCTACGGTACCATTTTCCAGCCAGCGGGCGCTGTCGCCGGTTTTGTATATTTTCTCCCCCGGCGCATAAGGGTTGCTGATAAACAACTTATTTGTCAATTCAATGTTGTTCCAATATCCATGCGCCAGCCCATCTCCTCCTATATACAGTTCTCCGTCCACACCTACCGGCTGCAGCTGCAGCTGTTTATCCAGTATATATAACCTGGTATTGCCAATAGGTTTTCCAATGGTAATACAGTCCTCATGGGTAATATCTATTAAAGTAGACCATACGGTAGTTTCCGTAGGGCCATATACATTGACTATCCTGGCGTTGGACTGTGTTCTCAGTAGCTTCAGCAGGTCTTCTGCGAATGGCTCACCTCCTACCAGCAGGTACTCCATGTCCTGCATTGCATCCATAAAAGCATTTGGATCACTCGTCAGCAGCTGATAACGGGAAGGGGTGGTTTGCATGATGTTAACCCGGTGTTCCTTCAGCAGCCGGCTCAATAATCCAGGATCGCGTTGTGAAGCTTCATCCGCTATTACAATTTTCATCCCTCTGGTTAAAGCCAGCAATGATTCGGTAACAAAGATGTCAAACGAAAAACTGGTTACTGAAACAATTGTCTTACCGGCCGTAAAAGGTATCTGTGCGGCCATGGATATAATATAATTATGAACAGCCCTGTGCGGCAGCATTACCCCCTTGGGTTTTCCTGTAGAGCCGGATGTATAGATAACATAGACCAGGTCTTCGGCATTGCTGATCTCCGGCAGATTCCCACTGCTGCCCTCCAGCAGATGATGATTAACGTTTATAACCGGTACAGGGTGTGCTCCCTTTAAAACGTCTCCGCTCAGGTCTGCCGATGCAAGCAATGCTACTGCTTTTGCATCTGACAGCATAAACTCCAGCCGCTCCGCAGGGTAGGATGGATCCAACGGCAAATAACATCCACCTGATTTCAGTACAGCGATCATACTCAGGACCATCTCGATGGACCTGCTTGTATATAAGGCAACAACCTGATTCGGTTTGATGCCGCTTTCCCGGATCAGGGTTGCCAGGCTGTTCGCCTTCTCATTCAGCTGCTTATAGGTTAGCTGCTGTCCGTTGCAAACAAGCGCTATATGCTCCGGTGTCTTCAACACCTGCTCTTCAAATAAGCTTACTATTGTTTTATCCCGCGGGTAATCTATCGTGGTATCATTGAACGCTTTTAATATCCTGTCTTTTTCCGGCGCAGATACAAGACAGACCGACTGCAGCTCCTGATCAAACGCTGCTGTTATTTCCCCGATAATTAAGGCAAAATGATCTGCAAATGACTGCGCATATGCATCACTTATAACGGCTGCCTGGTAAACCAGCTCGATCTCAAGCGTCTCATTAAAAAAAACAGTGACAACTAAAGGAATACCAGTGTTCTCATAAACAGCTTTCAGCCGGAGGGTAAACCGGTCGTTCGCATTTATAAAGGCCTTATCCAGCGGATAGTTTTCAATGATCACCACTGAATCAAATAAATGCTCATCCGGGGCCAGGTTAAGCAGCTGCTTGATGCCCAGATAAGAAGTATCGTGAAACGTACTTCTTTGGATCAGGTCCTGGTTTACGCCCGCTACTATTTCTAACAATGAATCGGTTCCTGTGGCTGTTATCCGGAGTGGAATAGTGTTAATAAAGTTCCCCATCACTTCGCTGCTCCCTTTAACAGCGGCATCCCTGCTGGAAACGGTGGTACCAAAAACAATATCTGAAACATTGCAATACTTCTGTAACAATACTCCATAAGCTGCATACACCACTGCTGCCTTCGTAACTTTCTGTTCCCTTGAAAATTTTTCCAGCCCGGCAGCAGGAGCATTCACCTGGAGCTTCCGTACTTTCTCCTTTACATCAGTTTTATATTTGCCGGGAGGCAGAAGGGGAGTCATTTCGTATCCTTCCAAATAGTTCTGCCAGTACCCCCCATTGTTTGTTGAAGTACTATTTTCCCGTACGGACTTTAAAACATCACGCAGGCTTGTTTTGTTAACAAAAGTAATTCCCCGGTCATTATTTCTATCCAGCTGATTGTAGTAGTAAAAGAGCTCTTTTAACAATATCCCCGTGCTCCATCCATCATATAGAATATGATGATGGGTTATATTAAATACATATGATGTACCGGATGTTTTTATTACACTCAATCTCAGGGGCAACCTGCTTAGATCAAACCGCTCATTGCATTCTTTTTCCGAAAGCTGCCGCACGAAATCTGAAATATATTCCTGCGTATTACCGGAAACATCAAAGCAGGTAAGATCTGCAGCACACTCCTTAAGAATGATCTGTACCGGTGTATTTACCTCTTCCCAGCGAAAAACAGACCTTAATGCATCATTTCTTTCCTGTACAATATTAAATGCCTGCTTTAATATTGCTACATCAAGATCTCCGTTAATATCGAAAGACAGCCGGACATTATACAAGTTCTCACCAAACTCGTTCAAATAGTGATACAACATTCCCTTTTGAATCTCATTCAGCTCAAATATTTCCTGAACATTTGTTCTTTCAACTTTCTGATTCATAGACAGTTGCTTTGGACTTAAAAACTTATTCAATTGATTTTACTACCGGGCATGAATAGTTATGCCGGCGGTTACTGTGCATTTAAAAGAAGGGGATAACCGTTATTCTCCGCGTAAACTTTTTATAGGGTTCACCAATGCCGCTTTAATTGCCTGATAGCTTACCGTTAATATTGTAATGAGCAAAACGCCTGCACCTGATACAATAAAGACCCACCAGGGCATATTAGCCCTGTACTCGTACCGCTGCAGCCATTTTTCAAGGAGATATGCTGCTATAGGCGTAGCAACAAGACAGGATATGATCACCAGCATAAGAAAGTCTTTTGATAGTATTCCCCAGATATTGAGCACGGATGCCCCCAATACCTTTCGGATGCCTATTTCCTTAATACGTTGCTCTGCTATAAAAGAGGCCAGTCCAAACAATCCAAGGCATGAAATAAATATAGCCAGAATGGCAAAGAAGGTGGCCAGGTTGCTGATACGTTCCTCATCGGAAAATTTACGGGCATACTCTTCATCAATGAATTTATATTGAAACGGGTTGCCCGCATTATACTCTTCAAACACAGGCGCTATTTTCGCCAATGCCTGCCTCGCAGCGAGGGCCGGCTTCAGCCGTAACGTAATGACCTCTGCCCAGTCATAGTCCAGGAGGAAAAAGGTCGGTTTTACAGGTGCATAAGGCGATTCCATGATCATGTCTTTTGCAACTCCTATTATCTGATGACTTTTTCCCAGCCACCTTATCATTTCCCCTATGGGGTGCTTTAAGCCGGTTTGCTTTACTGCCGCTTCATTTAATATAACGGCGCCGCTATCTGTAGGGAAATCCCTTGAAAAATCGCGCCCGTCTTTTATTCTCCAGCCGATCGTTTTTCCAAAATCATGCGTCACTGATACAATTCCGAAGATCAGGATCGAATTAGGATCTTTTCCATTCCAGTCAAAATAACTATTGTTAGAACCCACCCAGGTAGTTGCGCTTGAGGAATGGGCCATATTTTCTATGGCTCCTGTTTCTAAGAGCCGGGCACGGATGGTCTCATAATTTTTATGTAGTTCCGGCGTGTTTATAAAAACCATAATAAGCCCTTCCCGGCTGTAACCCACCGGACGCCCCTTTGCGTACAGGATCTGCCTGAAGACTATAAGGGTGCCTATAATTAAAGCAATGGACACTGTAAATTGCAATACCACCAGCGCCTTTCTTGGAATGGCAGACAATTTACCGACCCTTGGCATTCCTTTCAGAACCTTTACAGGCCGGAAGGCAGATAAGTAAAAGGCGGGATAGCTTCCTGATATGAGCCCGGTAAAAAGAATAAAACCCGTTACCAGTAACCAGAAGACAGGAGACAACCAGGGTAGCCGTATTGACTTATTGGTTAATGCATTAAAAAAAGGCAGTGATAACTGCGCCAGTAAAATTGCCAGTACAAAGGCCAGTATAGTTAGCAGCAGCGATTCGCACAGGAATTGCCCTATCAATTGTTGTCTTAAACACCCAACTGCTTTACGGATCCCTACTTCCTTTGCCCTTGTCTGAGAGCGGGCCGTGCTCAGGTTCATAAAATTTATGCAGGCCAGTAATAACACAAACACCCCAATGATACCGAACAGCCATACAAACTCTATACGCCCTCCTGCTGCCTTCCCGTTCCTGAACTCACTTCTCAGATGCCATTTAGACATGGGGTGCAGCAGGATCTCTTCTTTTCCATTTTTGCTTTCATTAATATGCTGCATAGGTATAGCTCTGATCTTAGCTGTTACCTTGTCAAAATCAGCGTGCCCGTTCATTTGTACAAATATTTGCACACAGTGGTTCCGCCAGTCAGTTTGCGCCTCCTTAGTCCATGTCTCACTTACAAGATATTTCTCCCAGGGCAACAGGAACTTCGTATTATAAAGTGATGTATTGGATGGAAGGTCTTCATAGACTCCTGCTACCTTTAGTGCGGTTGCGTTATCCAGTTTTATCACCTCATTCATCGGATCTTTATCATCAAAAAGCGCTTTTGCAACGGAGGCTGCCAGCAACACCGATGAAGGATCTTTCAGGGCACCCAATTCCCCTTTTATCATTTTTAAAGAGAACATCTCCGGGAATACCGGTTGTACCCACATACCTTCTTTTGCTATTTTATGTTCCCCTACTGATAATACATGCTCAATGTTCCAGGAGGCCATTACTACATGTTTAAAATCGGCGGAATATTTCTGCAGCTCGTCAGAAAGCGGCATAACAACAAACGAACCTACCTGTTTTTGCACGGTCATCACCTGCGCCAGCTGGTTATAATTCCGGTGATAGGTATCAAAAGATACCTCGTCCCAGATCCATAGCCCTATTAACAACGCTACAGCCATCCCAATGGAAAGCCCGGTGGCATTAAGAGCAGAATAGACTTTATTCTTGGCCAGGTTCCGGATGGCTATTTTCAGATAATTCTTCAGCACGGCTATATTTTTATTCCTTTAATTAGCTGAACAATGCATTCCATTCTTCATCGCTTAGATCCACCGCATCAAAATCAGTAGGCGCCAAATGAGCATCACTTCTTTCATTCACAGGGTCCAATATCCGGTCCAGGTTATTGAAAAAGGTATTTACCAACCAGCTGATAGTATCATCTCTGTGGGCGCTTGCATTATAATTTATATCCAGATTCAGTACATCCTCTATCACGGCAACATTAATATCCAGCTTGGCCGTCATTGAATTGCCCGGAAAAATATCACTGCCTGTTGACTGGCTGGTATATGCAAAAAGATCGTTATTCAGCTCCTTACCGAACTGTCCGAGGTAGTTGAACCTTACTTCGGTCAACCTGTTTTCTTCCCGGTAAGGCAGCTTCCTGAAATATTTATAAATGCCATATCCAATTCCCTGCTGAGGCGTTCTTTTCATTTGTTCCTTCACCTCTTCTATCTGCGCTCCTGTATCCTCATGTCTTAATACCAGCTTCAGCGGATACATTGTTGTGAACCATCCTACAGTCCGTGATGCATCCACATCTGTCCAATACCTTCCATGCCCCTCCTGTTCAATAATAAACAGATTGGTTCCTGTCCATTCCTTTAAGGTTAATGCGAGCGCCACATTCAGCAATACATTTACATCTGCTTTATATGCTTTATGTGCCTCCTTTAACAAAAGACTGGTCTTTTCCCTGCTCAATGCGCGTGATATCTTGCGTACATCTGCAACCTTCCATTCATGGATCATAAGATCCTGTGGAATATGAAATTCAATATCTTCAATTTCTTTCCAGTAGCGCTCTTCAGACTTCAGCGCCTCAGAAGCGGCATACTCAATGAATGCCCTCTCCCAGTCAAGCAGATTAGCTGTTTTTGCAGAAAGGCTTATTTCCTCCTCTCTTTCCAGAGCGGTATAAATATTATACAGGTCTTCCAGTAATATCCTCCACGAAACGCCATCCATTACAAGATGGTGGGCGGTAACGAACAGCATGTCAGCATCTGCTGCTGTTTTTATTACTGCGGCCTTTAATAAAAGGCTGCCTGTAATATCAAAGCCGGCTTTCAGCGCGCTGCAGACCCTGATCATGGCTGCTGTTGGATCCGGATCACCTTCTACAGTATGCTCTTCAACATAGAAAGCTTTGCCGTAATGCTTTTCATTATAAAATAGTGTATGATTACGGGGATTATAATTTAATCTCAGCCCATCATGGTGTTTGATCAGCTTTTCAAGTGACGCTTGCAGCAGCGGACGATCTATTTTTCTTTTAAACCTGAGTAGTATAGATTGATTGTAGTAATTGCAGTTCTCAAAATTCCGGCTCAGGAACCAGGCTTCAATTGGCGCTAAATGCTTTTCTCCCCTGATCATATCCTGCCCGTATTTACTGTCTGCATTGACCGTTTTAGCATAGGGGCTTATTTCCCGGATGGTTTGATGTGTGAGGATATCTTTTGCACTGAGGGTTATTCCCCTGTCCAGTAACCGGGATACGATCTGCACTGCTTTTATAGAGTCGCCTCCAAGCTCAAAGAAATTATCCATCACACTCAATGTTCCTGTACCCAGCATGCTTTGCCATATTTCTGACATCAACTGTTCTGTTTCATTGCCTGGCAGTATCCTTTTCCTTACCGTTTCATTAGGTTTCCATAAGGGTAAAGCATCATAGTCGATCTTTCCATTCCTGGTCAGGGGAATTTTTTCGAATTCCATAAAATGTATGGGAATCATATCGGCAGGTAACCTGCCCCTCAGGTAGTTCCTTAACGAAGACCGTTCCATATCGTCCTCCCATTTTCTTCTTGTTTTATAATATGCGCATAGTGTCCGCTGGTCAGCAGCTTGCTTTCCCAATACAACCAGTGCTTCTGCTATGTTAGGATGGGTAAGCATCGTATGCTCTATTTCCCCTAATTCTATCCTGTATCCGTTGATCTTCACCTGGCGGTCAGCTCTTCCAATGAATTCGATCTCACCATCAGGATGCCGTCTGGCCATATCCCCTGTTCTATACATCTTTTCCCCTTTAATAAAAGGGTCCATCATGAATTTCCGGGCGGTAAGCGCCTCATTGAACAGATACCCTTCCGCTATTCCGTCACCGGATATAAATATTTCTCCATCCACTCCTGTTGGAACCGGCTTTAAATACTTATCCAGCAGGTATATCCGGGTATTAGCCGCGGGAATGCCTATGGGAACACTCCGCCGGTGTTCTCCCGGGTCAAACTTATGGATCATGCAGCCTACGGTGGCTTCTGTTGGGCCATATTCATTGTATATTTCTATCTTCCCGCCCCAGTTATCATAGATCTCTTTTGTCAGACGGGTGTCCAGCGTCTCTCCTCCTACAATAAGCCTTTTCAGGCGGCTTTTCCCCGTTGAAGTGTTTACTTTAATTTCCCTTATTATTTTAAGGTGCGAAGGAGTTAATTTTATTACCTCAGCCTTATTATCGCTGATCACCTGCTCAATTAACAGATCCTTTCCATTTTCTTCGTAGATAATAATTTTATTACCGGTGATTAAAGGGGTAAAAACAGATGTAATGGTCAGGTCAAAAGAAATAGAAGTATACAGGGGAAAATCGGCAGGCTCACCCTGGATATAATTCCTGGATGCCCAGGTTATGTAATTGACCAGTGACTGGTGCGTTATCATTACTCCTTTTGGATCACCGGTTGTGCCGGAGGTGTAAATGATATATGCGAGGGTGTGGGGAGCTCCTCCATCCACTGCTTCCGGGGCCTGATACTTCTGCAGGTCCGGCGCATCAACATTTATAATTCCGGGTTTATTCGTGTGGTCAGGTTGTGAAGTGTACGGG
>JGI24740J21852_10001132_pt1 | contig 12076 bp, 11 predicted proteins | sample KBSCornC6_FD_21852 | JGI IMG/M metagenome (IMG submission 21852) | reverse complement strand
CTGACCTACAGCAAGTTCATGAACGGCCTGAAGAAGGCGTCCATCGAGCTGGACCGCAAGGTGCTGTCGGACATGGCCATTCACGACAAGGTGGCTTTTGCCGCTATCGTGAACCAGGTGAAAGCCAACGTCGCCTGATGGATTGGCCGGGCAGGCTGCTGGAATTGCCCAGTAACTTTGCCGGCTGATCACCCTGACGGGGCTCTCACCGAGCCCCGTTTTTTATTCTGTCGTTCCGAATCACTCGAATTTTTTCGCTCGCCTTCCCATGTCACTGGATCTGGACCAAGTGGTCGTCGATGCCCAAAACGCGTTTGCCTCTGTGGAGGACAACGCCTCGCTGGAAAACGAGAAGGCGCGCTTTCTCGGTAAGTCCGGAGTGCTGACCGACTTGCTCAAGGGCCTCGGCAAGCTCGATCCGGAGACACGCAAGACTGAAGGCGCGCGCATCAACCAGGCCAAGAGCCGCGTTGAAGAAGCGCTGAATGCCCGCCGTCAGGCGCTGGCCGATGCGCTCATGAACGCCCGCCTGGCTGCTGAGGCGATCGACGTGACGCTGCCCGGCCGCGACGTGGCTGAGGGCAGCCTGCACCCGGTGATGAACACCTGGGAGCGCGTCGCCAAGATCTTCGGTTCGATCGGTTTCGATGTGGCCGACGGCCCCGAAATCGAATCCGACTGGATGAACTTCACGGCGCTGAACAACCCGGACAACCATCCGGCGCGCTCGATGCAGGACACCTTCTACATCGATGGCCGTGACAGCGAAGACAAGCTCTTGCTGCTGCGCACGCACACCAGCCCGATGCAGGTGCGCTACGCCCGCATGCACGTCGAGAAGTACAAGCACCTCGACCGTATTCCCCCGATCAAGGTCATCGCCCCGGGTCGCACGTACCGCGTCGACAGCGACGCCACGCACTCGCCGATGTTCCATCAAGTTGAAGGCCTCTGGATTGCCGACAACATCAGCTTTGCGGATCTGAAGGGCGTCTACACCGACTTCCTGCGCAAGTTCTTCGAGCGCGACGACATCAACGTGCGCTTCCGCCCGTCGTACTTCCCGTTCACCGAGCCGTCGGCCGAGATCGACATGGCCTTCGGCAACGGCAAATGGCTGGAGATTTCCGGTTCCGGCCAGGTGCACCCGACCGTGGTGCGCAACATGGGCCTGGACCCGGAGCGCTACATCGGCTTTGCGTTCGGCTCCGGCCTGGAGCGCCTGACGATGCTGCGCTATGGCATCAACGATCTGCGCCTGTTCTTCGAGGGCGATGTGCGTTTCCTGCGCCAGTTCGCTTAAGCGCTGCGCTCGCACCGACCAACCCGTCGCCCCGTTAATCGAATTCTCTTTTCCGTCGCGCCATGCAATTTCCGGAATCCTGGCTTCGCAGTTTCGTCAATCCGCCGATCACTACTGATGAGCTTTCCCATCGCCTGACGATGGCTGGCCTCGAAGTGGAAGAGGTCGACCCCGTCGCGCCGCCGTTCACAAATATCGTCGTCGGCCATGTGGTCGAGGTGAACAAGCATCCGGACGCCGATCGCCTGAACGTGTGTAAGGTGGATGCGGGCACGGGCGAGCTGCTGCAGATCGTCTGCGGCGCGCCGAATGTGTCGGTGGGCATCAAGGTGCCGTGCGCGATGGTCGGCGCCGAGCTGCCGCCGGGTGAAGACGGCAAGCCGTTCAAGATCAAGGTCGGCAAGCTGCGTGGCGTGGAAAGCTACGGCATGCTGTGCTCGGCGCGCGAGTTGAAGCTGTCGGAAGACCATGGCGGCCTGCTGATCCTGCCGGAAGATACGCCGGTGGGCGAGGACATCCGCAAGGTGCTCGATCTGGACGACCAGATCTTCGTCATCAAGCTCACGCCGAACAAGGCGGACTGCCTGTCGATCCATGGCGTGGCGCGTGAAGTGTCCGCGCTGACGGGCGCACCGATTACGGTGCCGTCGATGGCGCCGGTGGCGGTGACGCTGGCTGACAAACTGCCGGTCAAGGTGGAGGCGCCGGACCTGTGCGGCCGCTTCTCGGGCCGCATCATCCGCGGCGTGAATGCACACGCGAAGACGCCGGCGTGGATGGTCTCGCGCATCGAGCGCGCGGGCATGCGCAGCGTGTCGGCGCTGGTCGATATCTCCAACTACGTGATGCTGGAGCTGGGCCGTCCGTCGCACGTGTTCGATCTGGACAAGATCCACGGCGGCCTGACGGTGCGCTGGGGCAAGGCCGGCGAAGAACTGAAGCTGCTCAACGGCGACACCATCACCGTCGACGAAAAGGTCGGCGTGATTGCCGACGAGCAAGCCATCGAAAGCCTGGCCGGCATCATGGGTGGCGATAAGACGGCCGTCACGCTCGACACGCAGAACATCTACGTCGAAGCCGCATTCTGGTGGCCGGAGGCCATTCAGGGTCGCGGGCGCCGCTACAACTTCTCGACCGATGCCGGCCATCGCTTCGAGCGCGGCGTCGACTACGCGACCACCGTTGAACACATCGAGCGCATCAGCGCGCTGATCCTCGAAATCTGCGGGGGGCAGGCTGGTCCGATCGACGATCAGATCGTCAATCTGCCCAAGCGCGAGCCGGTGCGCATGCGTGTCGCACGTGCAGCGCGTGTGCTTGGCATTCCGCTGTCGCACGAAGTCGTGGCGGATGTGTTTAAGCGCCTCGGCCTCGCGTTCAATGTGGATGGCGATGTGTTCATCGTCGAGCCGCCGTCGTACCGCTTCGACCTTGAGATCGAGGAAGACCTGATCGAAGAGGTCGCCCGCATCTACGGTTTCGAACAGATTCCGGCCAAGCCGCCGGTGGCCGAGAGCGCGATGCGCCCGACCGACGAAGCACGCCGCACGATGCACGATGTGCGTCACGCCGTGGCAGCGCGCGATTATCACGAGGTCGTCAACTTCGCCTTCGTCGAGACGGAGTGGGAAGCTGACTTTGCCGGCAACACCAATCCGATTCCGTTGCTGAACCCGATCGCCAGCCAGTACTCGGTGATGCGCAGCACGCTCATCGGCGGTTTGCTCGACAAGGTGCGCTACAACCTGAACCGCAAGGCTTCGCGCGTGCGCATGTTCGAAGTGGGCCGTGTGTTCCACCGAGATGCGAGCGTTGCGGATGGCGGCCTGTCGATCGCTGGCTATGCGCAACCGATGATGGCGGGCGGTATCGCCTACGGTCCGGCCAAGGAAGAGCAGTGGGGCGTGCAAACGCGCGCTGTCGATTTCTTCGACGTGAAGGGCGATGTTGAGTCGCTGCTGTGGCCGCTGCAAGCACGCTTCGAGCGCGCTGAGCATCCTGCGCTGCATCCGGGACGCTCTGCACGTGTGGTGCTGAATGGTCGCGCTATCGGCTGGATCGGTGAACTGCATCCGCGCTGGCTGCAGAAGTACGATCTGCCGACCGCGCCGGTGGTGTGGGAGCTTGAGCTCGACGCCATGACCGCTGTTGGCCTGCCGAAGTATCGCGAAGTGCCGCGTGTGCCGGCTGTGACGCGCGACATTGCATTGGTCGTGCGCCAGGATGTGGCGGTGCAGGACCTCGTTGATACGTTCGAGAAAACGGCCGTTGGCACCCCTTGGCAGCGTTATCTGCAGGGCGTTGTGCTGTTCGACGAGTTCCGTCCGAAGGCCGCCACGGCGGCCATTGGGGCGCAGGAGAAAAGCCTTGCCTTCAGAATTACGTTGCAAGATACTGACAGCACCCTCCAGGACGACATTGTCGAGGCCGCCACACAGCAACTGATTCGAGCGGCCGGCGATGCATTCGGCGCGCGCCTGCGCGCCTGACGTCCGCGCCTCGCGAGAGACAGCTCGAACGAACCTCCGCATTCGGATCGATCAACGCCTAAGCGAATCCTATGAACGATCAACACGCGCCCGCGTTGGCGGCATCCTTGGGCGACTCGCTCGGTTCTTCTTCGTCAGCACTGGCCGACGCGCGTGATGCGCGCGGCCAGGAAGTGCCGACACTCACAAAGGCCGAACTCGCCGAGATGCTGTTCGAGCAGGTCGGCCTGAACAAGCGTGAATCGAAGGACATGGTCGAGGCGTTCTTTGACGTGATTCGCGAAGCGCTCGAGCAAGGTGATAGCGTCAAGCTGTCTGGCTTCGGCAACTTCCAGTTGCGCGACAAGCCGCAGCGTCCGGGCCGCAACCCGAAGACGGGAGAGATCATCCCGATCACCGCCCGTCGCGTCGTCACATTCCACGCCAGCCAGAAGCTCAAGGCGCTCGTGGAAGAGCGCGTCGAGCCCTTGCCGGCCGATGCTGTGGGCGCTGTGTAATTCCAGCCGTTTCAATCATTCCGTCTCTTTCGCCAGCCCTTCATGGCCGCCGATAAACACACGGAGCGGGTCAACCTGCCACCGATTCCTGCCAAGCGCTACTTCACCATTGGTGAGGTGAGTGACCTGTGTGCGGTCAAGCCGCACGTGCTGCGCTATTGGGAGCAGGAGTTCACGCAACTCAAGCCGGTCAAGCGGCGCGGCAATCGTCGCTATTACCAGCACCATGAAGTGCTGCTGATCCGGCGCATCCGCGAGTTGCTGTATGAGCAGGGCTTCACGATCAACGGCGCGCGCAATCGACTGGATGAGTTGCGACATGGCGCAGCTGTCGTACAGTCCATGGAGCCGGAAGTGGAGACGACAGAGGTCGAGGTTGTCGCGCCTGCGCCGGTCATCGCCGCAAGTGGTAGCGGCTCAGTTGATGTGCTGAGCCTGCGACATGCGCTGACGGCTGTGCTGGACATTCTGCGCACTGATAAGCCGTAAAACCCAAGCCAAGCTCGCGCTGCAAACAGACGTGAAAAAGCCCGCGTAACGGATCACGTTACGCGGGCTTTTTGTTTTGGTCGGGGCGAGAGGATTTGAACCTCCGACCACCTGCACCCCATGCAGGTACGCTACCAGGCTGCGCTACGCCCCGAAGCACAAAAGTATAACAGAGGCCGGGCGCCGATGACTAGTGGTTCGCACGGTAACGCGATGCGTGTCTGGTGCGATATCACTCGACGGTGTTGGCGGCCCGCCGATAGCGCGCCGGCGTCATCCCCAGTTGCCGCTTGAACGCCTTGCCGAACGCCGCTTCGGATTGATAACCGACGCGCGCGCCGATTTCACCTGCGCTGAGGCGGGTGTGGATGAGCGCGTCGCAGGCGAGTGTCACGCGCACGCGTGTGAGGAACTCCCACACCGTCATGTCGGCGCGTGCCTTGAAGTGCCGCGCGTAGGTGGCGCGCGACATGGCGGCCAGATCAGCGAGTGCATCGATGGTCCACGCACGTTCAGGGGTGCTCAGCATCGCCTGGATGGAGGGGCCGAGGCGCGTGTCTGACAGCAGCGTAAGCGTGCCGGGGGCGGCATGCTCGCGTTGGCCGTAGACGCGCAGCGCCATCGTCAGCAACGCCTGGCTCAACGCCGTAACGATCGCCAGTGCGCCAGGGGCACGCGTTTCAGCCTCGCTGCGCATCAGCCCAATAAGGGCTTGCAGCGCTGGAAACGACGCACTATCACTCAACGACACACATAGGGGGTCCGGCAGCGTGCGGATGAGCAGCGTGGTCGAGCCGGGCTCATGCACGAAGCGGCCGCAGAGCAGGTCGACTTCTGCCGCGCCGCGACCGGTTTTCCGCAAGGGCAGCATGCCGTCGTGCGAGACGCGTGGCTTGCGCACGGACGTGTCGGCGGTGCTCGCCAAGTCATGGATCGTGTGGGCATGGCCGCGCGGGAACAGGATGAAATCGCCTTCATGCAGCGTGAACGTGCGGTCATTGGTTTCTACCAGGCAACTGCCCGACAACACCAAGTGGAACAGCACCTGGCCATTGGGTTCGGGGTCGTGCGGGATTGAGAAGGGCCCTTGGAACAGGCATCGCAAATCGAGACTCGCCTGCGGGCGGGTGAGTCGGATGAACTGGCTGAGTGCGTCCATTGAGACGATTTCGCTAGAAATTGCGTTAATAAAGTATTCAACGGATCACGCCTAAAGACAACACTCTTTCCAACGGCGCAGGCATCGGGCCAGCGCCACACCACCGGGAGCACATCATGCTGAACTGGGTCGAGTATCGGAAAGAACTGCTTGGGCGCATTGGCGAGATTGGCAAGATCACGCCGGATACGGTGAAGGGCTATCAAACGCTCTCGGGTGCATCGACGGGCAGCCTGGACGCCAAGACGCGGGAGTTGATCGCACTGGCCGTGGCGGTGACGACGCGCTGCGATGGCTGTATCACCGTGCATACCGCCGAGGCGATCAAGCGTGGCGCGACGCATGAAGAGATTGCCGATGCATTGAGCGTGGCGATTTCGCTCAATGCGGGCGCGGCGCTGGTGTACTCGGCGCGCGTGATGGACGCGGTGCAGGCCTACGAGAAGGCCTGAGCGGACGAGCGTGTTCGCTAGCGTGCGATCCGCAGACGGCAGGTGGCTTGCCGCGATTCGCCGGGGGCAAGCAGGTGCAAGCCTTCGCCGTGGTGGATCGCATTGGGCAGGCCCATCCACGGTTCGACGCAATAGAAGTCGGATGTCGCGTTTTCTGTCCAGGTGGTGATGGCGTGCCAGGGCACTGGTGCGCCATCCACCTCGATGCGAATGCTGCGGCCTAGCGGCGCGTCTGCATACGGGGGAATGGCCAGTGTCGCGGCACCGGCGGCATCCAGCAGGTGATAGCGGTCTTGCAGCGCCGGGTCATCGATTTGGTACGTGCTACGCCCGGGTGCCGGAACATCGAGGCTGCCGTCCGGGAGCTGGCGCGACAGCCGCGACGGTGGCATCGACAGTTCCGTCGCGCCACGCAACGCATGCGGCAGTGCCAGATAGAAATGGTGGCCCGCGTAGAACGGCATGGGCGCGTGTCCGGCGCCTTCGTCGAGATGCTTGACGGAGAACGTTGCCTCCAGCCCATCGTGAATCAGCCGGTACGTCACGCGAAACTCAAACGCGAACGGATACCCCACGCGTGTCTGGGGGCTATCGCGCAACAGCATGACGATGTGCGCGTCGCTGGCGTCTTCCACGCTGAACGGCAGGTCGCGCGCAAAGCCATGCTGCGGCAGGGCATGAACCTGGCCGCGCGCATCGCGCCAGCGGCCGACTTCACCGTCGACAAAATGCCGCCCGATGAAGGGGAATAACAACGGATTGCCGCCACGTACCTTCGCCGGGTTGGACCAGTCGGCAGAGTCGGGCCAGAAAAGGATGTCTTCACCGCGATGGCGCCAGCGCACCAACCGCCCGCCAGCGTGTGGGGCGAGCAGCAGCATGGAGCCATCGACATGGGCATCGCCAATGCGGACGAGCGTTTGATCTTGAAAGCGGGTGGTCGGTAGATCGTGCATGGGTTCGGCGCAGCGGTGACTTGTTGGCATGGGAATCGCGTACTAGATTGTCAATGCGTTTTGTCCGGAGGGAAACCATGTCTGTCGATTGCGCGTTGCCCGCACATGCCGTGCCCCCGCCCGACGAGCCAGCGCCGCCGGGCGTTCCTCCTGATTTGCCTTCGCCCGATGAACCCCCGCCGCCCGTCGAGCCGCCGGAGGCATTTGCGGTGTAATGCATGGTTACCAATCGTCACAGCTTTGCGTAAAACGGTTCGTAAGATAGCGCCAGTCCCGCGCGGCTTGCGCGGTTCGATAACGACACTACGAGCCAAATCATGTCGATTCTTCCGCGTCTGACCTTGTGCGCTGTGCTGGTGGCCTCCATGGCCGGTTGTGTGGTGGCGCCTCCCGCGCAGACTCGCACCGTGGTAGTGCGCGAACCGGCCCCGGTAGACCCGCGCGCCCGCTTTGACGAAGTGCAAGGCCGACTTGCTGAAGAATTCCATCGCATCGACGTGCGCCAGTCGCAAGGCTATATCGATCCGTACCGCGCGGATGGCCTGCGTGATCGCCTGCGTCGCATCCGCCAGGAAGCCAACGATATGGCCAGCCAGCACCGCGGTGGCTTGTCCGGTGACGAACAACGTGCGCTGAACGAGGAACTCGGCGCCGTGTCCCACGACATCGGCCGCTAATCGCCGATTTTCTCTCCCCGCATTCGCCGATGCTGCATTGCAGTATCGGCGAAATGCATTGTTGCGCAGTCAAGCTCATACATTCCCTGCACGCCGAGCGGAAGCTGGTACGCTTGCGTTCCTCTTCTGAACGCCAAGTCCTCACGCGGCCGGCTGCCGTGCGAAAGATCATCCACTGCGACTGCGATTGTTTCTACGCTGCCATCGAGATGCGGGACGATCCGCGCCTGCTCGGCAAGCCGCTGGCCGTGGGTGGACGGCCCGAGCGGCGCGGGGTCGTGGCGACCTGTAATTACGAAGCGCGCAAGTTCGGCATCCATTCTGCGATGCCAATGGCGCAGGCCGTCAAGCGCTGTCCTGACCTGCTCATCGTCCCGCCGGCCATGGATAAGTACCGCCAGGTCGCGCGCCAGATTTTCGCCATCTATCACAGCTACACGCCGCTGGTAGAGCCGCTATCACTGGACGAGGCGTACCTCGATGTGAGCGACAGCCCCATGCACGCCGGCAGCGGCACGCGCATCGCCGAGGACATCCGCCGCCGTGTGCGTGAAGAGATTGGCATTACCGTGTCGGCGGGTGTTGCGCCCAACAAGTTCATTGCCAAGATCGCCAGCGATTGGCGCAAGCCCGATGGCTTGTTCGTGGTGCGGCCGGAGCAGGTGGATGCCTTCGCCGCCGAATTGCCCGTGGAGCGGCTATTTGGCGTGGGGAAGGTGACCGCCGCCAAGCTGCGCCGCCTAGGCGCGGAAACCTGTGGCGACCTGCGCGCCTGGGGGACAGACCGCTTGCAGCAGCATTTCGGTGTGTTCGGTTTTCGGCTACATGACCTTTGCCGAGGCATTGATCACCGGCAGGTGCAACCCTCGCAGATTCGCAAGTCGGTCAGCGTGGAAGAAACCTACGCGACCGATCTGCGCACGCTGGAGGATTGCCAGCGCGAATTGACCATTCTCGTCGAACAGCTTGCCGCTCGCGTTGAGCGCGCCCGCGCCGCCAACATGATCCACAAGACGTATGTGAAGCTGCGGTTTGCGGATTTTCGTGGCACGACGGTGGAGTGCATTTCGCCACAGGTGTCGCTGCCGGTGTTCTCCAAGCTGCTGGCCCAGGGGTTCGAGCGCCGGCAGATTCCTGTGCGCTTGCTTGGGGTGGGCGTGCGGTTGTACGAGTCCGATGCGCATGCGCGTCAGCAACCGCTGTTTGCCGACGACCTGAGCGCTGGCATGTGAGCCCCAGGCGACGTCAACCGGGCGTGAATTGTCCTATTTTCCTGTCTGCAAGTCGGCGATAGAAGGGCGGAGTGTCGCCAGCGGGTAGAATGCCCGCTTTTTGCAAAAATCCGCCGCCGCGCGCCAAACGTGCGCGACAGTGCCTTCCACTACATCTGGACAGGCATGCAGATAGGAGACGCAGTCAATGAGCTTGTTCCGTACCAAAAACGTGGATCACATGATCCGCACTGGCCATAGCAATACGGGTCTGAAGAAAGTGCTCGGGCCCGTGGACCTGACTTTCCTTGGCGTCGGCGCCATCATCGGCACCGGTATTTTCGTGCTGACGGGCACGGGCGCGCTGACCGCCGGGCCGGCGCTCACGCTGTCCTTCATCGTGGCCGCACTGGCGTGCGGGTTTGCCGCACTGTGCTACGCCGAATTTGCTTCGACCATCCCCGTCTCGGGCTCCATCTATACCTACGCCTACGCCACGATGGGCGAATTGGTTGCATGGATCATCGGCTGGGACTTGATGCTCGAGTATGGCCTGGCGACCTCCGCCGTATCGGTGGGCTGGTCGGGCTATTTCCAATCCTTGCTGGCGGGCTTCGGCATGCATCTGCCGCAAGCGCTGACGGCTGCACCGGGGGCCATTCCGGGCGTGCAGACGCTGTTCAACCTGCCGGCGCTCGTGATCATGTTGCTCGTTACCACGGTGCTGTCGTTTGGCGTGCGGGAATCGGCGCGCGCCAACAACATCATGGTGGTGATCAAGGTGACGGTGGTGCTGCTGTTCATCTTCGTGGGCGTGCGCCACGTGCAGCCGGCCAACTGGCAACCCTTCATGCCGTTCGGCATGAACGGCGTGTTTGGGGCGGCCGCCATTGTGTTCTTTGCCTTCATCGGTTTCGACGCGGTCACCTCCGCGGCGGAAGAAGTGCGCAACCCCAAGCGTGACCTGCCGATCGGCATCATCGGCTCGCTGGCGGTCTGCACGATCCTGTACGTGATGGTGGCGGCGATCATGACCGGCATCGTGCCGTTCGCGAAGTTCGCGGGTGTGGACCACCCGGTGTCGCTGGCGTTGCAGATGGCGGGTGAAGGCTGGGTGGCCGGCTTTGTCGATCTGGGCGCCATCATCGGCATGACGACCGTGATCCTGGTGATGGCTTATGGCCAGACCCGCATCATCTTCGCCATGTCGCGCGACGGTCTGCTGCCCAAGAGCCTGTCGCACATCCATCCGCGCTACGCGACGCCGTTCCTCAATACCTGGGTGGTTGGCATTGTGTTTGCCGTGATTGCCGCGTTCGTGCCGCTGAACGTGCTGGCAGAGCTGATCAACATCGGTACGCTGGCCGCGTTCTCGCTGATCGCCGTGGCCGTGCTGGTGCTGCGCCGTACGCGTCCGGATCTGCACCGCGGCTTCCGTTGCCCGGGCGTGCCGGTGGTGCCGCTGCTGGCGATCGGCATGTGCTTGTTCCTGATGAGCCATCTCCAGGCGGTCACGTGGATCGCCTTCTTGGTGTGGGTGGTGATCGGGCTGGTGGTCTACTTCGGCTACGCGCGTCGTCGCTCGCTGTTGCACACGCCGGAGCATGGCGCCGTGCAAGTGTCGGAAACGGCGCGCTGATCGCCCGATCAACAGACGTCTAACGACACAGCGGCGCGGAGACCCCCTGCAGGATCTCTGCGTCGCGCGGCCGCTCAACGAAGGCGGCCAGGCTCACATCGGTAGGGCGCGCATTGGCGGGCAGGGGAATCTCGCCCTGCCATTGCGTGCTGGTGCCAGTCAACCGGATCGGGCCGATCCATTCCCTTACGACATGGCCGTGGCGTAGTTCCACGCCCCCGTTCTCGCCGCCGCTCGGGTGGCTGATCAAGCCGTTTTGCGTCAAGGCGATCCACGCGACCGCTGGGCTTGCGGCGGAAGCCGCGCTTGGCCGTAGCGTAAAGCGTGCGCGGGTTTGCAACGCTGCACGCGGCGCATTGACGCGGTTGGCATCCAGCGAAATGTCCGCCATTGCAGGCTGCGCATTGCGTGCGGCGACGGCGCGTGAGAAATCCGTTGCATTCGCCCAGTGCCGCAGTTCACGGCCGGAGACGAACACTTCCGGCGTGTAGATCGTCGGCGCGTGCCCCACATCGCCAAGCGCGCGCTGCCGTTCGGCAAAGGCGGCACGGCCGAAGGTGTCTTTCCAGCTGGGGCTGTCCCAGTAATCCACGTGCAAGGCCAGCGGTATCCAGTGTTGGGGGTCGAGCGGTGCGCGACTGAGCCAGCGATCCGCCGGCGGGCAACTATTACAACCCTCGGATGTATAGAGTTCAACCACCGCAACCGTGTGCGGTGGGCTCTGGACATGCAGTGCGCCGCAATCGGCCGAGTACGCTGGGCGCGAGGCCAGCAGCATCAACGCGACGCTGACATAGGCGTGTCGCAAACGGTGGGTTTGTATTGCCATCGTCGCCTCCGATTGGTGTGCCGGCACGGGCCTTGCGTGTGGCCCTCGCTTTGCTTAGTCGGGCGAGGCGCTCGACCCTGACAAAAAAGCATACCCGTGCCGGATGGCGCGCGAGGTCTGATGCCGCCTGGGATGGCCGGCGATCGCCTTGGCGCGCTTTCTCTTCGCGGCCAATGTCATTCGCACGCGCCTCGCAAGCTTTGGTTAAAATGATCCTTGCAGTCAGACACGAAGTTTGACGGAACCGTGCCGGCCCCCCCGCATGGTTTCCACGCCAACAGCGTGTGCGTTGTTGTCCATTGCAATCGGAGGGCTTTGACGATGGAAATCAAGTTCGAAAAGAAAGAGGCGTACGACATCAACAACGAAGGC
>JGI24740J21852_10001128_pt1 | contig 12095 bp, 10 predicted proteins | sample KBSCornC6_FD_21852 | JGI IMG/M metagenome (IMG submission 21852) | reverse complement strand
AGGAACGCCAGAGGCAGGTGGCTCAAGATCAGCGCACCATAAGCGAGCGCGGTTGATGCGAACCCGCACCGGCGCCCATCGATCATCCGCTTCAGTCCCCAAAGAACGAAGGGCAGAAGCGCCGCCGCGAAGAATTCGGCAATCGCGCCGCGCTGGTAGAAGTTGAACAGCTGATAGGGCGCGATCATGAACAGAAGCGCGCCCAGGAGCGGTGCTCGGCTCTGATCCTTCAGCCATAGATAGACGCCCGCGCCGGACAGCAAGGTAGCGGCGAAAAAGGCGCCGATCAGCGCAACATAGGTGCTCAGCTGCGCCAGGGCGAACGCCGAGGCAACATAGAAGGCAAGAGGAGGGTAATAATAGAATACCGGCGATCCCAGGCCGCCGTGAGACAGCGGCAGCCAGCGCGGGTACAGGGTTCCGCTGCCGAGCTCGCGCGCGAATTGCTCAAGCCACACGAGATCGATCCAGAAACTGTCATTCAATCGCACCGGGCCGATAGCGGCAGGCAGCGCCAAGAGCAGCGCGACAGCGAACAGCGCCGCAGCCACGGTCAGCTTCTGCCCTGGTGCGCCAATCATGACTTCTTAACCCCCTTTGTTCATCACTGCATGCATGAGCGATCCGGGTCCAGGCCAGAGCGCGCATCAGCTTCAGCGGCTGCATCTTACGATTATCTTACCCCTGCTGCTGGGGGCCATGGGCCGGGCCATCTGCTGGACCAGGCGTCCGCCGGATATGGCGCTGTTCCTTGAGCCTTGGTTCAACCACATCATTCATTACGGTCCGATCGGCGCATTCGGACATCCGTTCAGCAACTACGAACCGGCTTATTTATACCTCTTGGCCATGGGATCGCTGGCGCACCATGCGCTCTCGGCGATGACGATCATCAAGATCATCTCGGTTCTCGGTTCGCTCTTCCTGGCGATCGCGCTTGCCGACCTCCTGAAAGCTGCGGGAGCTGATGCGAAGCAGGCTTTAGTTGTGCTCGCGTTGCCGAGCATTGTCATCAACGATTCGCTGCTCGCTCAATGCGATGCGCTATGGGCAGGTTCTTGCGTGCTCGCGCTCGCGGCAATGATCCGCGGCCGAACGCTGAGGACAATGGTCTGGTGCGGAGTTGCAATCTCCTTCAAGGCGCAGGCCGCCTTCATTGCGCCGGTGATGATCGGCGCAATGATCGGGCGTCGCGCTCCATGGTGGCAGTGGCTCGTGCCTGGCGCTGTCTTCCTCGCCTCGTTGATTCCGGCATGGCTGACGGGCTGGCCGGCAGCCAAACTCCTGACGGTTTATCTTGGCCAAGCCAGGCTCGATCACCTTGCAGGGCGACTAGCTAACCCGTGGATGGTCGGCACGATTTTCGACGAGCAATTCGCCCGCAACCTTTTCCTGCTCGGCTATGTGGCGGCGATGTCGGCGGCAATCGTGATTGGAGCCTTGGCGGTCCGCGCAGCGCGCGACTCGCGGCAGCTGATCCTTCTGGCCGCAATTTCCGGAACTGCTCTTCCGTTCCTCCTGCCCAAGATGCTTGAAAGGTACTATTTCCTGGGGGATGTGATGACACTCGCTCTTGCACTCTCGTGGACGTGCCGGAGCGCTTCGTTCGCAGTTCGAGCCGTGCAGATGGCGTCCGTGCTGTCGCTCGTGACCTATATCTACTTCTTCTATGATCCGTACCCGGCGCTGGCCGGAGCAGTCTGTGCCGCAGCCGGGCTCTTCGTGATGTGCAGACTCGCCGGGGACGAATTCTCTGCGCTGCTCGCGGCGGTGCGCAAACGGCCGGGAATCCGGCTTGAGGAGGGTCGGGTGAGCTCTGCCGGCCTACAAGCTTAGCAGGGCTCACCCGTGCTCGGCACAGGGGCAACGTTGCACCGAGCAATACGCAAAACACGAATTACTCAGAAAACCCCTGGCCGCATTATCCCAACTTGCCTGGAGACCATGGCATGGCTCCCGCCGCACTCGGCTTCGTCCAAGCCGTAGTTGTTCAATAAGCATTAACCTTAGTCTCGGCAACGTCTAGTTGACAGAAAATTGCTGTCGTGGGGCACCGATTCAGGTGCGTTGATCCTGGAATCGAGAAGGCCCGCCCCGTTGCTTGAGCGAGCCTTCCGGTACGGGAGCTTGCCCCGGCTCCCACGCGCGATCGTACGCCCGGACTGGAACCCGCGCAACTTCAGGCCTCGACACGCACCTTCTCGCCGGTGGGCACCTTCGCGGCCATTCGCTCGACGATTGCTCGTGCGACCACCTCTGGCGGCTTCACGCTTTCTGGTTCCTCGCCCGGGAAGGCTAGTGCCCGCATCCGCGTGCGCGTCGCGCCCGGATCGATAATGTGAACCCGGATGCGGCCGGTATAGGCCGTCTCGTCAGCATAGGCGCCGAGAAGCGTTTCCAGCGCAGCTTTCGACGAGCCGTACGCGCCCCAGAAAGCGCGTGGCTCGCCGCCGACCGACGAGGTGAGCGCGACGATATCGGCGCTGTCCGCGCGCTTCAGCAGCGGGTCGAACGCGGCGATCAGCGCCTGGTTGGCGAGCAAGTTCAGGCTCAGCAGGCGCGAATATTCCTTCGGGTCGATGTCCTGCACCGGGCTCAGCGACCCGAGCATCGCCGCATTGAGGACGAGCACGTCGAGCTTCTGCCAACGCTCGGCGACCGCGCCGGCGAGCTTGCCGATGCTTTCGCCGTCGGTGAGATCCAGCGGCGCGATCGTGGCCGTGCCCCCGTCCCGATGGATTCGCTCTTCGACTTCCTCAAGCGCTGCCGGCGTCCGCGCGACCATGATCACATGGGCCCCGGCAGCCGCGAGCGCCTCGGCCGTCGCGGCGCCGATCCCGCGTGATGCTCCCGTCACGAGCGCGAGCTTGCCGGATAAAGCGTTCGAATCGGTCATTCGCCGCCTCTAGCGGCTTAGCGGCTCGCAACCAATGAGAGCGCCGCCATGCCTTCCTTGTCGGCAACGTCGGTCAGCGTCGTCGGATAGACGCCGGTGAAGCATGCGTCGCAGCGCTGCGGTAGGGCTGCGTCGCGCTCCTGTCCGAGCGCGCGGTACAAGCCCTCGATCGAGATGAAGGCGAGGCTGTCGGCATTGATGTAGTCCCGCATCTGCTCGACGCTCATCTGGGCGGCGAGCAGCTTTGCGCGCTCGGGTGTGTCGACTCCATAGAAGCAGCTGTGACGCGTCGGCGGCGATGCGATGCGCATGTGGACCTCGCGAGCACCCGCATCGCGCATCATCTGCACCAGCTTCACGCTGGTCGTGCCCCGAACGATCGAATCGTCGATCAAGACGATGCTCTTGCCGTCGATCAGCGCAGAGTTCGCATTGTGCTTGAGCTTCACGCCTTGCAGGCGAACGTCCTGCCTGGGCTGGATGAAGGTGCGCCCGACATAGTGCGACCGGATGATTCCCAGCTCGAACGGAATTCCGCTCGCCTGCGAAAAGCCGATCGCCGCCGGAACGCCGCTGTCGGGAACGGGCACGGCATAGTCGGCCTCAACCGGCGCCTCGCGCGAGAGCTCGGCGCCTATGCTCTTGCGGACCTCGTAAACCGACATGCCATCGGCAATGGAGTCGGGCCTGGAAAAATAGATATGCTCGAAGATGCACGGGCGCGGCGCCACCTTCTCGAATGGGCGGAAGGAGCGGATGCCCTCATTGTTGACCAGCACCAGCTCGCCGGGCTCGACGTCGCGCAGGAAGCTCGCGCCGATCACGTCGAGAGCGACCGTCTCCGAAGCGAAAATCGTCGCTTCGCCAAGCTTGCCCATTACGAGAGGACGGATCCCGAGCGGATCCCGGCAGGCGATGAGTCCTTCTTCCGTCAGGACGACGAGCGAATAGGCACCTTCGACCTGCTTGAGTGCGTCGGTCAGCCGATCGAGCATGTTGTTGCGGTCAGAGGTCGCCACCAAATGGATGATGACCTCGGTATCGCTGGTCGACTGAAAGATCGAACCTCGGCGGTTGAGCGTGCGCCTCAGCTTCATGGCGTTGGAGAGATTGCCGTTGTGCGCCACGGCAAAGCCGCCTTCGGCCAGTTCGGCGAACAACGGCTGGACGTTTCTCAGCGCGGTTTCGCCGGTCGTCGAATAACGGACATGTCCGATGCCCGCCCGGCCCGCCAGCTTGCGGGTGATGTCGTCGCGGTCGAAATTGCCGGCCACATGTCCCATCGCCCGGTGCGAGTGGAACTGCGATCCGTCGAAGCTGGTGATTCCGGCAGCTTCCTGTCCGCGGTGCTGGAGCGCGTGCAGCCCCAGGGCAACGAAGCTCGCCGCATTGTCAGCACCCCAAATGCCGAAGATGCCGCACTCTTCGCGCAGCTTGTCGTCGTCGAACGGATTGGTTGTAAGCATGTATCTCTGGGTCCCCGACTACCCGTCGCATCTGCTAGGCCCGGCATATAGGGCGCGGCCTTGCCTTTGTCGCCCCCACGCTGAAGAAAGCGTGAAATTTTAACCGCTTAGCGACACGCTCCAACGCTTAGCTCTTGTAAAGGGCGGGGAATTTCTGGCGCAGCGCGGCGACTTTCGGACGGTCGTTGACGAGAATGTAGGGGAAATACGGGTGCTTTCGCGCAAACCCCTGATGATAGGCTTCGGCCGGGTAGAAACCGCCGCTCTCGACCCGGGTCGCGATTGGCGCCTTGTAGATGTGCGCGCCGTTGAGGCGGGCAATGAATGCCTTCGCAAAGCGCGCCTGCTCCGGCGTCTGCGGGAAGATCGCTGAGCGATAGCTATGTCCGACATCGGGGCCCTGCCGATCGACTTCCGTCGGATCATGAGCGACCGTGAAATAGACCTGCAGCAACTGAGCGTAGCTCACTTGCGAGGGATCATAGCTGATCTTGACCGCCTCGGCATGGCCGGTCTCTTCGGAGCTGACCTTGTCGTAACTGGCGTCCCTGGAGTCTCCGCCGGCATAGCCGGAGACGACGTTGGTGACGCCCTTCACATGCTCGAACACCCATTCCATGCCCCAGAAGCAGCCTCCGGCGAGGACCGCGGTATCTGTCCTGGGAGCAGCGGCCGCGGGGCTGCCGGCAAGCAAGGCCAGGATCAACGCCAGTCTTTTCATATGCCTTGTCTGTTGCGGGCCCGACATTAACGGCCGCTGGACGCAACGCATGCTGCGCGGCAAAGACGTTGCTGACACGGAGGTAAGCAATGCCGACCTACACTGCGCCTGTCCGCGACACGCGCTTCATCTTGGACAGCGTGCTCGGACTGTCGCGCTTTTCCAACCTGCCCGGCTTTTCCAACGCGACACCGGACCTGGTCGAAGCGATCCTCGAGGAGGCGGGCCGATTCTGCGCGGAGGTGCTGCAGCCTCTCAACCGCATCGGCGACGAGGTTGGGTGCAAGCGTGCGGAGGATGGCTCGGTTACGACACCGCCGGGCTTCAAGGAGGCGTGGGAGCAGTTCTGCGAAGCCGGATGGCCGACCCTGACCGTGCCGGAAGAATATGGCGGGCAAGGGCTTCCGCAAGTTATCGGGACTGCGGTCAGCGAATATATCCTCTCCGCCAACCACAGTTTCGAGATGTACCAGGGGCTGACCTCGGGCGCGATCGCCTCGCTGCTGGTCAAGGGTACCGATGAGCTGAAGCATCGCTACGTGCCGAAGATGGCGACCGGGCGCTGGACCGGTACCATGAACCTGACGGAGCCGCATTGCGGGACCGACCTTGGCCTGTTGAAGACCCGCGCCGAGCCGAACGACGACGGCAGTTATTCGATCACCGGCACGAAGATCTTCATTTCCTCGGGCGAGCACGACCTGTCCGAGAACATCATCCATCTGGTTCTCGCCAAGCGCTCCGGCGCTCCCGACAACGTCAAGGGCATCAGCCTGTTCGTGGTGCCGAAGTTCCTGGTGAACGAGGATGGATCGATCGGCGAACGCAACACCGTCAGCTGCGGCGCGCTCGAAAAGAAGATGGGAATCCACGGCAACGCCACGTGCGTTATGAATTACGACGGTGCGAAGGGCTGGCTTGTCGGCGAGCCGGAAAAGGGCCTCGCGGCGATGTTCATCATGATGAACGCGGCCCGGCTCGGCGTCGGCTTGCAGGGCGTCGCGCAGGGCGAAGTCGCTTACCAGAATGCGGCGAACTACGCCCGCGAGCGGCGGCAGGGCCGCGCGCTCAAAGCCGACGAGCGGGAAGAGGGCGCAAAGGCCGACGCGATTATCGTCCATCCAGACGTTCGCCGAATGCTCATGGAATCGCGCGCGTGGAACGAAGCTGGCCGCGCCCTGGTGCTGTGGGGAGCGCTCCAGGTCGACCTGATGCGCCGCTCGCCCGATGAAGGCGAACGCCAGCAGGCGGACGACCTGCTCGGGCTGATCACGCCGGTGATCAAGGGCTATCTCACCGACAAGGGTTTCCAGGCGGCCGTCTACGCCCAGCAGGTCCTCGGCGGCCACGGCTACATCCGGGAGCATGGCATCGAGCAGTTCGTGCGCGACGCACGCATCACCCAGATTTACGAGGGGACCAACGGCATCCAGGCAATGGATCTGGTCGGCCGCAAGCTGCCCAAGGACGGCGGGCGCGCGGTGAGGAGTTTCTTCGAGCTCGTCGGCCGGGACATTGCCGAAGCGAAAGCCGCCGGGGACCCCGCAGGGATCGCCTCCGCTCTCGAACCCGCGCTCCAGGACCTCCAGGCGGCGACGATGTGGCTGGCGCAGAACGGCATGGCGAACCCGGACAATGCCGGAGCAGGCGCCTACCCCTACATGGAGCTGATGGGCGTCGTTTCGCTCGGCTGGATGTGGCTGAAGATGGCCTCGGCGTCAGCGAAGGCGATTGCCGAGGGCGCCGACGACCGATCGTTTCACGAAGCCAAGCTTGCGACGGCCCGCTTCTATGCCGCGCGCGAGCTGCCCTTGTCGATCGCCCTGCGCCGCCGCATCGAAGCGGGTGCGGAAAGCGTGATGAAGATCCCTGCCGAGGCTTTCTAACCTTCGGGCTTAACCGCCGGCGCGCCCTTATCCTTGAACGAAAAGGCCGGTTCAGCGACCGGTGGCCGCGGCGGCGGGAGCTTCACCGTCACGGAGGAGCGGTCTTGCGGCGGCTTCACCAAGCCGCACGCCGAGCTTCCGGCGGCCAGCATCATCAACAGCGGCAAGCGTCCCACAGAGCTGGGCTAGCCGGAACCGGCTAATAATCTCTTATTACTGCGCGGCGGGCTCACCAACGCGGACTTCGGGCGTCACCGCCTTGATCCGCACCAGCGAGTCACGATGCGGTGTGCTGCACAGGCTGATCCGCGTGTCGTAGCTGATCGTTTCCTTGCTGTGCGGTGCGCGCAGGACGAACCGCGCGGGCAGGTCACAGGCATCCGCGTTGCCGGTCTTGAACCGGAAAGTTACGCGCTGCGCGAGTAAAGGGATCAGGAACTGGTTGCGGCTCCACTCGGTCCCGCCCTTCTTCGCAGGCTGCTGCACGAAGAAGCCGGTCACCATGTAATTGTTCGACTCGTTGACGAATACGACGCAGCCGATCTCCCAGCACAGGTTTCGCACTCGCTTTTCCATTCGGAGCGAGGCGAGCATGCTCCGGGCCAGATCCTCAGATTCGCCCAGCGCGTAGGAGTTGATCGGGCGGACGCTGTCGCCGTCCATGCCGGGATCCTTGGAGAACGGGCTGCCACTCGGCACCGGCGCTTCCTGGGCGAGCGCAGGCATCCCGCAGAGCAGCAATAATGCAAGCGCGGCGAGCTTGAGGCGCCTCGCTTCGCAAGTGATCCGCAACTCAGGTGGGCGTTCTCGAAAGTTCAACGCAAACTCCCCCGTCGAACAAGAGGTTACACGCCAGTCGTTCGACTTCAAGCCGTGCCGGTGAGCGCAAATGGCTAGCGTGATCTTAATGCTGAAGCGGTTGACCTAAGTGAATCGGTTAATGGGGCGACCAATGATATGTGGATAACATTCTACGAAGCGACTCGCATTTGTGCCGGTCGCGGACTGCTCGCGGGGGGTGCCGCAGTGGAAGTGGACCTTGTCTATTACCGGAGAAGATCGGCGGAAGAGCGGACCGCAGCTGCCGCCTCACACAATGTGAAAGTGCGCGAAATACATCTCGAACTCGCTGCAGCCTACGACCAGCGGACGGCCACGCTGGAAGCACACAACGGCAACTCCACGCTCCACCTCGTCCCCGCTGCTTAGCTGCCGAATTTAGCAGGAGTTCGCGCCGCGCATTGGCCGGTCGCGTTCACTCACGAACAAGGTAAATTTTCGTTAAACCACAAGCCTTCAACCCGTGTGAAGGCGCACGGGTGCATTTGCGGTTTCCTCGATCATTTGACTGTGGGGAATCAAGATGCGTTTCAATTATGGCCTGGCGGCGCTTGCCGCACTCGTTGTGGCGACGCCCGCCGTCGCCCAGCAGTCTTCGGCGACGGCGACGGCCAAGGGCGTCGTCCTCGAGCCGCTGACGCTCTCCTGGGTCTCGGACCTCGACTTCGGCACCGTTGCCGGCAGCGCCGCTGCTGGGACCGTTTCGGTCGATCCCGACTCGGCTCTGCGCGCCGCGACAGGCGGCGTGACGCTCGTTCCGAGCGCCTTCTCACGTGCGCGGTTCGACGGTCTCGGCCAGGCGGGTCAGACGGTCGGCCTGACGCTCACCCCTCCGGCCGGAAACGTCCTCGTCGGCCCGGGTGGCGCGACGGTCAGCGTCAACAGCATGACGATGGATGCTGGAGGCAACAGTCGCGTTCTTGGCGGCAGCGGTGCGTTCACCGTCTACGTGGGCGGCACCTTCGGCATTGCGGCAAACCAGGCAAACGGCACCTATCAGGCGCTGTTCCAGCTGACTGCCGACTATCAATAAACCCACTGGTTGTCGGTGGTTGAGGGCGGTCGCCGCGGCCAAGAGCTGCGGCGGCCGTTCTCGTTTTTTGGCCGTTTTGGGCCATTTAGCTGAGGTTCACTTAGTCACGACGACCTGAACTGCTGTTACGACGAACGCCGAACCAGCCTCAGGCTCCGAACGTTTTATTCATCACACGACACCGTTCATCTGACGGAGGAAAGAGTCATGTCTGTGATGAAGAAAGTTCTGGGGCTTGGCGCAGGCGTTGCCGCAATAGCGGCCGCAACGCCCGCGAGCGCCCAATATTACAGCCGCTACGGCTACAACAATTACGCCTACGGCATGAACACGAACGTTGCTGCCCAACAGTGCACGGCGGCGGTCCAGAACCGCCTCTACAACCGTACAAGCCTGGCCAGCATCCTCGGATCGCTCGTAGGCGTTCCGTCCAACTCGGGCCGGGTTCTCTCGATCACCCAGGTCAGCCCGCGCAGGAACGGCACCGTCCGCGTTCGTGGTCTCGCGAGTAGTGGCCGCTATGCCTACAACGGCTACGGTCCTTACGGCGTCGGTGCTTACGGCGCGCTGGGTTACGGCTACGCCAATGCAGCCGATCTCAGCTTCCGCTGCGACGTCGGCTACAATGGAGCCGTCTACAACGTCGATATCAACCGCCGTTAAGCGGGCGGCAATTGACGAGGGAGAGCGCCGGGTCACCGGCGCTCTTTTCTTATGCGCGCGGTTCAGCGAATGGTCAGCGCATTCCTTTCAACAATTTAGAGATTCGTGCGTTCGATCGCGCGGGACCAGGGATGAAGGACAAATATGGGTAAGTTTCGTCGTGGCTTCGCGCCGCTTGGCCAAGTGGCTGCGGCCGCCGGCGCGGTATGCGCACTCGCCGTCGCCGTGCCGTTGACGCTTGCTCCTTCGGCTGCGGCGGCCGCTGCCGCAGCACAGGCGCCGTTCGACGGCGAAATCGCGGATTTCTACCGCTCGCGCGGCGGGGCGCCTCTGTGGTTCGCGCCAAACGCCGGCAATGCAGCGCCGCAGCTGATCCAGCTGCTCGCGACCTCGCAGGCCGATCACCTCAATCCGCGACGGTACAATGTCCGGCCCCTTCAGCGCGCGATCGATGACGCGCGAAGCGGCAGTCCCGCCGCAGTGCAGCGGGCGGAGGCCATGCTGAGTTCCGCGTTCGTGACTTACGCGCGCGACGTCAGGCATGATCCCGGCGTCGGGATCATCTACGTCGACCCTGAGCTCAAGCCCACTCCGCCCTCGGCGATGGAGCTTCTGACCGCCGCGGCGCATGCGCCATCCCTTGGCGAGTATGTCCAGCAGATGGGTTGGATGAATCCGATCTACGCCAAGCTCCGGCAGGCGATCGCAAGCCGCATCTATGCAAACGCGGCACAATATCGGCTCCTCTCGCTCAATCTCGAACGCGCACGAGCGCTGCCATCGGGCAACGGGCGCTACGTGATCGTCAATCCGCCGGCCGCGCGTCTCTACATGTACGAGAACGGGCAGGTGGTGGACTCGATGCGCGTGGTTGCCGGTCGGCCGGATCCGATCGCGCAGACTCCGATGATGAATGCCTTCATCCGCTATGTCGCGCTCAATCCCTATTGGAATTCGCCGCCGGACATCACCGCGCGCAAGCTTGCTCCGACGATCCTCAAGGAGGGGCGCGCGTATTTCACGAAGAGAGGCTATGACCTGGTCGACCATTTCGGTCCGGACGCCCACGTCCTCAATCCGATGTCCGTCGATTGGCATGCGGTCGCCGCCGGCCGCGTGAAGGTCAATCTCCGGCAGCGGCCGGGGCCGGCGAACTCGATGGGCCGGATGAAGTTCATGTTCCCGAACCAGGCGGGAATCTGGCTTCACGACACGCCGGAGAAAGAGAAGATCGAGGATGCTGCCCGGCTCGAGAGCAACGGCTGCGTCCGGCTCGAGGATGCTCCCAGGTTCGAACGCTGGCTGTTCAACGGCCGGCCGCCGAACCCGAAGGGCGCTCGGCCCGAGCAGAAGGTCGACCTGCCGGCTCCGGTTCCGCTGTACATCACCTATTTGACCGCGGTGCCGAGCGGGACCTCCATCGTCTATTTCGACGACTTCTACGGCAAGGACCGGGGCGAGACGCGGCGCTTCGCGGGATTGTAGGCTCTTAGCTCGCCTCGCGCTGGTCGACGTACCACGGCCGCATGACGGCGGGCCCGGTCTGCTTGTCCTTCTTCGGCGCCAGGCGGGCGAGGTCGAACTGGCCGCTGAACTGAACTCCGAAGCGGCCAGCCTGCGCCCACCGGACGATCCCCTGGACTGGGCCAACGCCGACGATGTCGATCGTGAGCTCGGTGCCGGGCGAAACTGATAGCTCGCATTCGACCTGGGCGCCCATCGAAGAGATGTTGCGCAGCTTCACCTCGACGACTTCGCCGTTGATCAAGGTCATCGCCCTGCGCATCAATCGGTGACGCGGCTCCCGGATGCAGGCAAAGCCCTCAGCTTCGACGGTTGCGCTGTTGGCAAGCTCGCGCGCAGTTTCGGCTGGACTGGGCTTCCCGAAGATATAACCCTGGACCATGCTGACGCCGAGCTCCCGGATGAGCTGCAGGTCGTCGTGCGTCTCCACGCCCTCCGCGCAGGTGTCCATCCCGAGCGTCTCGGCCAAGGTGACGATCGCACGGATGATCGCCGCATTTCGGTTGGTCGTAGAGGCGGCACCTCGGACAAAGCTCTGGTCGATCTTGATCTTGTCGAAAGGCGCCTTCTTCAAATAACCGAGGGAGGAATAGCCGGTGCCGAAATCGTCGAGCGCCAGCCGCACGCCGAGCGCCTTGAGCTTGGCGAATGTATCATCGGTAGAGTCGCCCTCGGCGAGGAACACGCCCTCGGTGATCTCGAGTTCGAGCCGCTCGGACCGGACGCCGGTTTCGCGCAGGTGCTTGCCGACGATGGTGGCAACGTTGGGATCGTTGAATTGCAGCGGGGAGAGGTTCACCGCGACGCGAACGTGGTCCGGCCAGTGCGCCGCTTCCTCGAGCGACGTGCGGAGAACCCATTCGCCGATCTCGCGAATCAGGCCAGCTTCCTCGGCAAGCGGGACGAACTTGGCCGGCGAGATCGGTCCGCGTGTCGGGTGCTGCCAGCGAACCAGAGCCTCGAACCCTGAGATCTCTTCGCCGCCGGCAGTGACGACCGGCTGGTAATTTACGGACAGTTCGCCGCGTTCGATCGCCTGTCGAAGATCATTCTCGAGCAGCTGCCG
>JGI24740J21852_10001122_pt1 | contig 12132 bp, 10 predicted proteins | sample KBSCornC6_FD_21852 | JGI IMG/M metagenome (IMG submission 21852) | reverse complement strand
GCTACGTCGTGGACCAGGCTGCCGGCACGACCTCGATTGCAATGGTCGACGATGCGACGCCGGCTCAGCTCGCCGACCTACGTCATGACGCGACGTGGATCCGCGATCATCTCGTCATGGTTTGAGATTGATCGGGCTTGAGGAGTTACGACGACCGACTCCGGTCGGTCGGCGTAACTTTCCGATCGCCTACGGAGTTGAGTTGCTGATAATATTGGTCGGCGTACCGATGTATGTAATGCTGGCCGTGCCACCGCCGAAATAGTTGGGCGAAGTGTTCGAAACGCTGTTTGCAACGAAAGGCACGAGAGATCCGCCGCCGTTGAAGTTGGCAAGAGGTCCGGTCTGGCCGCCAGAAGCGCCCGCGGACAAGCCGCCAGCCCCGCCACCAATCGCACCGATCAACTGGTTGCCGGTGACAGCGGCATATTGTTGCTTCGCATCAGTTGAGGTCGTTGCAGCGAGCGATGCTTGAATCTCCGAAGCAAATGCCGGATCGGGCCGGATACAGACATTGGCTGCCAATCCTAAACCAGTGCCGATGGCTCGTTGAAACTCGGCGCTCGGCGGCGGATCGGTTTTCAATAGTCCGATCACGGCAGGAAGCGTGGTGGGATCACTCACCACCAGATCCCGGACGTCGTTGACGATGTCTGCGTTGGCTCGGGGGCCACCTGAGCCTTCGAGCAGTGACGACGGGTTGGCACGAAAATCAGAGATTTTCTGCGGCGTTGCGCTGCCCGGGCTGCATGCCGCGTAGGCTGCAGGTGCCGACGCCGCAACCAGCGCGATCGCGACGACGGCGGAGGCGAGATGGAACAAACGCATGTTTGGAACCTCTGGCGGTGTTGACGAACTTGGTCGAATTTGAGCTAAATTTACGCCCGTTTTTTGCGCTCGTCCACCGCATCGTGATGACGGGTGCTTGATTGGTTAAGGCCCATGCCCGCCAGGGCCAGAATGACAACGGCGAAGCCCGGAATCTGAAGGGAAAAGTCTGCCAAGGAATGCAAAAAAGCGATTAAACTGCACCAAAATGGGACAATTGTTAGAATACGGTCTCGCCGGCGCCCAAACATTCCTATGGCCAGGAATACAAATATTAACAGCCAGGCCATCCCGATCAGACAGGCGAAAGGAACGCCCATTTCGGCAGCGAGTTCAAGGGGGGTGCTGTGGGCTCGATCCCAAATCCCAGCGACTGAAACGGCATGGCTCCGATATTCCGGAAACGTCCAACGGAACGTGCCCGATCCCGTGCCGAGCCATGGATGTTCCGAGATCATCCGCCAGGTCCCAAGATAGGTCTGCAGCCGATTCTCGTCTGTAAGTCCTGTCGCGTCGACGCGCTGATTCACGCGTCCTCCAAGCAGCTGCAAAATGACGACGGCGCTCACCGCCAAAATAACCAGTGCGGCGAAGGCAGCTCGCCATGTCCGGAGGGACCGACGATAGAAAGTTACCGAAGCTCCACCCAATGCGAGGATACTGGCTGTGGCGCCCAGCCGCGATCCGGTCAAGAAGGTTGCTGTCAAAACGACAGCGAAGGCGAGTGCTCGCAAACTCGATTTTCGGGACAGCAGGCGTGAGCTCAAATTTCTCCGAGGCCCTCGGGGGCTGGATGCTCGCGGAAGACCTTCAAGCAGGATCATCAACCAAACCACCGAGCAGGAGCCAAAAAAGACAGCTGCGGTATTGGCGTTGATGAACGTAGACGTAAGCAAATTGTCATAGGCAACTTTTGGAAGCCAAAGCACATAGTCCGGCGCAATCAAAAGCGACAATATCCCATAGCATGCGTAGACCAGCCCTGAGACGGCAAACGTCTTGATCAGCAGTCTGGCTGCGGCCGACTCGCGGCCGACAAAATATCCGCATAGCAGGGCTAGGCCGCACGCGATCTCCGCACCTGCCGCAAATAGAGGCTGATTGCGTGTCGCACTGACGTAACTCGGGACTTCAATTCCAGTGATTTTCCTGGTTTCGGCCCAGACTGGATGGCCGAACTCGGATGTCCAGGGACTTACAGGAAATGATTGTGCCAGCACGATCACAAGCCAGCATAAGCCGACGATTGCAAACAGACCGGCGAAAATGCAGTCTTTGGCATTCGGCGCCTCCGGGATAGACGCTATTGCCACGAGCCCGAGAAGTCCTGTCCACAGCGCAATAGGACCGATCTGCACGGAGCCAAATGGTAACGGCGCGAGTGCAACGACGGCGCATAGTCCAAGACGCGCGAGTACCGTCCGTGGCGAGGGCGTTCGCTGAGCTCCTCGTTCATGCGTGTGATCTCGCTGTTGTCTATTCAACATCTTCGGATCGACATAAGAGCATAACGTCCATAGCTTTTCTCAGGCGCTACTCCGAGGTGAGCGCCTTAACGCGGGTGCGGTAGAGCTCAGGTACCAGCGAAAAAATGATGCTCGTCGTTAAATCGACCGGCTTTGCCATCTGCCTTTGAGCCAGCATCCTGTCCTGAAGCTCTCGCCACCTGTTCAGATCGAGTTCCCCTGTGCGCGCGCCGAAAGGACGAATGTAAGCTCTCTGCCTGTCCAGGAAATTGACGACGCCAGTTTTCGCAACGTTAGGATCGATCTGCTGTTGGATGATTGCGACAGCCCGGTCCCGATCTTCGTACAGCGCGTCCCAGCCGGCTATAACCGCAGCCAAAAATCGTTGCGGCATGTCTGGTGCGTGAGCGATGCTCCGCTCGGACGCGATATACACCGAGCCGACGGAATGAATGCCGAAGGCGTCGGGGCTCAAAATTTTGAACGGGATTTTCCTAGCGCGCAACTCGTCTCCTTCCATCTCCGCTCTGCCCGCAAGGACGTCGATCTTGCCGAGAAGAAGATCGGAAACGGTCGCGTGATCCGAAATCCTGATCTGGCTCCGGGCGACTTGTTTGTTTCGCAACAGCGCTTCAACCGCTATCTCTCGATCACTGCCCGGATCGTATCCAATCGACTTTCCTTGGAGATCATCGGGACTGTTCAGCTTCGTGTTGGCCAGCGCGTACAACTCGACAGAGCTTACCATGTACGAGGATGCAAAGGCGATGATAGGCGAGCCGTTTGCCCGTGAACGCAGGAATGCTGAGGCGGAAACCTGCCCGATCACATCTTCGTTGTCGGCCACTCGCTGGACGACATCATCATCACGAATTCCTGGTTCAAGTGCGACTGACAGGCCTTCCCGAGCAAACAATCCATCTGCTTTCGCGACGATAATGCCCGAGGCGGCCGGCGTAATCGGACCATTCCATCGAACGGTCAAGGAGGACAGGCGAGGTCTTTCTGACATAACAGCGCGCACGGGCGAGCTTTGCCGACTAGATACCGCAAGCCACGCCGCAGCGACGCCGACGAAAACCGCTATCACGGCGAGAAGCCAACGGCGGGACCGGCGGCGACGATAAGAGGATTGCGAGAAATCCGAACGCGGGAAGCTGACAAGGGCGCCCCGCGCCCCGCCCGATGTGATCGGGCAGACGGATTGTGGGATGGACAACATCTCGGGCCCTATATGATTTCAGGGCTCAATTGACATATTCGCGATAAGAGAAACGAAAATCCTTGCTCGGAAAGATACCTAGAATCTGCCGTTTGCGCTGGTAGCCGCCGACCTCAAAGTCCAGGCAATTCGAAGTGTTATAGTAGCATGCGCGTATGCGGATTTGCTTGCCGCAATGGTTGTCGAGCATCAAGGATTGGTCGAAAATGCTCTTGTTGAGCGTTTGGGGTTGCGCGAAGGGAGCAACGGAAAGACAGGGTTTCCCCACAGGATCAGTGTGAAGTGGGGCGTAAATGACGCCGCCTATTTGCGGTGTAGAGGATTTCAGAGTCTCGCCCGTCTGCGTTGTGCCACCGCTAATCTCCACGGAGAGCCGCTGTCCAAACGACTGAGCTGTCGACGGAGCCGTCATCGGCAGGGCAGAAAATATTCCCAAGACCCCTGCAATGCTGATCGTCGCTCTCAAACTGGCCACGGCGCGCCCCGTTTCCTCATGCAATTGTTATCGTTGGTTGAGCTGCAATACTGAATTCTAATTCCAAGAACGGAATTCGCGCCGCTCTACTCCGGGAATCTCAAGATCAAAGCCGTCCGCGCGAAGCATCTTATAAAAATACTGACGCATGGCAAGTTTGGTTCCGAGCAACTCGGATAACAGCGCTTCTCTCAAGGGCCATCCTGGGCCTTTGAGATTGGTGAGCGCTTGCTTCAGGAATCCGGAATTTACCAGCGAGGCGAACTCGGCGAGCACCAAGACCTGAAGGTCACTCGGAAGGATGTTGTATATTGCAAGTGCAAAAACATTGCGGCGTAGAGCGATCCACCCTTCATTGGGGCCCAGACGATAAGACATCTTCAGCGAATCAAGCTGCTCTGCTGCGGATTTGCCATCGGTCAGGCCTATCCAGTAACGAACGAACCAGAGGAAGGATTCGGTCGGGACACAGGCGAGCGCACGGTCCACCGAGCGTCGCAGAGCAGCCATCTGGACATCTGCACCTTTGACACCTGCCTGCGACACGGCATCCTCATAAGCACGCAGGCGAATGATTGCGGCGCTCCGGACAGCGAGTGCGTTGCAGGGAGAGTGAGCCTCGGCGGCCGCCAACTCGGCATCCGAAGGCATCGAGCCGGTGTAGGCGTCACCGGACATAATTCGATTGGCGATCGAATTAAGTCGGGACGAACTGTCGACTTCAAAAAGAGCAAAAGCGGTCCACGAGAACGAAACCGCGACTGATCCCGCAACGACAAGATACAAGAAGACCTTGGCTGCGGGGTGCACTGTGGTCAATCAACGTACCCATAACGCTGATAGTAGCGATTATAGTAGTAGTTGCCGCGAAAGAGATCATAACGATTCATTATCGCATGATCCACTTTGTTGAGGACTGCACCAAGCAGCTTCTGACGGAGCACCGGAGTTTCGGCAATCGAGCGCTCGACGACGTCGATGTGCGTTCGTGACCACTCAATCACCATGATATAGGAGTCGATGAGCCGGCCGGTGCCGCGGACGTCGATTACGGGAGCGAGCGGTGAAAGATCGACGATGATACGATCATATTGGTCGCGCAGCCCTCGGAAGAGATTTTCGATTTGAGAAGAAGCCAGAAGATCTGCTGAATTAGACAAATGCTGGGTCGCGACGCACGGCAGAAAATGCAGCCCGGATTGCGGTTCTGTCCAGATTGCGTCTTTGAATTGGGTTTTTCCGAGCACGACCTCGACCAAGCCCACGCCCGCTTGGGGAGAAAGGGAGCGGGTCAGGGCGGGGTTGCGTATGTCTCCATCGACCAGCAAGACCCGATATCCTCCTTGCGAACTCGCCAGGGCAAGTGCCGAGCTAATGGTCGATTTCCCCTCATTCGGCAACGACGAAGTCATTCCGACAACCTTGGCGCCAGTTTCAAGATGGCCAAGGTCAGTCGCTATTTTGATCGAACGGATCGATTCGGAAAACCGTGAGAAAGGCGACTCGAGGAGCTCGGTCCAGCTCACGTTCCTCACGGAAAGTTGCCGAGGTTCATTGGGCAAGGCAACTTTGGCGGCAGAAACGGTTGACAGAGGTGTTTTGGCGGCTGGCCGTTGACCGTGCGCCGCAGCTTTGCCTTTCAGCAGCTTCCGCCAGCCTCCATGGGATTGGTCTTTTGCGATCGTAGTTTTTCCAGCGCCGAGAATGGGCAAGGTCGCGAGACAACCGACGCCGAGCACCGTCTCGACCTGAGGGCCGGAGCGGAAAACACGGTCCATAGCCTCGCGGAGAAAGGCGATAAGTCCCGCGAAAATAGAGCCACCGATAATTGCTCCGAGCAGGATCAAGAGTGTTTTTGGAGAAGACGGATTGAATATCACGGCGGCGGGCGTAATTACCCGGGCTTCAGTGATCGGGAACGACTGTTGCTGGACCGAAACCATGTACAGCTGAAGGAAATTGTCAGCCAACGCTCGTGTACTTTGGGCGTTGCTTTCAAGATCGCGCAACACGATCTGTGCCTGGCCGCTATCATTCGAAAGTGCAATCGTTGCGCTCAGACTCTTTTCTCCAGAGGCCTCGCGCGCGCGGGCGATCTCAAGTTCGCTCTTGTAGGATTCTGCAATTCGGCGCAACTCGTCTGTGATTGACCTGCGGATTTCACGCATCTGGTTGCGCAGATTGACGACCGCCAGGTGGCCGCTTCCGAAGCGGTTTGCCCAATCGGACTCCCGAGCGGCAATGTCCAGATAATTCTGGCGTAGCTTGATAATCACCGCGTTGTTGAGCGTATCGGTGACTGTAGCCAAGCTATCAATCAAGGGCGCTCCGTCCCCTCCTGCTTTGGCGTCACCGTCGAGGATCCGGCTAATGCGCGAAAAACGCGCTTCCGCCTCGGCGCGCTGCGCGCGCGCAACGGTAACAGCGCTATTTACCTCGGCGAGCTGTTGATCAGTCAACGAACGGCCGCCCGCATCGACGATGTTGTTCTTGGCCTTGAAGTCCACCACAGCGCGCTCTGCAGCCGAAGCCTGCGCCCGCAATTCCTTCAGTCGATCCTGCAGCCAGACGGCTGCGCGTCGGGACGACTGATATTTCGATTCAAGGGAATCGACGATATACGCTTCGGCGATCGCGTTGGCGATCTGGGCAGCTCGCTGCGGCGAAAGCGATTGGTAGGTGAGCTCGATGACGTAGCTCAAGCCCACCCGCTTCACCGTCAAATGTCGCTGAAGCTCCCACAGCACGACTCTCTGAACTTGATAGTCGGACAGTGGCTGCGAAGGAATCAATTCTGAGAGAAGAGAAAAGAAACCGCCGATCAAGCCTCCGCCTGGCTGACTGAATTCTGGATCGTCGGCGAGTCGGAGATCTTTGATCACAGCAAGCGCGATGGTTTCCGACTTCAGGATTTCAACCTGGCTGTCGATCATTGCAGCTTCGATCGGCATGTCTGGTGCCGAGTTCTGCTGTTGCAGCATATTCACTTTTCGGCTGTCGATGATCAGGCTGGCCGTGCTGGTGTATTTACGCGGCGCCGTGAGCACGTAAAGCGCGGCCGCGCCAACGAAAATGGCCACAATGAACAGCATGATCGGATATTGTCGGACAAGCACGCCTTTCGCGGCCGAAATCGAGCGCTGCAGAGAAGGCGTTTCCGCCTCTAAATCATTCGAGGGCCCACCGAGCGGGAGTCTAGTCTGCAGCATATGTTGCGAAGCTCACTACATTTTTCAATTGCAGGTTCTGAAGTCAGTCGCTTGAGTAAACGTTCTGAAGCCACTCGCTCAAATAAACCGTGCGTGTGACAATATTCAGGTCATGCTTGCCGGCCGGGTCCTGCGGCCGGCTGTCCACTCCGGAGCAATCTATGTGCCAACGGCGCGGAATTGGGCAACCCCTATCGCAATAATACGGTAAATACAACGCTCGGACCGGTCACGTTTGAGTGGTCTTCGACGCCGAGTTCGACGAAGCAGGGCTGGACCGGCCAGCCGCGTTGACCATCAATCACGAGTTTGCTGGCGCGCTGTTGCGGCAGCGTGCAGGATGGGCTCGGGCCTGCTCGCACGACGTGCATGGCAACGGCGCGGATTATATCTGGAACCGCAACTGCGGTTCCATGGAGGATTGGACGCTTCAGCTTGTTCGGGGCCGTCCAACTTGTGTTCTGGCGAAAGTTGATTTATGGTTTGCTGCAGTGCAACGTGACAGGCGAGCGTGACATGAACTTTGTAGGCGGGCACGGTTCGATCGAACAGTCTTATCTGCGTGCCGGCTACAACGCTCCCTTTACCGTACCTGCAAAGATCCGCAGCCGTGCGCCACTGAGACTGGGCCTCGCGGGTGGCGGGACCGACGTCAGTCCGTATACGGAAGATTTTGGCGGCGCCGTTCTGAACGCAACGATCGACAGATATGCGTTTGCGTTTATTGAGCCGTCCCCCGATTGGAAGATTCATTTCGTAGCCAATGATTTAGGCGTCGAAGAATGCTGGCCACTTGATATTGACGCGCTCGACGGTTCGAATCTTCGTCTCCATGCCGCTGTCTATCGGCGGATGGTGCGCTCCTTTGGAGGAGGGCGTCCGCTTGCCATCAAAGTTACGACGATGGTCGATGCTCCCGCCGGTTCTGGACTTGGGTCTTCGTCTGCCCTTGTTGTCGCTTTGGTCGAGGCCTTTCGCAGCATTTTGAGTCTGCCGCTCGGACCTTACGACATCGCGCAACTCGCCTTCGAAATCGAGCGCGTGGATCTCGCTTTGCCCGGAGGGCGGCAGGATCAATACGCAGCCTCGTTTGGTGGCTTGAACTACATCGAGTTCATGCAAAACGGCCGGGTCATCGTCAATCCGCTACGCATATCGCGTGATTTCCTCAACGAGTTGGAGGCTTCGCTAATCACCTGTTTCTCCGGTGTTTCGCGTCAGTCGGAGACGATCATCCAAGAACAACAACGCGGCATGTCGGCGCGCTCGGCCAAGACGCTTGACGCGCTTCATCAATTGAAGGTCGACGCTTCCGAGATGAAAAGCGCGTTGTTGCGCGCGGATATCGGCGAGATGGCAACAGTGCTCGAGCGATCGTGGGCGGCAAAGAAGGAAACAGCGGCGGCCGTCAGCACCAGTGACATCGAACGGCTGATGCAGGTCGGGTTAGACGCAGGGGCGCTTGCCGGAAAGGTTTCCGGAGCAGGCGGCGGCGGCTTTGTCATGTTTTTGGCGCGTCCGGAGAATAGGTTGAGGATAGTTCAGGCGCTGAATGCGGCTGGCGCTCAGGCGAGCGGGGCTCAATTGACAATCAACGGAGCAGAATCTTGGGCGGCACCGATCTTGAGTTCGTGAATGGGTATCTCCAGGAATCGGCGGAAAAGCTCGCCGAATTCGCCCAGGACAAGCAATATCATGACAAGCTGAATCGTTTTGGCGAGCTCATGGCTGGCTCGATCCAAGCTGGCGGCAAGCTTCTGCTGGCTGGGAATGGCGGTAGTGCGGGCGATGCCCAGCACATTGCTGGCGAATTTATTTCCCGGCTCTTCGTGGAGAGGTCTCCTCTTCCGGCGATCGCCTTGACCACCGATACGTCGGTCATGACAGCCGTAGCAAACGACTACGGATACGTGCACGTCTTTGAACGGCAACTGCTCGGGCTTGGCCGTAAAGGCGACGTCTTTGTCGGCATTTCCACGTCCGGGAAGTCCGAGAGCATTTTGAAAGCACTGTCCACCGCGAGATCCCTGGGCCTCAAGACGGTCGGGCTGACCGGGCAGAACCGGAATCCGATGGATGAATTTTGCGACGAGATCCTGCACGTCCCGTCGAACAAGACAGCGATCATCCAGCAACTCCATATCGTAGCAGCTCATATCTTTTGCGGCCTGGTTGAGCGCCGGATTGTGTCAGCCGCTGATTAAGGCGTTTCAAGGCAGGTCCAAAATCAGCCATGCCATCGCGTGATGGCCGGCGGCGTTTGTTCGGGGTTGCATCTTCGTGGTCTCCTTAATCGAGTTGAACGCTGCTCCGATCGATCGCCTCGAGGCTGACAGGGCTGACGAGTTCGGACGGACGCAGCTTCAAATCGCCTATCTCATCAGCCAATACCCCAAGATCAGCCATACCTTCGTCCGCCGTGAAATCCTGGAACTCGAACGAAGAGGATGGGTGGTCCACCGCTTCGCGATCCGCGGCTGGGATGCCGAATTGGTCGACAAGGATGACCTGCGCGAGCGTGATCGGACAAACTTTGTCCTGAATGTCGGGGTACGTCGATTGTTGCTCGCCGTGGCACAGAGTTTCATCGGCGATCCAGCGCGTTTCGTCAAAGCGCTTCGGACCGCGTTCCGCCTGAGTGTGCGGTCCGATCGGTCTTTGGCTGCCCATGTGGCGTATTTCCTGGAAGCGTGCTGGCTCGTTCAGGCGCTGCAGCAGCGCAAACTCAGCCATGTGCACGCGCATTTCGGCACCAACCCGGCGGCCGTTGCCATGTTGGTCGGTGAATTGAGCGACATCACTTTTAGCTTCACCGTCCACGGGCCAGAGGAATTCGACAAAGCGAGCGTCATCCATCTGTCGGAAAAGATCCGAGCCGCCGCTTTTGTTGTAGCGGTCAGTTCATTCGGCAGAGGCCAGATGTTCCGATTGGTCGACTATTCTGACTGGGCCAAAATCAAGATCGTTCACTGCGGCATCGAGGATGAATTCGCCGTAGTGGGTCCGATCGAGCCCAATCCTGTCGGCAGGCTCGTGTGCGTGGGGCGGCTTTCCGAACAAAAAGGTCAGCCCATCCTGATTCTGGCGCTCGCGAAATTGGCAGCACGGAACATCATGCCGGATGTCGTGCTCGTGGGCGACGGTGAGCATCGCGCGCTCATAGAACGGTTGATCGCGGAAAACGGTTTGCAGCGCACCGTTCGGATCACCGGCTGGGCTGACGCCCAAACGGTCAGGCAGGAGATGCTCAATGCACGGGCATTGGTATTGCCCAGTTTTGCCGAAGGCTTGCCTGTCGTGCTGATGGAAGCCATGTCGCTCGGCCGGCCTGTTGTGACCACTTATGTCGCGGGCCATCCTGAACTCGTCATCGATGGCGAGAATGGTTGGTTATGTCCGGCCGGCTCCGTTGACGATCTTGCCGACGCCATTGAGAGGTGCCTCGGCGCAAGCTCCGCCGAGCTGCAGCGCATGGGCGAAAATGCACGACAAAGAGTTCGTGCCCGTCATCATATCGGAACCGAAGCGAAAAAGTTGTCCGAACATTTCGAAAAAGCCATCGCATGAGCACCGTGGGCGAGTCGCTTCTCCTGATCGTTATGGCCGTGGCGAGCGTGCCCGTGGCGACCCTGTTGGTTGAGTTGGTATCGTCGCTTGCAGGCAGACGAACGACGGGCGCTGCGGTTGCACGCGGTCCCCTCGTCGTTCTGATCCCCGCGCACAATGAAGAGGGCGTAATCGCGACGACATTGAATTCCATTGCCTTGCAACTTGCTCCTCACGATCGCGTGGTCGTCGTGGCCGACAATTGTTCGGACGGAACTGCCGCGATCGCGCGTTCGCTTTCGGTTGAGGTCGTCGAGCGAAAGGACCCGGACAGGCGCGGCAAGGGTTACGCGCTCGATCACGGACGCAATTATCTGCTGCAAGGCAGCGCGCCCGAAGCGGTGTTCGTGGTGGACGCCGATTGTCAACTCGAGCCTGGTTGCCTGGCTTCCGCGGGCACTCTCTGTGCGTTTACACAAAGGCCTGTTCAGGCGGCTTATTTGATGTCAGCGCCCGATCAGGCTGAGTACGGCTTCGCCAAATTCAGCATGTTCGCGTGGCGCATCAAAAACTGGGCGCGCCCCATCGGGTTGTCGAATTTGGGCTTGCCTTGCATGCTCATGGGCTCCGGAATGATGTTTCCCTGGAAGCTGTTCGCGGTCGCGCCGCTGGCAACGGACAACATCGTTGAAGACCTGCAACTCGGACTTGACCTCGCGATCGCGGGGCATCCGCCCATCTTTTGTCCTGAGGCTATCGTTCGCAGCGCGTTTCCTGCCAAAAGCGATGCGCGGGAATCGCAAAGGCGACGTTGGGAGCATGGCTATATCGCCTCAATTCTGAATTATGCCCCGAAACTGCTGCTCGCGGCAATCAAACAGCGATCGCGTGATATCTTCGGCATGTTTCTGGAGCTCGTCGTGCCGCCATTGGCATTGCTTTTGCTGGTCGCTGTCTTGTTGCTTGTGCTCAGCTTGCTATTCCTTGTGGTGGCAGGTTGGGTAGTTCCGTTTGTTTGGTCCTTGATTATCGTCGGAGGTCTTGTTGGGGCCCTGCTGATGGCGTGGGTAAAGTATGGGCGTGATGTAATCTCGTTGAGAGAGTTGTTCGCCGTTCCATTTTATGCCGCTGCAAAAATTCCGCTATATCTGCAGTTCATCACCCAGCGTCAGAAGGGCTGGATTCGTACGGGCCGAGACAGCGCATGACACTGGCCGATAGGGAGCTTGCTCCTTCACCACAAGAGACGAAACCGCCAGATTTTACGAGAAGGGTCTATGGGCTGCTCGGCATTCCGCTCGACCAGGTGACAATTGACGAAACAACGGCAAGGATCGAGCAGTCGATCTTCTCGCGGCAGCGGCTCGTCTGGTCGACGCCAAACAT
>JGI24740J21852_10001121_pt1 | contig 12132 bp, 12 predicted proteins | sample KBSCornC6_FD_21852 | JGI IMG/M metagenome (IMG submission 21852) | reverse complement strand
TCGGTGGCATTGCGTGATGCGGACGCTGTCTTTATAGCATCGCCAGATGACACCACGAGCCGTTCTGTCCGCCGCTTCATTCGGATCGAGGCGGCAGGATTTGAACTCGGACGCCAAGCGCGGGCACGTTGTTATTGAAACGCTCCAGAGTGGCGCGGGCGTTCCATTCATTTCAAGGACTTGAGGTTGCCATTGCCGTTGTCTATGTTCATTGACGGGGCAACAGTGACGGGTTGAATCGCCCCGGCTTTCGAGGAGGCCGGTTGGTTTAAGTTGAGACCGCTACAGCGGTCTCGCTGGCGAGTTGCCGCCAGTAGTTTGCCTCAGCTTCAGCCGGTGGGATGTACCCGATGGGTTCAAGCAATCGGATGTGGTTGAACCAGTGCACCCATTGCAGGGTGGCCAGCTCGACGGATTCCCTGGACTTCCAGGGCGCTCGCCGATGAATCAATTCGGCCTTGTACAGCCCGTTGATGGTTTCGGCCAGTGCGTTGTCATAGCTGTCGCCACGGCTGCCGACCGAGGGTTCGATGCCGGCCTCGGCCAGACGCTCGGTGTAGCGAATGGACAGGTATTGCGAGCCCCTGTCGGAATGGTGAACCAAGGCATCGGAGTTGGCCGGTTGGCGGTCATACAGCGCCTGCTCCAGGGCGTCCAGCACGAAGTCGGTACGCATGGTGCTGCTCACGCGCCAACCCACGATACGCCGCGCGAACACGTCGATGACGAACGCCACGTACAGCCAGCCCTGCCAGGTCGAGACATAGGTGAAGTCCGACACCCACAGTTGGTTGGGCCGCTCGGCTTTGAACACTCGCTGGACCCGGTCCAATGGGCATGGCACCGAGGTGTCCGGTGTCGTGGTGCGTACCACCTTGCCACGACGCACGCCTTGCAACCCCTGACGCTGCATCAAGCGCTCGACTGTGCAGCGCGCAACACGGATGCCCTCGCGATTCATCTGCTTCCAGACCTTGTCGGCGCCATACACCTGCCAGTTGGCATGCCAGACACGCTCGATGTCGGGGATGAGCGCGTCGTCGCGTTGGGCACGTTGGCAGCGCAGTGCTGGGTTGCGAAGCCGCGCCGCGTGGCGCCGGTAGCAAGACGGGGCAATCTGCAAGACCTTGCAGATGGGCTCGACCCCGTACGCATCGCGATAGCGGTCGATGTATGCCTTCACGACTTGAGTCGGCGGTCGAGCTCCGCCTGCGCAAAAAACGCGCTGGCCGTCTTGAGAATCTCGTTGGCGCGGCGCAATTCCTTGACCTCGCGCTCCAGCGCCTTGAGCCGTTCGCGCTCGCTGCTGCTCAAGCCCTCGCGCTGCCCGCTGTCGACCTCGTCGCGCTTGACCCAGTCCAGCAGCGTTTGCGGCACACAACCAATCTTGGGGGCGATAGATTCAACCGCCGCCCACAGCGACGGATACTCGCCTCGGTGCTCTTGCACCATGCGCACCGCGCGCTCGCGCACCTCGGGTGAGAATTTGTTCGTCTTGTTCATGGCTCCATTCTCTCAAGAGTTGGAGCCTCCTCAAATCCCGGGGCGGTTCATCACCGACGGCACTCCGTCGACCGCATACAAGGAGGAAGGGCTTGCAGAAGCTATGGACGCGCTCATTCGATCCGTTCGCAGAAAGAGTGGCAATCGATTTGAGTCGCCTCTGTTGCCATCAAAGAACTGGTTCAACGTGAAAGGCCTGTCGGCTATCACAGATAAGAAGTAGGCCGGTGGGACTGCGGCTAAATTTGAGGGAAAGTAACAGGCCGCGATTTTTGCCAAACATCTCTGCGTTACGGCTTGTCCCCATTCAACAGTGCTGCAACGTCGGTGACGCGCCAGCCAAGGCGCCCATTGATACGCACGGGGCGAATAGGCCCGCGCTCGTAGCATGCCCACTTGCGCAGAGTGTTTTCTTTGAAGTTCAGTACGGCAGCGGCTTCGGTCGTGGTAATGACATCGCGCGTGCCAGCCACGGCGGCCAAGCCTTCGTGGACCGCCACCTCTCCTTTGTTTGTTCGCCGTCTAGGTGAGGGAGCTGGCATGCCTTGGAGCTGAGTCTGAACGTACCCGTAGATGGTGCGCTCGATGGCCGGTTTCCTTGACTCCAGGAAGGTCGAGAACCGCTGCGCAAGCAGTTCGTCCGTGGTCACGGAGACTTTGGGCGTTCGCGCATCGTCAGCTTCGGTCTCCAGGAGCGCGTTCACCAACTTTGCCAATGCGTCCTGCACTCGGGATGCCTCTTTTCGGAGCCTGCTAACGTCAGCCTCCAGGTCCTGGATCCGGTCTTCCATGCTCGATAGCAGTGCTTGCGTGGATGGTCTTGGCATAGCTTTCCCCTGTCGATGATCTTTCTTTGGTGGGCGCCGCAAGTGCCCCGGAGTGCACTCTCTTTGCTAAGTATTGCGGGGTCAACAGCGCTCCATCTGTGCAGGGTAGCAGGTCAGTCTGGGGGTATTTTTGGGGGTATTTCTCGAATATTAAGGGTGAATATGGCTATATTTACTGGATTTATGGTAACTGTTTGGTAGCTGTACCACCACCAAACGAGCGAGAAATCGCTTAAAAGGCCCTCAGGCAAATGCCGAGGGCCTTTTTCTTTTGTCCGCGTTCTCCGTGCGGGCTTTTCCGGCCGATTCACCGTCGCGCCCGGCACAAACCTCCCTTGGCGCAAAAAAGAGACACCTTTGGTCGATCCGTTTCGGTCTTTCGATCACGGGCAGTGGGCGCGCGTCGGGGCGACAAAGGCCGTTTTGCCCCATGCTTTGCACAATGCTGTGTTGCGCGCCAAAAAGAAAAGCTGCCGCTACAAGCGTAGGTCTGCTGGTAAGCGCCACGTGCGGTACCACAGTTGGCGAGACACGAAAACGCAGGGATATCCCCCTCCTGGATTCAGCGTGCGCGCGGGAACTCGCACAGATCGGTTACGTACCAACCTGCGAGCGCGGGCAGGTGGCATGGGTACGCTTTCTGCTGTGCTCGGGGTAGCCGATCGTCGTGGTGCATGCGTGTTGATGCATCGTGCAAGGTCCGTTTAGCACTTGATGCTGTCGAGCGCTAACGCAATTGCGACGGTTGTGCACCGTTCCAGGCTCTCAACCGTTCTTGTGATCATCGGTGATTCGTCTACAGTGGAATCAGCAACGCACGCAAGAACTAGCCTGGCTCTCGCTTGTTGGTGTGGAGTAGGGAAGAAATCTACGGGGGAGATATGGATATTTTCCGCCACTACGCAACGCGTTTTGAAGCTCGCAAAGAGGACGAGTACAGCATCCAGGAGTATCTGGATATCTGCAAAAAAGACTCGACCGCCTACGCGACTGCCGCGGAGCGCATGCTCACCGCGATTGGTCAGCCTGAACTGGTGGACACTCACCACGATCCTCGGCTGTCACGATTGTTCTTCAACAAGGTCATCAAGATCTACCCGGCTTTCCGGGAGTTCTATGGCATGGAAGACACGATCGAACAGATCGTTTCCTTCTTCAAACATGCCGCGCAGGGCCTTGAGGAACGCAAACAGATTCTTTACCTGCTCGGGCCTCCGGGCGGCGGCAAATCCTCGCTTGCCGAGAAGTTGAAGGCGCTGATGGAGCAGATTCCCATCTACGCGCTCAAGGGCTCGCCCATTCACGAGTCCCCGCTCGGGCTGTTCTCGCCCGACGAAGACGGCAAGATTCTGGAGGAAGACTACGGCATCCCGAGACGCTATCTGAACACGATTGCCTCGCCTTGGGCGGTCAAGCGGCTGCATGAGTTCAATGGAGACATCACGCGTTTCCGCGTGGTGAAGCTGCATCCGTCGGTGCTGTCGCAGATTGCGATTTCCAAGACGGAGCCGGGCGACGAAAACAATCAGGACATTTCGTCTCTGGTGGGCAAGGTCGACATCCGCAAGCTGGAGGACTATCCGCAAGACGATCCCGATGCGTATTCGTATTCGGGCGGGCTGTGCCTGGCCAATCGGGGCTTGCTCGAGTTCGTCGAGATGTTCAAGGCGCCGATCAAGGTGTTGCACCCGCTGTTGACGGCCACGCAGGAAGGCAACTACAAGGGCACGGAGGGCTTTGGCGCGATCCCGTTTGATGGCGTCATCCTGGCGCACTCGAACGAGGCGGAGTGGCAGAGCTTCAAGTCCGATCGCAACAACGAGGCGTTCCTTGATCGCATTTACATCGTCAAGGTGCCGTATTGCCTGCGCGTGTCGGACGAGGTGAAGATCTACGACAAGCTGCTGCGCAACAGCTCGCTGGCTGCGGCGCCGTGCGCGCCGAACACGCTGAAAATGATGGCGCAGTTCGCGGTGCTCACACGCATCAAGGAGCCCGAGAATTCCAACATCTTCTCGAAGATGCGCGTGTACGACGGCGAGAGCCTGAAAGATGTCGACCCGAAAGCAAAGTCGTATCAGGAGTACCGCGACTTTGCCGGCATCGACGAGGGCATGACGGGCTTGTCGACGCGCTTTGCCTTCAAGGTGCTCTCGAAGGTGTTCAACTTCGATGGGACGGAAGTGGCGGCCAATCCGGTGCACTTGCTGTATGTGCTCGAGCAGCAGATCGAGCGCGAGCAGTTCCCGCCGGAGACGGAATCCAAGCTGATGTCCTATATCAAGGAATACCTCACGTCGCCGTACGTGGAGTTCATCGGCAAGGAGATTCAGACCTCGTATCTGGAGTCCTATTCGGAGTACGGGCAGAACATCTTCGACCGCTACGTGGTGTTTGCCGACCTCTGGATTCAGGATCAGGAATATCGCGATCCGAACACGGGCGAGATTCTCGATCGCAGCGCGTTGAACGATGAGTTGGAGAAGGTGGAAAAACCGGCGGGCATTTCCAACCCGAAGGATTTCCGCAACGAGATCGTCAATTTCGTGCTGCGGGCGCGGGCGAAGAACGGTGGCAAGAACCCGGTCTGGACCAGCTACGAGAAGCTGCGCGCGGTGATCGAGAAGCGAATGTTCTCGACCACAGAGGATCTGCTGCCTGTGATCTCGTTCAATGCCAAGTCGTCGCATGACGACAAGGAGAAGCACGAGAACTTCGTCAACCGCATGGTGGAGAAGGGCTATACCCAGAAGCAGGTGCGCTTGCTGGTGGAGTGGTATCTGCGCGTCAGGAAGTCATCTTAAGGAGGTAAGGAGAGGGCTAGGACACCCAGCGAACTTCCAATCGAGGGCAGTCACATGGGCACGATCATTGATCGGCGGGAGAACGGTGGCGGCAAAAGCACCGTCAACAAGCAACGCTTCATCAAGCGTTACCGAGACCAGATCCGCCGTGCGGTGGCCAAGGCGGTGACCGGTCGCAAGATCATGGACATCGAGCAGAGCGGGCAGGTGTCCATTCCCGTCAAGGACATCTCCGAGCCCATGTTCCACCACGGCTCGGGCGGGCGCCGGGAAGGCGTTCACCCGGGCAACAAAGAGTTCATTCGCGGCGACAGCTTCGACCGGCCGCAGCAGGGCAGCGGCGGCTCCGGTTCGCAAGCCAGCGACTCAGGCGAGGGCGAAGACGATTTCATCTTTACGCTCTCGCGCGAGGACTTCCTCAACTTCTTTTTCGAAGACATGGCGTTGCCCGATCTTGCCAAGCGCAGCCTGGCCAAGATCGCGGAGGTGCGCAAGGTGCGCGCGGGCTTCTCGCTTGACGGCACGCCCTCCAATTTGTCGATTCTGCGGACGATGCGCAGCTCGCTCGGTCGCCGCATTGCATTGTCCAGCCCGTATCAGCGCCGTCTGCATGAGTTGGAAGGCGAGTACAACGAGGAGCTGGAAAACGACGGCCCTTACAGCGTGCGCGCGCAAGAGTTGCTGAAGGAGATGCGGCATCTGCGCTCTTGCCTGGATCGGGTGCCGTTCATCGAAAAGCTCGACCTGCGCTACAACAACCGCGTGCTGCGTAAGCGCCCGCAGGCGCAGGCGGTGATGTTCTGCGTGATGGATGTGTCCGGCTCGATGGACGAATCGCGCAAGGACTTGGCCAAGCGTTTCTTCATGCTGCTTTATCTGTTCCTGAAGCGGAACTACGAACGCATCGACGTCGTCTTCATCCGCCACCACACCGTGGCCAAAGAAGTGGATGAGGAGGATTTTTTTCACTCACGTGAATCCGGCGGCACAGTGGTGTCGAGCGCACTCAAATTGATGGCGGAAGTGATTCAGGAGCGTTATTCGCCAAGCCAATGGAACATCTATTGCGCGCAGGCTTCGGATGGCGACAACTGGGCTGGGGATTCGGAGCTGTGCGCCAAGATCCTGCGCGAGTCGATTCTGCCGCTGACGCAGTATTACGCCTATGTTGAGGTGGTCTCCACGGAGCCGCAGAACTTGTGGGAGGAGTATCTTACGTTGAAGGCTGGGCACGAGAACTTCGCGATGCAGCGCATTCTCAAAGCGGACGAAATCTATCCGGTGTTGCACGAGCTGTTTCAGAAGCGCGCCGCCTGATCGCTGATCGGGCAGCAGGAGTTGCGGCCAGCCGGGCACTGCCGCCGCGCAGTGGCAGCGTGTGCCATGGCGAACACGCCACCTGTGACCCTGTGTGATGGACCAACGGGAACGAGCATGGCCTACCTATCTACGGGCTCGGAGTGGACCTTCGAGCTGATCAGGCGCTACGACCAAAGCATCGCCCAGATTGCCGCAGATTTCGGCCTGGACACCTATCCGAACCAGATCGAGATCATCACCGCCGAGCAGATGCTGGATGCCTATGCGTCGTCCGGCCTGCCACTGGGCTACAACCATTGGTCATACGGCAAGCACTTCCTCGCATCAGAGCGCGGCTACCAGCGCGGCCTCATGGGGCTGGCGTACGAGATCGTCATCAACTCGAACCCCTGCATCGCTTATCTGATGGAGGAGAACACGATGCCGATGCAGGCGCTGACCATCGCGCATGCCTGCTACGGCCACAACTCCTTCTTCAAGGGAAACTACCTCTTCCGCACGTGGACGAACGCNGACGCCATCGTCGATTACCTGCTCTTCGCCAAGAACTACGTGGCCGAATGCGAGCAGCGCTACGGCGANCAGGAGGTGGAACTGCTGCTCGACTCCTGNCANGCGTTGCAGAACTACGGTGTCGATCGTTATCGACGGCCGAAGAAGCTGTCGATCAACGAAGAGCAGGCTCGCCAGGCTGAGCGCGAGAAATACCTTGAAGCACAGGTGAACGACCTGTGGCGTACGCTGCCCACGCACCGGGCACGTGCGCTGGCAACCGCAGACGACGTGCCGGAACCTGATCCGCAGTTTCCACCCGAGCCGGAAGAGAACCTGCTGTACTTCATCGAGAAGAACGCGCCAAAGTTGCAGCCGTGGCAACGAGAGATCGTGCGCATCGTGCGTAAGATCGCGCAGTACTTTTATCCGCAGCGCCAGACCAAGGTGATGAACGAAGGCTGGGCAACCTTCTGGCACTACACCATCCTGCACAAGCTGTACGACGAGAAACTCGTCAACGACGCCTTCATGCTCGAGCTGCTGCAGGCGCATACCAACGTGATCTATCAGCCGCCATTCAATAGCCCGTACTACAGCGGCCTGAACCCCTACACGCTCGGCTTTCTGATGTTCCAGGACATCCGGCGCATTTGCGAATCGCCAGAAGAAGAGGATTACCGCTGGGCGCCCGAGATTGCCGGCAGCGATTGGCAGAAGACACTCGATTTCGCCATGCGCAACTTCAAGGACGAGAGCTTCCTGTTGCAATTCCTCTCGCCGCGCGTGATCCGGGAGTTGAAGCTGTTCTCTGTGCTCGATGACGATCGCGACGCCAAGTTGCGCGTCACCGCCATCCACGACGACGATGGCTATCGCAAGATCCGCGAGTTGTTGGCAGGGCAGTACGACCTCTCCAACATTGAGCCCAACATCCAGGTGACCAACGTTGATGTGGGTGGGGATCGCTCATTGACGCTGCGCCATTTACAGAGCAGCCGACGCCCGCTTGGGCCGAACTACGAAGAGATGCTGCGGCACGTCGTACGCCTATGGGGCTTTACGTGCCGGCTGGAGGTGGTCTATGAAGACGGGCGACGCGAGATGAAGCACGAGTGCAAGCCTGACTAGCCCACATTCGTTTCCACAAGGCCAGCTTCGCGCTGGCCTTCTTTTTTGTCGGCCGCAGGCGCGGATGTCGGCCATGCTGCCCGTTGCTTCGCTACATGCCGAAGCGGAAATGACCGCTACGCAGCACGATGTTGTGCGAATCCGTCAGCTTGAACAGCGAGCGCGCCATGTCTTCAATGGTGCCGCGGTGGCTTTCCATGGCTTGCAGCAGATCCTCCTGCCGCCACGAGCGGGCGCCGAAATGTTCTTCGAGCGCTTCTGCCGTCACCGCATAACGGGCCGGGACGCCGTCGACGCTTGCTGTGCAGGTGAGCGTGAGGTCCGCAGCGCAATAGCGTGGCGGGCTGGCGTGGAATTCAATGGTTTCCATGGGCGGCCTCCATGAAAAAACGGCGATGCACCGTGCGCCGCCTTCCAATCAGTGTATGGCGCGATTGCGTGAATGCAATGTGGTCGGCTCAGTGTTTTCACCCAGCGGTGAACCCTGGGGCCCGTGACGTCCGAAAAAGGCAGAGGAGGCCACGGGCAGGTGCGTGTCGCGGCGCTACATCGCACACATCTGCAGGCGGACGAGGCTGGCCTTGCAGCGCGAGAGCCAGAGCGCGGCCTCGGTCCGGTTGTTGACGCCAATTTGCCGGAACAGCGCGTACAGATGGTTTTTGATGGTGCCTTCAGCTACGTTGAGCACGCGGCAAATCTGCTTGTTGGATTTGCCCTCTGCAAGCAGTTGCAGCACCTCATGTTGCCGCGGCGTGAGTCGGCGCCAGAGTTCGGCCGGGCTTTCTCCTGAGCTTTGGCGCGGATCGTCGGGAAACAGATTACTGATGGGCGGCAAGTAGACCGCGCCTGAGGTAATGCGCAGCAGGGCTTCGAGCAGAACGTCGGCCGTGGCTTGCCGGTCGACCACGCCTGCCGCGCCAAAGCGTAGCGCATCGCCCACCACATGCCGGCCGACCGCTTGCACCGTCAGTAGCACGGGCACTTCCGGCAACACCGCTTTCAACTCCGACAGGCGCTGCCGTGCGTCGTCGTCCTGTGCGCTCCATTCCATCACAACGGCGCTGGGTTCGGCTTGCCTGCAAGCCGGTCCGATTTGCTCAACGTAATGTGTATCGATAAACACACCCTGCGCGTCGAGTGCATTCAATACATTGGACACACCTGCCGCAAAAAGCGGCAAGCTATCGATTACCAGAATATTCATCGACCCCTCGTACTTCAGTTAATTATTTTCGGCGAAACCGATTATTTTGTAGGGCGGGATCGATCCGGATGCATTGAAACGGAAGTTCAGTGCCGAAAGTCACGGGCCGCCTGTCGATACGTTATGGGCCGCTGTTCCGTGGCCTTGGCTGGGACTTTCGAGGCATCGAACCCCGTAGGAAAAACTCTTACTTTGGATTCGGGCACACAAACCTGTGCGTCCAAATAATTCAATGTGAGGAGTTTTAAATGGACAACGGACTTATCGGGTCGGTTATCAATGCGCTGCCGATCGACAAGATGATCTCTGCGCCGCTGCAGGCGATGATCGCAGCGCAAACCTCGGCGGCAAAATCGTATGCGGATTTTCTGCTGCAGGTGTGTATTCAGAACGGCAAAGCCGTTGCGGTGCAATTTGACTACGACGAAACCATCGTCGACGAGAAGGGCGTGTCGCAAGGCACGATCCAGAAGACGATGCGCATTCCCCTGCTGTGCGCGGTCGTGCATCCGGTGATCGCCATCGAGGAAGGCACGATCGACTTCGAGCTGGAGATTTCGCAGTCGGAGAAATCGTCGTCCAGCACCGAGGCCGAAGGATCGTTCCAGGCCAAGCTCGGCTGGGGCCCGTTCAGCGTGTCGGTGTCGGGCCGCGCGTCGCATAAGTCGGAGCAGACCCGCAGTACCGACACGCGTGCCAAGTACTCCTTCCACACCCAGGTCAAGCGTCAGAACCCGCCGGAAGCGCTGATGCGCGTGATGGAGTTCTTGACTGACGCGGCAACCAAGCCGGTGGTTGTCAAGGGCAAGGAGAACGATGTCAAGCCGCTGCCGGCCACGCCGACCGACGGCACGATGGTCGGCGAAAAGGTGCCGGCTAGCGGCAACGCGCCGGCCCCGGCCCCGGCAAATCCGTAAGCCGCCACGGCGACGGACGCCGGCCGGCCTCCCCACGGCCGGTGTCCTGATCGGTGCGCGCCTGCCGCGCGCCGCCTATTGATCTGATCGATCCGACCGACCCGACACCATGTTCAATCTTTTCAGCCGCCGTGGGCGTGATGATGACCGTGCGTCGTCAGCGCCCGCCACACCACCTGCGCCGCCCGCCAGCGCGCCACCAGCGCCACCTGTGTCAGCGCAGTCCGCTGGACCTTCCGATGCCGCGCCGTCTCCCGAGTCAGCGTCCGATGCGCCTGCGCCGCCGCCAGGTTCGCCGCCGCCGAGCGGTGGGACCGGTGGTGGCAGCAACAGCCACGGTCACCCGGGCTTGAATGGCCTGACGCTCGACGACATCACGCGCGGCATGCAGCACGCCGCAGCCTCCGCCAATCAGATGCTTGCGCAGCAATACACCGCGCTGCTCGATCAGTTTTTCGATGCCGACGACAGCGGCACGCTGGTCGCCCGCGAGGTTGAACTTGCACTCGACAGTCAGCACCGGCTGGCACTGCCGCTGGTCTCGTTGGCGATGCCGCGCGGCATCGCGCTCGATGAAATGACGGTGAATATGACCGTGCGCAGCGACATCGCAGAGGCCCTGCCTTTACACGGTGCTGCCGCCGGCGGCGTTGGCCGGTTCTATGTCTCGCTCGCGCCGCATTCCAAACGGGATACGGGCCGCGACAGCGAGCACATCGACATCGAGATGAAGTTCACCGCGCTGCAGCCGCCAGAAGCGGTGATGCGGCTGATTGACGAATACACGAATCGGCTAGTGCCAAGGCCCGTGCAGCCGAATGCCGGCGGCTCCGATGGCCGCGACACCACCAGCACGCCCCAGGAGAAGAGCGATGAGCACTGAGCACAACCCGCGCACCACCGGCGAGCGAGGCCTCGCGCTGATCAAGGAGTCGGAAGGACTGCGTCTGTCGACGTATCTGGATGCGGTTGGCAAGCCGACGATCGGCTATGGCCACCTGATTCGTCCCGGCGAGACCTTCAAGGGGCCGATCTCGCAGCAGCAGGCCGAAGCGCTGCTGCGCAAAGACCTCGCCGACACCGAACAAGGCATTGCGAAGGCCGTGCGCGTGTCGATCACGCAGGGTCAGTTCGACGCGCTGGCGTCGTTCGTCTTCAACCTGGGGGCGGGGCGGCTGCGCTCGTCAACGCTGCTGCGCAAGCTCAACGCCGGTGATTACGTCGGCGCGGCCAACCAGTTCCTGCTGTGGGACAAGGCCGGCGGCAAGCCGCTCAAGGGGCTGACGAAGCGTCGTCAGGCCGAACGCAAGTTGTTCCTGTCCTGATTCACCACCACGTTACCTCTCCGGAGAAGCTCGCATGCATACCGAACCGATGTCCGTGATTCCCACCACCCGTCCGCGCCGCCTGTATCGCGTGCTGACCTGGCTTGCCGCCGCAGCCGTGGCGATCGGCATGTCCTACGCCCGCGCGGCCGACAACGCCGCGCCAACCTGCATGGCGGAGGCGCAGCGCATCCGCAGCGAACTCGGAAACCAGGATCTACCGACGTTCAACGATCAAGCCGAGCGCTACTTGGCTGACACGCTGAATCAGCTTTACGCCTACGGCACGCTGCCCAACCGCTACGTGCCCGAGCGCCAAGCCAACTGGGAGCCGGGTGCCAATCGCCCCGTCATGATGCAGAAGCGCAGCATCGGCGGTGATTTATGGGCGCAGACCGGTCTGTTGCAGGCCGATATCGACGATGGTCTTTCCAAGCGCGGCCCGCTGCGGCTGGTTTATGCGCAGGACGGCAAGCCGCAATACGTCACGTCCACCGCCGCAAATGCGCCGCAGATCCCCACGCAGCGTTGCGCGGGCAAGTGAGCGTGCGCCCGGCCGCGTCAGGCTTTCGCCTGGCGCGCCATCTCGACGCCCTTGTTGGCCAGCGC
>JGI24740J21852_10001120_pt1 | contig 12134 bp, 12 predicted proteins | sample KBSCornC6_FD_21852 | JGI IMG/M metagenome (IMG submission 21852) | reverse complement strand
CCGACGTGGGGCCGATGATCTCGCACGCCGCCGCCGAACGCGCCGAGCGCCTCGTCGACGATGCGGTCGCCGTGGGGGCACGCGTTCTGGCCGGCCACCGCCGGGAAGGATCCGTGTACTGGCCCACGGTGGTCGAGGACGTGCCGTTCTCCTGCGCCCTGTGGTGCGACGAGGCGTTCGCGCCGATCGCCGTGCTCTCCCCGTTCGACAGCGAGGACGAGGCGGTCGCTCAGGCCGACGAGATCGAGTACGCGCTGCACGCCGGTGTCTTCACCTCGGACCTGTCGCGGGCGCTGCGCGTGTCGGAGCGGATCGAGGCCGGCGGCGTGATGATCAACGACTCCTCGGACTACCGGGTCGACAGCATGCCGTTCGGCGGCGCCAAGTACGGGAGCATGGGGCGCGAAGGCGTCCGCTTCGCCTTCGAGGAGATGACGCAGCCGAAGGTGGTCTGCCTCACGATCTGACCCGATCGAGGGGCGGCGCGGCGAGCGGCGCCCCTCACGGATGATCGATGACCTGCGCCAGCGATATCGACGTCACCGTATTCGCCACCCCGGGGAGCGCGGCGATGTGCTCCCAGATCTCGCCGATGCGATCCATGCCGTCCGCCTGCACGATGGCGAGCAGATCGAACTCGCCGGACAGGACGTCGCAGCGCACGATCTCGGGGATCCGGGAGAGCTCGGTCACCACATGCGCGCCCCGCATGCGGTCCTCCCGGTAGACCAGCACGATCGCGGTCGTCCTCCGGGACGCCGCCTCACCGGGCACGACGGTGTAGCCGCCGATGACGCCGTCGCGCTCCATCCGCTCGATGCGCTGCTTCACGGCGTTGCGGGAGAGATGCACGCGCGAGGCGAGAGCGACGAGGGGTGTGCGCGCGTCCGCCGTCAGCTCCGCGAGGATCCTGTGGTCCGTCCCGTCCATCTTGACCCTTCGTAATTCGTGCAATATAAACAACTGAAGATGCAGATATAACACACCAAGTATGAGGGCCGCCACCGTCGGCGGCCCCAGCCCAGGAGGATCGCATGCCCGAACGTCCCGACCGCACCCAGCCCGGCACCCTGTCCGATTCGAGCCTTGCCGTGCACGGCGGAATCCATGTCGATTCGACCCTGGCGCTGCGCACCCCGCTCGTCATGGCGAACTCGTACCAGCTGCCCGACGACCCCAGCGAGATCAGCTGGTCGGCCAATGCGCCGGGCCTCTACACCCGCAACACGGGCGTGAACCAGCAGGCCCTGCAGGAGAAGCTCGCCGCCCTGGACGGCGGGGAGGACGCGGTGGCGCTCGCATCGGGCGTGGCCGCCCTGCACGCCGTGTTCTTCACGTACGTGCGCGCGGGAGACCACGTCGTCGTCAGCGACGTGGTCTACGAGGCCACATGGCGCCTGTGGTCGGAGCTGCTGCCGCAGCGCTACGGCATCGAGGCGACGTTCGTCGACATCACCGACTTCGACGCCGTCCGCGCGGCCATGCGCCCGAACACCCGGCTGGTCTGCGTGGAGGCGATCGCGAACCCTACGACCCAGGTCACCGACGTCGCCGCGATCGCCGAGATCGCGCACGAGGCGGGCGCCCTCCTCATGGTCGACTCCACCTTCACCCCGCCGCCCGTGTACCGTCCACTGCGGGACGGGGCCGACCTCGTCGTGCACTCGCTCTCCAAGTACATCAACGGTCACGGCGACGCCATGGCCGGCGCGGTCGTCGGGCGTCGCGAGCTCATCGATCCGATCAAGGCCGACGCCATGGTCGACATCGGCGGCATCATCTCGCCCTTCAACGCCTGGCTGATCACGCGCGGCTCCGTGACGCTGCCGATGCGCATGCGCCAGCACGGCGAGTCGGCGCAGGCGATCGCCGAGCTCCTCGACGCGGATCCGCGCGTCGCGTACGTCTGCTATCCGGGGCTTCCGTCGCACCCGCAGCACGACCTCGCCGTCCGCCAGTTCGATCGCGGCTTCGGCGGGATGATGTCGTTCGCCGTCGACGGCGACCCGGCGACGCAGAACCGGTTCGTCGCGAACCTGCGCCTGATCACCTCGGGCTTCTCCCTGGGCCATGACGACTCGCTGATCGTGCACACCGGCACCGAGGGAGGGCGGGTCGCCGCCTACCCCGAGCCGTTCCGAAAGCTGGGGCACCTGCGCCTCTCGGTCGGCCTCGAGGACACGGACGACCTGCTGGCGGATCTGAACGCCGCGCTGGACGCCACGTTCGACTGAAGCCCGCGGAGCTCAGCTCGGTGGGAGGCCGAGGGTGGACAGCAGCATCCGTTCCAGGATGGCACCGCCCTCGGCCAGGGCCTCCGCGGCGGCGTCCCGGTCGCCCCGCGCCGTGACATCGATGGTGATCTTCAACCCGTCGAATGCGCCGACGAGGACAGTTGCGAGAATGGCAGCACCCTGCTCCTCCGAGCCCGTCGTCGCGTCCTCGATGAGACCGGCGACGAGGTCGATCCATCGCTGAGTCATCTCCGCCGCGAGTTCTCGCGTCGATTCGACCGCCGCGAGATTGGAAATGAGCCGGGAGATCACCCAGGCATCAGGATCGGCGCGGTGCAGCTCGAGCATCGCGGGCAGCAGCCGTCGCAGGCGCGGCACGCCTGGTGCGGCTGCCTCGAGGAGGTTCTCGACGTCACGGAGCCACCGCGCCTGACGTGCTTCCAGGACGACGACGGCGAGGGTCTCCTTGCTGTCGAAATGGAAGTACACAGAGCCCTTGGACAGGCCGCTCGCATCGATGATGTCGGCCATCCGGGCCTTGTCGTATCCCAGCCGGGCGAACACGCCGGCAGCGGCATTGACGATCGCCTCCCGCGAGGCCGCGCCCTGGGCGGTGGGGCCGGCCGGTCGACCGACCCGTCCCGCGCGCGGAGCGGGCTCGTCGAGAACATCTGGACGCTGAGACACCCTCGTAGTATATTCTCGCTTAAATAGACCGACTGGTTTGTTTAATTAAGGGAGTATCGTGCGCACCATCGCCGCAGGCAGCACCACACTGATCACGGGCGCGTCATCGGGCATCGGTCGCGCCTTCGCCCAGCGCATGGCCGCCGCCGGCAGCGACCTGATTCTCGTCGCACGTCGCCGGGATGTTCTCGAAGAGCTGGCCCGCGAACTGACCGCGCATCATCGGGTGCAGGTCACCGCGATCTCCCATGACCTCGACTCCCCGGGCGCTGCTGCGACGTTGGTGGCCCGGCTCGCCGAGGAGGGGATCGTCGTCGATGCGCTCATCAACAACGCCGGTCTCGGCATCCACGGAGACGTGGGCACGGCCGGTCTGGAGACTGCGATGACACAGATCGCCGTGAATGTGAGCAGTCTCACGGCGCTCACCGCGCTCCTGCTGCCGGCGATGCTGGCCCGCGGGCGTGGAGCAGTCATCAACGTAGCGAGCACCGCGGGGTTCCAGCCCGTGCCGCACATGTCGGTGTACTCGGCGTCGAAGGCGTTCGTGCTCACCTTCACGCGTGCGCTCTGGCGAGAAACGCGCGGTACCGGAGTCGACGTGCTCGCGCTCTGCCCCGGCGCGACCGATACCGCGTTCTTCGCTACCGCCGGAGACGCCGCCTCCGTCGGCAACAGGCGTACGCCGGAGCAGGTCGTCGAGACGGGGCTGCGCGCCCTCCGGCGCGGGCGCCCCTCGGTGGTCGACGGACGTGCCAACGCGTTCGTCTCCTGGCTCGCCCCGCGACTGCCCGAACGCCTGGCGCTGGACATTGCCGAACGCTCCGTCCGTCCCTGAACCCAGACCCGCACCATCACCCTTCACACCATCTGATCAGAGGAGATCACACCATGCAGATCCACGACTTCGCCCAGCGTGCCGCCTCGGCTGTCAACGCGCACGACCCCGCGGCGATCATCGCCCTCTGGGCCGAACCCGCCGAATACGACTCGCCCCTCACCGGTCCCCAGAAGGGACTCGATGCTCTGTTCGAACGCGAGAACGCCCTCTTCGAGGGCTTCAGCGACCTGCGGGCGACGATCGATCCGCTCGGGCAGGAGGGTGACACGGGTTCGATGCTCGTGCGGTTCGAGGGAACGCACGACGGCTCATACGCGGGCCTGGCCCCCACCGGCCGCGCCATCGCCCTCGAGATGATCGCCGTCATCACATTCGGAGACGACGATCGCGTCATCGCCGAACGCATCTTCATTGACACCGCCGACATCGCGGCACAGCTGGGGCAACTCTGATGGCGCGGGCGTATCCGAATACTCGCTGACGTTCCGGTCCGCTGATTCAAGCGAGACGGTCAGCGGTCGACCAGCCGGCTCGACCCGGGAAAAGCGAAACGGCCCGCCGAAGCGGGCCGTTTCTTACTGTCTCAACACAGTGTGCGCCTGGAGGGACTCGAACCCCCAACCTTCTGATCCGTAGTCAGATGCTCTATCCATTGAGCTACAGGCGCATCCGGTCTTTCACAAGACCGCCCGCTCTCGCGGGCCTCGTCAACAATACCCCAGAGGCGGGGCGGAACGCGAATCGAGAGCGCCGCGAACGGTACCGCCGGGCGTGGCGGGGATCAGAGCATCTGGCGAGCGGCGCGCTTCTCCTCGCGCTCCGCCGCCTTCGCGGCCGCTTTGCCGGCCTTCTCCGCAGCCTTCTCCGCAGCCTTGTCGGCCTTCTCGCGGTTCTTGCGGCGCGCGCGCTGGTCCGAGGCGAGCGCCTGCAGGTCGACGAGCCGCAGCGCCTGCATCCGCGCCTCGCGCATCGTGGCGTAGTCCGGATCCTCGTCCGGCCGCATCGCCTCGACCGTGAGCCGGCTCTGCAGGTTCCCTGCGACGTCGCTCCAGGCGGCGGCACGCGCCGCCTCCACGAGGAACCGCAGCGTCTCGGGGTCGTCGGCCATCTCGCGCAGCCGATCGGCCACGGCGGAGGACTGCTTGGCGCGCTTCTTGAGGTTTCGCACGTCGCGGTCGCGGTAGTCGTGCGTGCCGTGCGGATCGGAGTAGCGGCCGTGGGCGCGCTTGCGCAGCTTGTTGGCGAGCTCCGCCGCCTCTTCCGACTCCGCGGCGAGTGCGAGCAGCGCCTCGTGCGCGTCGTTCATGTACTTGGCGACGTCGAAGGATCCGCCCTGCGCGATCGTGCCCACGAGGATGTGGTTCTTGACGGTCAGCCGGGCGGCGGATGTGGCGATCGCCACGCCCTCGGCAATGACGTCCGCGCTCTTTCCCACTCCGACCTCCTCCTCGCATCCACCGTACCGGTTCCCGTTCCGCAACAGCAGGGCGATGCGGCAGGATGGGACAAGCGTCTGCGCCCACCCGACGCATGCGACGAAGCGTGCGAGGGCGCAGCGGTAGGAGGAGCGTTGCCCGTTCTCGACGCATCAGGGCGCAGCAGTGCCATCACCGGCGCCGCCAACGGCATCGGCGCCGACACCGCGCGAGCGCTCGCGCGCCGCGGCGCGGCTTTGGCCCTCATCGACCGGGACCGGGTCGGCCTGGCCCGCATCGCGGATGAATTGCGCGCCACCGGCACCACCGTGACGGTGCATCCGGTCGACCTGCGCGACGACGACGCCGTGGCCGCCGTCGGCGAAGACGTCGAAGCCGCGCACCCCGAGCTGCAGACGCTCATCACGTGCGCCGGATCCTCGATGCTCGGATCCCTCGACCAACTCGCCATGGAGGAGATGCGCTGGCTGATGGATGTGAACCTCTGGGGCACGGTCTCGATCACCAAGGCGCTGCTGCCGGCCCTGCGTCGCGCCCCCGCTGCGCACATCACGCACATCGCCAGCATCTACGCGATCGCCTCGCCCGGCGGGCGGATCCCCTACTCCATGACGAAGTTCGCGGTGCGCGCGTTCTCCGAGGCGCTCATGCACGAGCTCGAGGGATCGACGGTCACGGTCGGTGCGATCTACCCCTCGGGGGTGCGCACGGGCATCATCCTGCACGGGCGCTACGCCTCGTCGATCGACCCCGGGGTGGCCGGTCGCGCCGCCGCCGCACAGGCCGCGATGTACCACATGGAGCCCGCGGACGCGGCCGAGCGCATCGTGCGCGCCACGCTGCGGCGCAGGGCTCGCACGCTGATCGGGCGGGAGACCCGCCTCGTGGATGCGCTGGTGCGGCTCGCACCGGTGCGCTACTGGGGGCCGATGCGGCACCCGCTGCGCGAGGCGATCGACACGACGACCCCGATGTCGCCGCGCTGATCGGTCACTCGCCGGCGACGGAGGCCTCCTGGCGGGCCGCGGCGCGCGCACGGATCGCGGCCGTCTCTGCGTTGTACTCGGCGAGCTTGCGCAGGGCCGTCTCGGTGCCCGCCCTCAGATGACGCTGCACGCGCAGTCGCAGCGTCGCCGTGTCGCGCGCCGCGAACGACTCGAAGATGCGCGCGTGGTCCTCCGCCATGGCGATCAGGTCGTCGTGGTCGCGGAACAGCAGCAGCAGGCGCCCGCGCATCATGCTCAGGATCTCGTTGACCGTGGCGTTGTCGGCGAGCTCCGCCATGATCAGGTGGAACTCCGCCGCTGCGGCATGCGCCGCCTCGGCGTCGCCGACCCCCGCGGCGGCGTACTCGCGCTTGAGCGCCGCCTCGACCTTCGCGATCCCGTCCGACGTGTGCCGGAGCGCCGCGATCTCGAACACGAGGACCTCCAGCACGTCACGCACCTGCGCGATGTCGCGCACGTCGTCCTCGGTGAACTGACGGACCACGGCCCAGGAGCGCGGGCGTGCGGTGAGCATCCCCTCGGCGAGCAGTTGCCGGATCGCCTCGCGCACCGGCAGCCGGCTCACGGCGAGCTCCTCGGCGATGTCCCGTTCGATGAGCCGGTCGCCGGATCGGCGCTGCCCGGACAGGATCGAGTCGCGCAGGAGCCGGACCACCCTGGCCGACTCGAGCTCCACGCTGCCCGCGTTCCCCATGGGGCCATTGTGGCACCGTCGGAGCCGGCTGCGCTTTGTCGGACCGGGTCCATCAACACCGACCCGGCCCGACACGCGTGCCGACCGGGTCAGGGCCGGGTCGGCGTCCCGTGCTCGTCGAGCCAGTCGAGCACCTGCTGCGCCGCGTCCTGCACCGGCAGCGCCGCGTCCACGACGAAGCCGGCTTCACCGGACGCGAGCGGCTCCAGGGTGTCCAGCTGCGAATCCAGCAGCGACGCCGGCATGAAGTGCCCGAGCCGGCGCCCGAGGCGCTCCGCGAGGTCGTGCTTGGTGCCCTTCAGGTGCACGAACTCCACTCCGGGCCGGGCCAGGATCTCGCGATAGCTGCGTCGCAGCGCCGAACAGGTCACCACGCCGGGCTGCCCCGCCTCCTGCTTCGCCACGATCCAGTCACGGATCAGTTCGAGCCATGGGCGGCGGTCCTCGTCGGTGAGCGGGATGCCGGCCTCCATCTTCGCGACGTTCGCCGCGGGATGCAGGTCATCCCCCTCCTGCAGCGCCCAGCCCAGGCGCCCGGCCAGCACTCCGGCCAGCGTGCTCTTGCCGGATCCGGAGACCCCCATGACCACGAGGATCGTCGGCGGTGTGTTCTGCGACATCAGCGACTCCTCCGGTCAGCCTACGAAGGCGCCGATGATCAGGACGCCGACGAGGCCCGTGACCGAGATCAGGCACTCCATGATCGACCACGACTTCAGCGTCTGCGGGATGCTCAGGCCGAAGTATTCCTTGATCAGCCAGAAGCCTGCATCGTTGACGTGCGAGAGGAACAGCGAACCGGCTCCGATCGCCAGGACCAGAAGAGCGGATCCGCCCGCCGACATGTGCAGGTCGTGCACCAGCGGCTGCATGATCCCGGCGGCGGTGATCGTCGCGACGGTGGCGGATCCGGTGGCGACGCGGATCAGCACCGCGACCAGCCAGGCGAAGAACAGCACCACCGGCAGCGCGCCGCCGACGTCCGAGATCGCGTGTGCGATCACCGTGCCGATCGTGGAGTCGACGAGCACCTGCTTGAAGCCGCCGCCCGCACCCACGATGAGCAGGATTCCCGCGATCGCCGGCAGCGAGGACGACACCGAGGCGCCGACCTCCTTGGAGCTCATGCCGCCGCCGCGACCCAGCACGACCATGCCGACGAGCACGGCGATGAGCAGCGCGATGATGGGCTTGCCGAGGAAGTCGATGATGCCCTTCACGGCCGAGGTGTCGGTCGGAGCGACGATGTCGACGATCGCGGCGAGCAGCATTAGGATCACCGGCAGCAGGATGCTGAACAGCGTCGCACCGAAGCTGGGCCGCCTGCGGGCCTGGACCGCCGCGGTGTCACCGGGCTGCGCGGTGTCCTCCGCCGTCTCGAACAGCGCCGGCACGGGCACATCCACCCAGCGGGCGGCGAGGCGGCCGAACAGCGGGCCGGCGATGATCACGGTCGGGATCGCGATGAGCACGCCGAACGCGAGGGTGACGCCGAGGTTCGCGCCGATCAGGCCGATCGCGGCGAGCGGCCCGGGGTGCGGCGGCACCAGACCGTGCATGGCGGACAGGCCCGCGAGCGTCGGGATCGCGATCTTCATGAGCGAGACGCCGGAGCGGCGGGCGACCAGGATGATGACCGGCACGAGCAGCACGAGGCCGACCTCGAAGAACATCGGCAGGCCGATCAGCGCACCCACCAGACCCATGACCCAGGGCAGCGCCGCGGCGCTCGCCTTCGAGATCAGGGTGTCCACGATCCGATCCGCGCCACCCGAGTCGGCCAGCAGCTTGCCGTAGATCGCACCGAGGGCGATCAGCACGCCGACGCCTCCGGCGGTGGATCCGAAGCCGTTGGTGAAGCTCAGCACCGTTTGCGTGGCGGACATGCCCGCGACGAGACCGGTGACGAGTGCGCCGATCACGAGGGAGAGGAACGGATGCAGCTTGACCCAGGTGATGAGCACCACGATCGTCGCGATGCCGATGAGCGCAGCGAGGATCAGCACCCACTCCGGGGCGGTCGTGGTGGGGGGAACGGGATCGGCGGCCGAGAGGAGAGTCCCGGGGACGGCGGCGAGCAGGTTCGATGACATGGCCATGAGCTTCCTTGGTCTGGCGGAGAGATTTCGCTTCAGCGTAAATGATAAGTAGGACTTAATCAAGCAGAGGTCCTCAATAAGCCCTTCTACAGTTCATTCGCACGTCATCTTGCCGGGCTATCGCCATAATGGGCTTCATGGCAGAAGGGACCCGCGAGGCGGCCTCCGCGCAGCACCGCCGGCTGCTCGACACGATCGGTGCGCGCATCGTGGAGGGACACCTGGCGCCCGGCGCCCGGCTGCTGACCGCAGAGGTCGCCGCCGAGTTCGGCGCGTCCCGGTCCGCGATGCGCGAGGTGGTGCGCGTGCTCGAGACCATGGGCATGGTCGAGGTGCGCCGCCGCGCCGGGGTAGAGGTGCTGCCCGCCGATCGGTGGAGCCCGTACGCCCCCGAGGTGATCCGCTGGCGGCTGGACGGATCCGGCCGGCTCCGCGCCCTGCACGAGCTCAGCCAGCTGCGCTCCGCGATCGAGCCGCTCGCCGCCCGACTCGCCGCCGCCCAGGCCGGTCCGGAGCACCGTGCCGCGCTCGTGAAGGCGGTGCTCGGGATGGTCGAGCACGGCGACAGGGCCGACGAGCCCGTCTACCTGCAACACGACATCGACTTCCATGCGGCTGTGCTGCGCGGCTCGGGCAACCCCTACCTCGCCGGTCTCGCCGACGTCGTCGCCGAGCTGCTGCACGGACGCACCGCGCACGCGCTGATGCCGCACCGCGCGGACGAGACCGCCCTGCGGCTGCATCAGGACGTCGCGGCCGCGATCACCTCACGCGACCCCGAGGCTGCAGCGACGGCGATGGCCGCGATCGTGACCGAGGCCGACGACGCCGTGGAGGCGATGGGGAAGCCCGGAGCCTGAGTCACGCCCGGTCGCTGAGCCTGTCGAAGCGCCCGGTCGCCTCGGTCGCGTCCCGCTCGGTGGTCGCGTATTGCGGTTATTGCACTCGGGGAACCGCAATCTGCGACCACTGAGCGCGTCGGGAACGTCCTCCTCGGGGACGGATCCTCGCGTCGGCCCGTGTCCGCCCCGAGGGTTGCCTTAGCCCACGGATAGGTTCCGGCCAGCGCCCGCCTACACACACCCGCGCATAATCGAGGCATGGCGACGGTGAAGAACGAGGCGGGGCGCAGGACGCGGGCTCCCAGCGCGCTGCCGCGCCTGCTCGCCGCCTCCATGCGAGAAGTGCACCGCGTGCGCCGCCCCGCGACGCCGACCGCGCCCGCATTCGACCTGGCGTATGTGCGCACCGGACCGCGTTCGTCCCTGCCGATCGTCGTGATCCCGGGCGGACCCGGGCTCGGATCCGTGCTCCCCTATCGACGCTTCCGGCGGCGGGCCGCGGCTCTCGGGCTCGACGTCATCATGATGGAGCACCGTGGCGTGGGGCTGTCCCGCGCCGACCTCGACGGGCACAGCCTGCCGCTGTCGGCGATGCGCATGGTCGACGTGATCGACGACCTCGCCGCCGTGCTGGATGCGGAGGGCGTGCGCCGCGCCTACATCTCAGGATCCTCCTACGGCAGCTACGTCGCGGCCGGGTTCGGCGCCCGTCACCCGGAGCACGTGGCCGGGATGCTGCTGGACTCCGCCCTGCAGTCGGTCGCGGATCGCGATGCCGAGCGGGCGATGATCCGCGAGCTGTTCGTCGACGGGGACGCCCGGATCGCCGCGTCGGTGCGCGAGCTGCTGGACGACGGATCGGATCCGCGGATCCTCCTCGGCGTGCTGCGCGCGGCCTACGAGCTGGGCGGCGAGGGGCTGCTCGAGCCGCTGCTGCGTCAGCGCGTGCGCGGCGCACGGCGCGCCGGCGACAGCGGTGGTCGGCCCGGTCGAGGCTCCTCCGGACGCGGCTCGGTGTGGTCTGCGCTCGAGGCGTACGTCGACAAGGGCGAGTCCGAGGCGCACGTGCCCGGGTTCTACGAGTTCGATCTCGTCGGCGCGATCGCGTTCCGCGAGCTGGGATTCGGTCCGGATCCGGACGGATCCGTCCTCGACCCCTCCCTCACCTACGCGTCGATCGCCGACCAGTTCCCCCGGTTCACCGGCGAGCCCTTCGACCTGACCGCCGCGGCGGCGGACTTCGACTGGCCGACCGTGCTGCTGACCGGATCCCGTGACCTGCGCACCCCGGCCGCCGTGGCGCAGCGCGTGGCCGAGGCCGCGCCGGACACGGTGCTCGTCGAGATCGAGAACGGGCACAGCGCCCTCGAATCGCACCCGCTCGCCCTGCTGCACGCGCTGCAGCGGCTGAGCCGTGGCGAGCAGCGGCGCCTGCCCGCCGAGAGCGCGATGATGAGCGCGCTCCCCCGCCGCGGGTTCGTGGCCGGCCTGCCCCGGCTGCTCGCCACGGGCACGCGCTGGGAGGCCGCGCTCCGGTCGTGACCGCGCGGTGCGCGCCCGGTGATCGGTCCATACCGGAATGGATCCCCGGTCCATTCGGTTGCATAGACAGTGACCTCCTCCCGCTCCGATCTCCTCGCCGCCGACACCGCGATGGGCGCCGTGACCCTGCTCGTCGCCGACCTCGACGCCATGACCGCGTACTACCGCGACGCGGTCACGCTGCGGGTGCTGTCGGCCGAAGGCGACCGAGTGGTGCTGGGTCGCGGAACCACGCCGGTGGTGATCCTGCAGCACAGCCCCGAACTGAGGCACGCGGCACCGCGCGCCGCCGGACTGTTCCATACCGCGATCCTGTTCGAGACGCAGGCGGCACTGGCCGCTGCGCTGTACTCGGTCGCGCAGCGCGCCCCCGGGACCTTCACCGGCAGCGCCGATCATCTGGTGAGCCAGGCCTTCTACTTCACGGATCCCGAGGGCAACGGCGTCGAGCTGTACTGGGATCGCGATCGCACGCAATGGAGCTGGGCGCACGGCCGGATCGAGATGGACACCCTGTACCTGGATCCGAACGCCTTCCTGAGTGAGCACCTCACCGAGTCCGCCGCCGAGGATCCGGTGATCGGCGGCGCGACCGTGGGCCACGTGCACCTCTCGGTCGGCGACGTGACCTCCGCACGCGAGTTCTATGTGCAGCGGCTCGGGTTCGAGACGACGGCGGAGCTCGGCGGATCCGCACTGTTCGTGAGCGCCGGCGGCTACCACCACCACATGGCGATGAACACGTGGAACAG
>JGI24740J21852_10001119_pt1 | contig 12136 bp, 10 predicted proteins | sample KBSCornC6_FD_21852 | JGI IMG/M metagenome (IMG submission 21852) | reverse complement strand
GCGAGCGACCGCGAAACTCACCGCCGACGATCCTCACCGCGCGTCAGCCCCTGCCGCCCTTGGGACCGCCCCTGCCGGGGCCACCCCGACCGGAACCGCCGCGCGGACCGCCAGACGGGCGACCTGCACCGCCGGGTTTGCCGCCAAAGCCGCGCGAGCCACCGGGTTTTCCACCCGGCTTACCGCCAAAGGATTTGCCGCCGCCTGGCTTCTTGCCGAAGGGCTTGCCGGCCGGCCGATCGCCTTGCGGGCGATCACCGAAGGGTCGGTCACCACGGGGCGGACGATCACCAAACGGACGATCCCCCTGCGGGCGAGCGCCGCGGGGACGTTCGGAGCGCTGCTCGCCGCCGAAAGACTTGCTGCGCGGACGCTCGTCTCCCTCGGCGCGCGGACGTCGATCACCACGGGGCTTATCGCCGAAAGGCCGGTCGCCACGCGCGGGCCGATCTCCGAAGGAGCGCTCGGAGCGGGCCTCCCCCTGGAAGGATTTCCCACGAGGACGATCGCCACCCTCTGGCCGCGAACCACGTTCACCACGCGGACGATCGCCAAACGGACGATCTCCGCGGGGACGATCACCTTGCGGGCGATCGCCGCGAGGGCGCTTGCGGTCAAAACCTTCATCATCGCCACGCGACCGGCGCGGAGCTTCCTCGCTCGAACGGATCCACTCGCCATCGCCCTCGTCGACGCGGTTGATGCGAACGCGCGGGCCTTCGTCCGGACGGTCGAAGCCGCTGCGCTGCGGGCGTTCGGGCTCGCCGCGCCGGGAGGCGGTCTTTGCATTCTTGGCCGCCTTCGCGGCTGCCTTTTCGCCGAGCGGGCGGGCGCCGGGCGCCATCCAGACATTGGCGCTGCGGCGCGGGCCGAGCGGCTGGCGCTTCTGACGGTCATCGTCCTTGTGCCCAACATCGCGGCCGCCTTCGCGACGATCGTCGCGCTTGGCATCGCGTTTGGTATCGAGACGGCTGAGCGCACGTTCGCGCTTATCCTCGGGACGCTCCCGACGCGGGCGCTCTTCCTTGCCCGCGCGAACCGGGGGCGTCCGCGCCGGCTTGGCATCCGCCTCTTCGGGCTCGGCAATGGCCGGGGCGTTATAGAGCGGCGCATCGAAATTCGCCTTGGCGTCCTCGACCAGGCGAGGGCCGAGCTGGTCGCGCAGCGTGCGACCGCGCACCTCAAGCACATGGCCTTCCGACAGCTCGCCGAGCTGGAACGGGCCATAGGAAATGCGGATCAGGCGGTTGACCTCGAGGCCGAGCGCGCCGAGCACGTTCTTGATTTCGCGGTTCTTGCCTTCGCGCAAGCCCATGGTGATCCAGACGTTGGACCCTTGCGTGCGATCGAGCGTCGCGTCGATCGAGCCATAAAGCACGCCGTCAACGGCAATGCCTTCCTTCAGCTTGTCGAGCGCTTCCTGATCGATCTCACCATGAGCGCGCACGCGATAACGGCGCAGCCAGCCGGTGGTCGGCAATTCCAGAACACGGGCAAGGCCGCCGTCATTGGTCAGCAGCAGCAAGCCTTCGGTGTTGATATCGAGGCGGCCGATCGACATAACGCGCGGCAGCTCTTCCGGCAGATTATCGAAAACGGTCGGGCGTCCCTCAGGATCGGCATTGGTGGTCACCAGGCCGGCCGGCTTATGGTAGAGCCACAGGCGCGTGCGCTCGATGCCGCGTATCGGCACGCCGTCGACCTCGATCTTATCAGTCAGGGTCACGTTGACCACCGGCGTATCGAGGAGCACGCCGTTCAGCTTGACGCGGCCATCGAGGATCATGCGCTCGATATCGCGGCGCGAGGCCACACCAGCGCGCGCCATCACCTTGGAAATGCGCTCGGCCTTTCCATCCTCGACTGCGGTTTCATCCGCAGCCTTGACGGTTGCGGCCTTCGCAGGCTTCGCGCCATCGCGCTTTATCGTCTTCTTGTCGCCAGCAAAGGGTTTAGACCCAGGCCGCTTGGGCTTGTCATTCATCGTCATTTGTTGTTTGCCTGAATTTTTAACGCGTGTTCCTATCAGGTCACGCCCTTGCGGTTAAGTGGAAAAACTTGAATGGCGGCTACAAATCAATTCATGGAGCTTGCTTTGACCGAAGCGCGCCGTGCCGGAGAGCGTGGCGAAGTACCGATCGGCGCCGCAGTCGTGCTCGACAGCAAAGTCATCGCCACTGCCGGCAACCGTACCCGCGAGCTCAACGACATCACCGCCCACGCCGAAATCGTCGCCATCCGCCTGGCCTGCGAGGAATTGGGCCAGGAACGTCTTGCGGGCGCCGATCTCTATGTGACGCTGGAACCCTGCACCATGTGCGCGGCCGCCATTTCGTTCGCGCGCATCCGACGTCTCTACTACGGCGCCGAGGATCCCAAAGGCGGCGGTGTCGACAATGGCGTGCGCTTCTATCGCCAGCCGACCTGCCATCATGCGCCGGAGGTCTATTCCGGCCTCGGCGAGACCGCATCCGCCGACATCCTCAGAGGTTTCTTTCAGGCGAAACGCTCCGAAGACTGAAAAGCGGCGGCTTTGATGCCGCCGCCTTGAAGGCTTTTATTGGAAAGGCTTCCACCAGCTGCTGTTGCTCGTCTGCTGCGCGGCCTCGGCGTCCTTCTTGCGCTTCTTTTCCTTCTTCGACTCGGGTGTGCCGAGATCGTTGAGGGCAGCCTGGTCGGCAACCTGACGATATTGCTGCGGCGGGTCGATGAGGTAACGGCGCTGATCGATATAGCTGCCGGCCTGATCCTGGCGCGCGGCACGATAGGCTGCCGTCTGCTGTGCTTCGCTCATGTGATTCTTGGCGCTGTCAGCCTGAGCCAGCGGCGAGCGATAGTTGACGTCGTTCTTCTTCTCGTCGGCTTCCGCGGCAAGGCGCTTGCGGGCGTCTTCCGGCGATTCGAGCCAGGCCGGGTTGTCCTTGCTTGCCAGGGACTGCTGTGGAGCGGTCAGAGTGTCTTTGCTTCCGGCAACGACCAGACCGGGGCGGTTCGGATATTTCACGCCCTTGTCCTTCGGCGTAGCGGCCGAAACGGAGGCGATGTCGCCGAGGTCATCCAGGAGCTGGACGCCGGCCGTCTTGTCGGTGCCGTAAGTCGGGCTGCTAAGGCAACCGGACATGGCGCCGCAGCCAACCACAAGTGCCGCCAAGCTGACGCCGACACGAACCTTATGCATCGCTCTCATGAAAACCCTTCCCAGCCATGCCGGAATAAACGCAAATAGGACCCCATTCAACGGCAACTGCCGTAAAATTCTGGCCATTTTCAGGCAGCTTTTACCGGATGAACGCCGCAAAGGCAATTCATCCGGCAATTTTCTTCAGTTGACAGCGGCAAGTTCGCGCAGTGCCGCGGCGTCACGCGCCGAGACATCCGGGTATTCCGGATCGGAGCCGACATCCGTCGTGATGCGCCAGGAACGGGCGCACTTTCGGCCCTCCGCGAGCTTGGGCACGACACTGACCTTGGCATCGTCGTCGAGGCGGAAGGCATCCGCAGGGCCCTGCTCACCCAGGATGATGATATCGGAGGTGATGCAGATTTCCGAGAAGTCCTGGCCCTCGAGCACCTTCAGCAGCTCGGGGTCGGCGACGTAGACGACCGGAGCAGCTTCCAGAGAGGAGCCGATCCGCTTGTCCTTGCGCTCGATTTCCAGCGCGCCGGTGACGACGCTGCGCACAGCGCGGATCTTCTTCCACTTCTCGGCCAGCGCCTCGTTCTTCCATTCGACGGGAACGGTCACGAACTGCTCGAGGTGAACAGAGACTGCCGACGGATTGCGCGAGAGCCATGCCTCTTCCGTGGTGAAGGGCAGCATCGGCGCCAGCCACGTCACCATGCAGTCGAAGATCGAGCGGATGACGGCAAGCGAGGCGCGGCGGCGCAAGCTCGACGGCGCATCGCAGTAAAGCGCATCCTTGCGGACGTCGAAGTAGAAGGCCGAAAGCTCGACATTGGCGAAATCGATCAGAGCGCGGGCGATGCGCTTGAAGTCGAAGGCATCGTAGCTTTCGCGCACCAGTTCATCGAGTTCGGCGAGACGGTGCAGCATCAGCTGCTCCAGCTCCGGCATGTCGGCATAGGCGATGACTTCGCCCTTATCGTGCGCCAGCGTGCCGAGCATCCAGCGGATGGTGTTGCGCAGCTTGCGATAGGCATCGACATTGGTCTGGATGATGGCCTTGCCGACGCGCAGATCTTCCGAATAGTCCGACGTCATGACCCAAAGGCGGAGGATGTCGGCGCCCGCATCCTTCATCACCTCTTGTGGCGAAGTGACGTTGCCCTTGGATTTCGACATCTTCTCGCCCTTCTCATCCATGGTGAAGCCATGGGTGAGGACGGCATCGTATGGCGCACGGCCACGCGTCGCGGCACTTTCGAGCAGCGACGAATGGAACCAGCCGCGATGCTGGTCGGAGCCTTCGAGATAGAGGTCAGCCGGCCATTTCAGGTCCGGGCGGTCTTCCAGCGTGAAGGTGTGGGTCGAACCGGAATCGAACCAGACATCAAGGATATCCATGACCTGCGTCCAGGCCTCGTTGGCCTTTTCGCCGAGGAAGCGTTCACGCGCACCTTCGGCAAACCAGGCATCGGCGCCTTCCTGCTCGAAAGCCTCGAGGATACGGGCGTTCACACGATCGTCCTGCAGGATGTTGCCCTGCTCGTCGACGAAGATCGCGATCGGCACGCCCCAGGCGCGCTGGCGCGACAGCACCCAATCAGGGCGCTGCTCGATCATGGCGCGCAGGCGGTTCTGGCCTGCAGCCGGCACGAAACGGGTGTCGTCGATCGCCTTCAGGGCGCGCGAACGCAGCGTCGAACCGTCGGCAAAGTCCTTGTCCATATAGACGAACCATTGCGGCGTGTTGCGGAAGATGACCGGCTTCTTGGAGCGCCAGGAGTGCGGATAGGAATGCTTCAGCCTGGCCGCGCGCAAACAGCGTGTTCGTCTCGATCAGCGCCTTGATGACGAGGTCGTTGGCATTGCCCTTCTTGCCGTTGTCGTCCATGACACGGCCACCTTCGAAGCCCGGGGCATCGGCGGTGTAGAAGCCCGCGTCGTCGACAGGGAACGGGATGGCGGAGGAAATCCCGCGCTTTTCAAGATCGCGGGCATGCGACGTCCAGGCGTCAAAGTCTTCGCGGCCGTGGCTGGGCGCCGTGTGCACGAAGCCCGTGCCGGCATCATCGGTGACGTGATCGCCATCGAGCAGCGGCACCTTGAAGCCGTAGCCGAGAGAGGCGAGCGGATGAGCACAGGTGAGTGCGGCCAGATCAGCGGCGGTCACGTCGCTCACGCGCTTGTATTGCAGCTTTGCCTTGGCGAAGGATTCCTCGGCGAGCTTGTCGGCGAAAACAAGCTTTTCGCCGGGGCGTGGGCCGAAATCATTGGCAGCTTCCGTGACCTCATAGAGTCCGTAGGACACGCGCGAGGAGTATGCGATTGCGCGATTGCCGGGGATCGTCCAGGGGGTGGTCGTCCAGATGACCACAAAGGCGCCGGCGAGATGCGCCGGGCCTTCAGCCACCGGGAACTTTACCCAGATCATGTCGCTCTCGACATCGGCATATTCGACTTCAGCTTCGGCGAGCGCAGTACGCTCGACCACCGACCACATGACCGGTTTGGAGCCACGATAAAGCTGACCGGTACGGGCGATCTTCAAAAGCTCGCCGGCGATGCGGGATTCCGCATGGAAGTTCATGGTCAGATAGGGATTGTCGAAATCGCCCGTGATGCCGAGGCGCTTGAACTCCTCGGACTGGATCTTGATCCAGCCAGCGGCAAAGTCGCGGCATTCCTGGCGAAACTCGTTCACCGGGACCTCGTCCTTGTTCTTGCCCTTCTCGCGGTATTTCTCCTCGATCTTCCATTCGATCGGCAGGCCGTGGCAGTCCCAGCCCGGAACGTAATTGCTGTCATAGCCGCGCATCTGGAACGAGCGGGTGATGACGTCCTTGAGGATCTTGTTCAGCGCATGGCCGATGTGGATGTGGCCATTGGCATAGGGCGGACCATCATGCAGCACGAACTTTTCGCGGCCAGCGGCGGAAGAGCGCAGCTTCTTATAGAGGTTCATCTCCTCCCAACGCTTCACCAGTTCCGGCTCCTTCTGCGGCAGCCCGGCGCGCATCGGGAAATCGGTTTCCGGCAGGTAAAGGGTCTTGGAGTAATCCATCTTTTCAGCGGTATCGGTCATAGTCGTGACAGTTGCCTCGGTGTCTCGGGCGTCTTGCGCCTCAACTGGCGCAGCCATACGGGGATTTTTCGGCGGCGGAAAGCGCCTCGTGAACGAGACGCCAAAAACCCGGACCTTCCGGCAGCTTAAAGCGCGCGGAAGGCCGGGCCAATAATTCGTATCGCGTGGCTCAGCCGAAATTGGGTCATGGTCGCCGGTTCATAGGCGTTTTTTCCAGGGAAAGGAAGAGGAAACAGTTGCGGCAATCCATAGAAAAGCCGCGGACGTTTCCGCCCGCGGCCAATTTGAGGGTCTATCTAATTAGGCTCGTGCTGCTGCCCGTGCCGGCACGACCGCATTGACGATAACGGCCACGACGATATTGGCGAGAAGCGCCAGCAGCCCCGTATAGACGGTGAAGCCGGTTTCGCCGAGCGGAACCATGTGCAGCGGCTTCCAGCCGGCATCCCATACGAGATAGGTGCCGCCAAAGAAGCCGACGAACCAGCCGGCGAGCAGAGCGGGTGCACGAAACCACTTGGTATAGAGACCGAAGACCAGAGCCGGCAGCGTCTGCAGGATCCAGATGCCGCCCAAAAGCTGGAGATCGAGCGCGAACTGCGTCGGCAGGAAAATGATGACGAGAAGCGCTCCGACCTTGACGACAAGCGATGTCATCTTGGCGACCTTCGCCTCGCCGGCATCGGAAACCTGCGGATCAATGTAAGCCTTCCAGAAGTTGCGGGTGAAGAGGTTGGCAGCGCCAATGCTCATCACGGCCGCGGGAACGAGCGCGCCGATGGCGATGGCCGCGAAGGCGAAGCCAGCAAACCAACTCGAGAACAAGGTCTGGAACAGTGCAGGCACCACGTCATTGGCGCTGTCCAGCTTCAGATTTGCCGCGTGGCCCATATAGCCAAGCAGCGCCAAGAGACCGAGCAGCAGCGTGTAGGCCGGCAGCAGCACCGCATTCTTGCGGATGGTATTGCCGCTGTTGGACGCGAAGATGCCGGTCAGCGTATGCGGGTACATGAAGGCCGCCAGAGCCGAGCCGAGCGCCAACGTCGCATAGGCGACGTACTGGTTGCCGCCGAGCAGCAGACTACCCGCCCCCTTGGCTTTGAAATCCGCATCGGCCGCGGCAAAGACATTCGCATAGCCACCGAGTTTCGCCGGAATGAGCGCGATGGCCGCGATCACCACGATGTAGATCATGATGTCCTTGACGAAGGCGATCAGCGCCGGAGCGCGAAGGCCGGCCGAATAGGTATAGAGCGCCAGGATGATGAAGGCGACGGCGAGCGGCAGTTCACCATGAAGTCCGAGCGCCTTGAATACCGCCGTCATACCGACGAGCTGCAGGGCGATATAGGGCATCGTCGCGATAACGCCCGTCAGAGCGACTGCCAGTTCCAGCGCCCGCGAGCCATATTGGCCGTGTACGATATCGCCGGCCGTGACGTAACCATGATCCTTCGCACGCCTCCAGAGAAGCGGCATGACCATGAAGACGAACGGATAGACGACGATCGTATAGGGCAGCGCGAAGAAGCCATAGGCGCCGACCGTGTAGACCAGCGCCGGGACGGCGATCACGGTGTAAGCGGTGTAGAAATCGCCGCCGACCAGGAACCAGGTGATCCAGGTCCCGAAGGTGCGGCCGCCGAGGCCCCATTCGTCGATATGAGCAAGGGTCTTCGGCCTACGCCAGCGGGCAGCTACAAAGCCCATGACGGTGACGAGCGCCAAAAAGAAGATGAAGACGGCAAGCGCAGTCGGATCGATATCAGTCATCATGGCGCATGCTCCGATAGGCGATCCAGGTCAGAATAGCGGTGATTGGCACCCACGCCAGCTGATACCAGTAGAAGAAAGGGAAACCCAACAGCACAGGATCGTGGCTGTTGTAGAAGGGGACCCAAAGCAAACCAATATAGGGAATAACGAGCAGCCAGCAGGCCGCCGTCCCGAAACGTTTATCCATCTCGTGCGCCTTTCGGAAAAATGGGCGCGGCGACTCGCACCCGGCTATATGAGCATTGCAACATCCTTCCCACCCGCTCAAGGCAAAAAGATATTGCAGCGCCGCAATCCCCGCGCGCAATTCGGCGAGTAAAATCAGCTGAAAGCGATGACCCGGTCGAGTTCGCTGAGCGGCTGGACACCGGCGAGCAGCGCGCGTGCCTCGTCCTCATCCTTGCGGATCTGCGCGACCAGCGGATCGAGACCGTCGAACTTCAGTTCGGGGCGGAGATAACCGAAGAAGGAGACCGAACAGACCTGTCCGTAGAGATCGCCGCTGAAATCGAAGACAAAGGTTTCCAGCAGCGGCGCCCCGTTGTCCGTTACCGTCGGACGCCGGCCGTAACTGGCGACGCCATCGCGGATGGTGCCATCGGCCGTTCGAAAGCGAACCGCATAGATGCCTGCCCTCAGCGATGTCTCGGGTGGCAGCTGCATGTTTGCCGTAGGGAAGCCGAGCGTGCGACCGAGCTTTTCGCCACCGATGACAGGCGCCTGAACGGTATAGCGATAGCCGAGCAGACCCGCGGCTTGGGCAACGTCGCCGTCCGCGAGCAGCGTACGAATGCGGCTCGACGAGATGACCTCCGTGTTTTCGTCGCGGAAGGCATCGATCAACGTCACGCCGAAGCCGTTATGGCTGCCGGCATTCATCAGGAAGGCGGGGCCTCCCTGACGATCATGGCCAAAATGAAAATCGAAGCCGGTGACGACTTCCGATGCGTGCAGCCAGTCGATCAGGATCGAATGCACGAATTCATCCGCCGAGCGCTGCGAGAAAGTGCGATCGAAAGGATATTCAATGACGGCGTTGAAGCCGAGCGCTTCCAGCAGCCGCGCTCGCAAAGGCGCAGGCGTCAGGCGGAACACGGGTTGATCGGGCTTGAAAACGGTGCGCGGATGCGGCTCGAAAGTCAGCACCAGCGCCGGAATGCCGCGCTCTCTGGCGATCTCCAGCGCGCGCGTCAGCACCGATTGATGGCCGCGGTGCACGCCGTCGAAATTGCCGATGGCGACCACGCCGCCCTTCAAGGCATCGGGAAGCGGCTCGCGGGTTTCGTTGCGGTGGAAAACGGTCATCGACTGCCACTCTCCTCAGACAAGGCGCGGCATCCACCACTTCGGCGAAGCCTGCTCGCGCGCCAGGAAGGCGCCGAGAGCGGCCTCATCCGTATGCCCCTCGACGACATATTCGCGGGCGTGGATGCCATGGCTGATATAAAGAAGATCGAGGCCATAATCGAGTGCGCCGCGTACGTCGGTCGGCATGCCGTCGCCGATCGCCACGACGCGCGACAGCGGAAATTCGCTCTTGACCTCGCGGGCCGTCGCGATCGCTGCATCGTAAATCGGCTGGTGCGGCTTGCCGGCGATGCGCGTCTGGCCGCCGAGCCGCTCATAATAGGCGGCCATGGCGCCGGCGCAGGGGATCATGCGATGGCCGCGCTCGACCACCAGATCCGGGTTGGCGCAGATCAGCGGTACGTGACGGGCCGACCAGGCCGTCAGCATCTCGGTATAATCGTCAGGCGTTTCGGTCTCGTCATCGAAGAAGCCGGTGCAGACGATGCTTTCCGCTTCGCCGGCATCGACCCGCTGAACGTCAAGACCTTCGAGGATACCAATGTCGCGCTCCGGACCGAGCAGAAACACCTTCTTCGGTCCCTCGGCAATCAGCTTGCGGGTGACATCGCCCGAGGTGATGATGCGATCGTAAACGCTGTCGGGAACACCGATCGCACGCAGCTGCTCGACGACCTTCGGAGCAACGCGCGGAGAGTTGGTGATGAGGACGACCGCAAGGCCTTCGTCGCGAGCGGCTTCGAGCGCGATGGAGGCTTCCTTGTAGGCCGTGACGCCATTATGAAGCACGCCCCAGACATCGCAGAGCGCAACATCATAAAGTCCGCCGATGTCGCGAAAGCTCTCGATCCGTTTGCCCATGCCGTCCTCGCATCAAATAAATCACGGGCTGACATCGCAAACCGGCCGGCAAATTACAAGAGCGCCATGCAAGGTTTTTGCGTCGCACAAGGCCTGAGCAGCAGGCGTGGGCAAGGTCGGCGAGCGGCAAGATTGCGCAGCGGAAGCAACGGGATGACGCTCTGGAAAAGGCTTGACCTGACCCTGTCTTCACGAGGGCAAAATGAGAGAACCTTTGCAACGACATGCTACGCGGCTTCGCCATGGGTGTTAATCATCCTCAAAACAAGCCGAGGCGCGCCGCAAAAAATTCACAGTGCTGTCCTTGACTCGTCCGGAAGCCACCCCTAAATCACGGTCGCTAGCACTCTCTGAGGATGAGTGCTAACAAAATCCATACGGATCCCCGCTGATCCGTGAATGTCATTTGATCGAGGGATTAGACAATGGCAAGCACCAATTTCCGCCCCCTTCATGACCGCGTCGTCGTTCGTCGCGTCGAGTCGGAAGAAAAGACCAAGGGTGGGATCATCATTCCCGACACCGCCAAGGAAAAGCCGCAGGAAGGCGAAATCGTCGCCGTCGGTTCCGGCGCTCGTGATGAGGCCGGCAAGGTCGTAGCACTCGACGTCAAGGTTGGCGATCGCGTTCTGTTCGGCAAGTGGTCGGGCACTGAAGTCAAGCTCAACGGCGAAGACCTTCTGATCATGAAGGAAGCCGACATCATGGGCATCATCGGCTAATTGGCCGGTTCCCTTTTCCGATAAAGCTGACGGGTCTTAAAGCCCGGAAAACGCGAATTCAGGAGTTTCAAACATGGCAGCTAAAGAAGTAAAATTCGGCCGCAGCGCCCGCGAAAAGATGCTTCGTGGCGTCGACATCCTCGCTGACGCAGTGAAGGTCACGCTCGGCCCGAAGGGTCGTAACGTCGTCATCGACAAGTCCTTCGGCGCTCCGCGCATCACCAAGGACGGCGTCTCCGTCGCCAAGGAAATCGAACTCGAAGACAAGTTCGAAAACATGGGCGCCCAGATGGTCCGCGAAGTTGCTTCGAAGACCAACGACGTCGCCGGTGACGGCACCACCACCGCAACCGTTCTTGCCCAGGCGATCGTTCGCGAAGGCGCCAAGGCTGTTGCAGCCGGCATGAACCCGATGGATCTGAAGCGCGGTATCGACCTCGCTGTTGCAGAAGTCGTNAAGGATCTCCAGGCCAAGGCCAAGAAGATCAACACCTCGGAAGAAGTTGCCCAGGTCGGCACGATCTCCGCAAACGGCGAAAAGCAGATCGGTCTCGATATTGCTGAAGCCATGCAGAAGGTCGGCAATGAAGGCGTCATCACGGTTGAAGAAGCCAAGACCGCCGAAACCGAACTCGAAGTCGTCGAAGGCATGCAGTTCGACCGCGGCTACCTCAGCCCCTACTTCGTGACCAACCCGGAAAAGATGATCGCCGACCTCGAAGACGCGTTCATCCTCCTGCATGAGAAGAAGCTCTCGAACCTGCAGGCCATGCTTCCGGTTCTCGAAGCCGTCGTTCAGACCGGCAAGCCGCTCCTCATCATCGCTGAAGACGTCGAAGGCGAAGCTCTTGCGACCCTCGTCGTCAACAAGCTGCGCGGCGGCCTGAAGATCGCTGCCGTCAAGGCTCCGGGCTTCGGTGATCGCCGCAAGGCCATGCTGGAAGACATCGCCATCCTGACGGGCGGCACTGTCATCTCCGAAGACCTCGGCATCAAGCTTGAGTCCGTCACCCTCGACATGCTCGGCCGTTCCAAGAAGGTTTCGATCTCCAAGGAAAACACCACGATCGTCGACGGCGCTGGCGCCAAGTCCGACATCGAGGGCCGCGTTGCCCAGATCAAGGCTCAGATCGAAGAAACCACCTCCGACTACGACCGCGAAAAGCTGCAGGAACGTCTTGCCAAGCTCGCTGGCGGCGTTGCCGTGATCCGCGTTGGCGGCTCGACGGAAGTCGAAGTGAAGGAAAAGAAGGACCGCATCGA
>JGI24740J21852_10001118_pt1 | contig 12142 bp, 10 predicted proteins | sample KBSCornC6_FD_21852 | JGI IMG/M metagenome (IMG submission 21852) | reverse complement strand
AATCTTGAGAAGCACCAAAATGAAAAGGCGCCGAGGGCATTCCACCCTCGGCGCCTTTTCATTTGACTACGGCGGGAACGACCCACCGCAGTCGCGAAACACCTTTACATCTGCACGGTGTCGGCCACTTCCTTGAAGTCTTCGATCTGGTCGAAGTTCATGTACTGGTAGATCTTGTCGCCGTTCGCGGTGAGCACGCCCATGTCGGCCATGTACTCTTCCTTGGTCGGAATCTTGCCCAGACGCGAGCAGATTGCCGCCAGTTCCGCCGAGCCAAGGTACACGTTCGTGTTCTTGCCCAGGCGGTTCGGGAAGTTACGAGTGGACGTCGACATGACCGTCGCGCCTTCGCGCACCTGTGCCTGGTTGCCCATGCACAGCGAGCAGCCCGGCATTTCGGTACGTGCGCCGGCCGTGCCGAACACGCCGTAGTGGCCTTCTTCGGTCAGCTGCTTCTGGTCCATCTTGGTCGGCGGCGCAACCCACAGCTTGACCGGAATGTCGCGCTTGCCTTCCAGCAGCTTCGACGCGGCACGGAAGTGACCAATGTTGGTCATGCACGAGCCGATGAACACTTCGTCGATCTTGGCACCGGCAACGTCGGACAGCGTCTTCACGTCGTCCGGATCGTTCGGGCAGGCCACGATCGGCTCATGGATGTCGGCCAGGTCGATCTCGATGACGGCGGCGTACTCGGCGTCGGCATCCGGCTGCAGCAGTTCCGGATCGGCCAGCCACTGCTCCATCGCCTTGATGCGGCGCTGCAGGCTGCGCGGGTCTTGGTAGCCCTGCGCGATCATCCACTTGAGCAGCGTGATGTTGCTGTTCAGGTATTCGATGATCGGTTCCTTGTTCAGGTGCACCGTGCAACCGGCGGCCGAACGCTCGGCAGACGCATCCGAGAGCTCGAACGCTTGCTCGACCTTCAGGTCAGGCAGACCTTCGATTTCGAGGATGCGGCCCGAGAAGATGTTCTTCTTGCCTTGCTTGGCGACCGTCAGCATGCCCTGCTTGATCGCGTACAGCGGAATCGCGTTTACAAGGTCACGCAGCGTAACGCCCGGCTGCATCTTGCCCTTGAAGCGAACCAGCACCGATTCCGGCATGTCCAGCGGCATCGTGCCGGTGGCGGCCGCGAACGCGACCAGGCCCGAACCTGCCGGGAAGCTGATGCCGATCGGGAAGCGCGTGTGCGAGTCGCCGCCGGTGCCGACGGTGTCGGGCAACAGCATGCGGTTCAGCCACGAGTGGATCACGCCATCGCCCGGGCGCAGCGCGATACCGCCGCGCGTGCTGATGAAGTTCGGCAGCGTCTGGTGCGTCTTCACGTCCACCGGCTTCGGATACGCAGCGGTGTGGCAGAACGACTGCATGACGAGGTCGGCCGAGAAGCCGAGGCACGCCAAGTCCTTCAGTTCGTCGCGGGTCATCGGGCCCGTGGTGTCTTGCGAGCCGACCGAGGTCATCTTCGGTTCGCAGTACGTGCCCGGGCGGATGCCTTGGCCTTCCGGCAGGCCGCACGCGCGGCCAACCATCTTTTGCGCCAGCGAGAAGCCCTTGCCGCTGTCGGCCGGCTGATGCGGCAGGCGGAACAGCGTCGACGGTGCGAGGCCCAGCGCTTCACGCGCCTTGGCGGTCAGGCCGCGGCCGATGATCAGCGGAATGCGGCCACCGGCGCGCACTTCGTCGAACAGCACGTCGGACTTGACCTGGAATTCGGCGATGACCTTGCCGTCCTTCAGCGCCTTGCCTTCGTACGGGCGCAGTTCAACCACGTCGCCCATTTCCATTTGCGACACGTCGAGTTCGATCGGCAACGCGCCGGCGTCTTCCATCGTGTTGTAGAAGATCGGGGCGATCTTGCCGCCCAGGCACACGCCGCCGAAACGCTTGTTCGGGACGAACGGGATGTCTTCACCCGTGAACCACAGCACCGAGTTGGTGGCCGACTTGCGCGAAGAGCCGGTGCCGACCACGTCGCCCACGTAGGCGACCAGGTGACCCTTTTCCTTCAGCGACTCGATAAACTTGACCGGGCCGCGCTTGCCGTCTTCTTCAGGCGTGATGCCGGGGCGTGCGTTCTTCAGCATCGCCAGCGCGTGCATCGGGATGTCCGGGCGGGTGGTAGCGTCCGGGGCCGGCGACAGGTCGTCGGTGTTGGTTTCGCCCGTGACCTTGAACACGGTGATGGTCAGGCTTTGCGGCACTTCCGGACGGCTCGTGAACCATTCGGCGTCGGCCCAGCTTTGCAGCACGGCCTTGGCGTTCGCATTGCCCTTGTCGGCCAGTTCCTTCACGTCGTGGAACTGGTCGAACATCAGCAGCGTCTTTTTCAGCGCTTCGGCAGCGGTGGCGCCCACTTCGGCGTCGGACAGCAATTCGATCAGCGGCTGGATGTTGTAGCCGCCCAGCATCGTGCCGAGCAGTTCGGTAGCGTGGGCACGCGAGATCAGCGCGCAGGCGGTCTCGCCCTTCGCCACGGCGGCCAGGAAGCCGGCCTTCACGCGGGCGGCTTCGTCCACGCCGGCGGGCACACGGTGGGTGATCAGGTCGACCAGGGTCTGCTCTTCGCCAGCGGGCGGATTGGTCAGCAGTTCGACCAGTTCAGCGGTCTGTTGAGCCGTCAGCGGCAACGGGGGAATACCGAGCGCGGCGCGAGCGGCCACGTGAGCGCGATAGTTTTCAAGCATGGAAGACCTGCTGAGATGACGTTACTGGGGAAGGCTTTCTGGTTTCTGGCACCCCGAGGCGGACCACGGGCGCTGCGTGGGCGCGATTTTAATCGCAACATCCATACAACGTCAAATGTCTTATATCTTATATAAGACTGACCACTGGATCGCCCCCCCCTTTCCCGATCAATCGTCAAAGGTCCCCTGATATTCCGGGGCCGCATCCGCGCGCGTATTCAGCTCAAACATGACGCCGCCCGGCGCGCGGCAGAAGAAACGCGACCCGCGGCCATTGTTGAACACATCGGTTTCCATCTTCACGCCCTCTGCCTGGAAACGCGTATGCAGTTCCCGCACGGTGTCCAGGCTCGGCAGCTCGAAGCCGACGTGGAAATTCCGCGGCCAGTCCGGCGCTTCGCCATTGACATGGTCGATCACGACATCGAAGCCGGCCCGCTTGAGGATGCAAGACTTCTCCCACATTCCGGCGAGCGTGAAACCCAGGTGACGCTCGAAGAATTGGGCTGTTGCGAGGGCGTCGGCCGAAGGAAAGCTCAGGTGATTGAGCTTCATGTGTTGAATGATGGCTGTCATCGTCGTTCTCTGTTGGTGGCGGTGGCCCAATGCCGTAACCGCCTGACGACGTCAGAATATTGGCCAAAGCCCATACCCAACAACTCGCATCGAGCCAGGCCGCGCGTTGCCCGCAAACCCTTACCGCAGCTCGGTTTGCAGCGTGACGCGGGCCATGCCGAACTCGCTTGCTCACATTGCTGACGGCCAGCGCCCGTTTAGCGCCGGCCCGTTCTGGCCAGATAGCCGAACACGGCGGCGCCGACGCGGCGTTGCAGATCGTCGATGTCGCGTTCGCCGCGCTCGCCCGCCGCGTCGACCATGCCGCGAATCATGGCGAACAGGTCGTCCGCAGCCACTTGCGGTTGCGGATGCCGAGGCGCTGCACGCCGCACGATCGCGCCGACGAGCGCCTCCAGATCGGCGTCGTCCGCCTCTTCACGCAAGATGGGACGGCGCCCCTCTTCCATGTCGAGCAGCTTGGCCAGCACCGGGCGCTGCAACTGTTGCCGCACCGACGCCTGCAGCAGCGCCGCCAACGCCGCCTTGCCGCTACGCATGGCCAGCGCCGTGGCGATGTCTTCTTTGAACCGCGCCTTCTCACGCCGGATAAGGGCCGCCGTGAGCGCATCCTTGCCGGGGAAATATTGGTAGAGCGAACCGATGCTGACACCTGCGCGCCGGGCCACCGCGTTGGTGTTGAACCCGTCAAACCCATCCAGCTCCAGAACCTGCGCTGCCGCCTCGATGATGACGGCCACCGTTTCCTCGGAACGAGACTGGCTGGGCGCCTTCCTGGGCCGCAGCGCCGTACGTGGCGACCTTGAATTCATGCGAGAGAAGTGTGAACGGAGGAGGTAACTGCGTACGCGGTCGGCAGTGGTTGTCGGCAGTCATTCAATCGGTGCACACGTTGCTCCAGTCGGGATTCAAATCGATACGGCATAATTTTGGACAAATTTCGAAAGCTCCGCACCGCTATGCCGTACGTCGTCACCCAATCCTGCATCCAATGTAAGTACACCGACTGCGTAGCCGTCTGCCCCATGGACTGCTTCCACGCCGGACCCAACTTCCTCGTCATCGACCCGGACGAATGCATCGACTGCTCGATCTGCGTACCCGAATGTCCGGTGGGCGCGATCTATCCGGCGGCAGAAGTGCCGGCGGATCAGCAAGAGTTCATTGCCTTGAACGCGCAACTCTCACGCCGCGCAGATTGGCCCCGCCTGACCCAGATGGAGCCGCCACTACCCGACCATGCGCACTGGGCGCAGGTCAAAGACAAGCGCGATGCGTTGATCATCAGCGCCGAATAACACCTCCACACGGAACCCCTCATGACTGAACGCATCCTGCTCAGCATCGACGCTGGTGTTGCTGAAGTCCGGCTCAATCGGCCAGACAAGATGAACGCCATCGACCCAGCCATGTTCGAGGCGCTGGTCGACACGGGCACGCGGTTGATGCATGAGCCGGACCTGCGCGCTGTGGTGCTGTCCGGCGAGGGCCGCGCCTTCTGTGCGGGCCTCGACATGGCCAGCATGGCAAGCTTGGGCAATGGCACGGGGGCCGACATGGCCGGTGGCCGCCTCGCCAAGCGTACGCATGGTTTGGCCAATCTGCCGCAATACGCCTGCACGGTGTGGCGCGATCTGCCGGTGCCCGTTCTAGCAGCCGTGCATGGCGTCGCCTACGGCGGTGGCCTGCAGATTGCCCTCGGCGCCGACGTGCGCTATGTGCGCGCCGACACGCGGCTATCGATCATGGAAATCAAATGGGGCTTGGTGCCCGACATGGGCGGCATGGCGCTCGCGCGCGGCTTGGTACGGCCAGACCAGTTGCGGGCGCTGATCTACAGCGGCCGCGTCGTCAACGGCGAAGAAGCCTGCGCCCTCGGCTTGGCCACGCAGGTGGTGGACGACCCGCGCGCGGCGGCACTGGCTGCAGCGCGCGAGATCGCACAAAAGAGCCCCGATGCCATTCGCGCCGCCAAACGCCTGATGCGCGTGACGGAAGACGGCGACACCGCCACTATTCTGCTGGCGGAATCGGTCGAGCAGGACCGCTTGATCGGTGGCGCCAACCAGCGTGAAGCGGTGATTGCCGCGATGGAGAATCGCGCGCCAGTCTTTCAACCGGACGCGACAGACAACTAAGCGCAGGCGACGCACTCAGGCGGCAACGGGCTTGCCAGCCAAAGCCGCTCGCATCGCCTGCGAGCGGCTTACCACCTCATCGCGCAACGGTGCGCGCAAGCCCATCGCAAACGCCGTCTCCGCCACCAAAAATAGCGGGCCAATCACCAGCCCGACCAGATCGTCTACGAACGCCGGTTTGCGCCCCTCGTAATAGTGGCCGACAAACTGGATAATCCAGCCGATCACGAACAGGCCAAGTCCAGCCGACAGCCACGCTGCCATTGAGTGCGCCGCCACATGGCCGCCCACCCACACGCACACGCCGATCAGCGCAAACATCACCACGCCGAACGCCGCATCCAGACGCAGGTAGAACACCGTCACCGCCGTCAGGAGGATGAGCGCGGGCGTCACCGCTACACCGCCGAAGTCCGCCAACACAGGCCGCGACAGCAAGATCGCCACCGCCAGCACAATGGCCGGAATACCAACAAAGTGGGTGGCGATATTGCGGCCGTCCTGGTGGTAGGCGGCGTAGTTGGAAAGGTGGTCGGACAGGGTGCGCATGGGGCCTCCGATTTTGTGCGTTTGCAGCATGGACGCTGCCGTTTTCCGCTCGTTATGATCCTTTCATCGTAGTCAGTGGATTGCACTGTGTTCTGTCGCATAGCCGACACATTGGCCATCCGAGGCCACCTCTTCGCCCCAGCAACGCCGGCAACGCCCCATGGACCACCCTATTACGTCATCCGCCGCATCCGACGTCTCGCCATACCGCGAACGCCTGCGTGCCAGCAGTTGGTTCGGCACGCTTGCATCGCCATTGCAAGACGCATTGCTCGGCATTGCCACCGTCTGCCGCCTGCGTGCCGGCGAAGTGCTCTTCCGGCGCGGCGATCCGCCAGATGGGTTGTACTGCGTGATGGACGGCACGATTTGCATCGGCGCCACCAGCGCAGACGGGCGTGAAGCCTTGCTGGCCGTGCTGGAGCCGGTCAATTGGTTTGGCGAGATCGGCGTATTCGACCGCCAGCCGCGCACGCATGACGCCCGCGCGGATACCGCCGCGACCTTGCTGCACATGCCGCAAGCCGCGCTCATCGCCTTGCTCGAGGCCAACCCTGCGTTGTTGCACGCTTTCGCCCTGCTGCTCACCCACAAGCTGCGCCTGACTTTCACCGTGCTCGAAGAAACCGCCCTGCTGCCCGCCCCCGTGCGCGTGGCCCGGCGCCTGCTACTGATGGCCGATGGCTATGGCGACCTGCGCCTGGGCACCCGCCGTGTGCTGCGCGTGCCGCAGGAGCAGTTGGCGCAGTTGCTGGCGCTGTCCCGCCAGACCGTCAACCAGGTGCTGAAAGACTTGCAGGCGCGCGGCATCCTCAAACTGGCCTATGGAGAGATCGAGTTGCTGGACCTTGAAGGCCTGCAGGCACTGGCTCATACAATCGGCCGGGGGTGAAATTTCATCCAATACCCCTACATGCGGTGAGATAGGACAAATCCTATAATGTGTTCCCACTCGCACATTCGCCCTTCGCATGGTGTGGAGGGCGCGATGCGAGTCTTTCTCGAAGAGAACCATCATGCCCCGCCAGACCCCCATCGAGCGCTATCGCAACATCGGCATCTCGGCGCACATCGACGCCGGCAAAACCACCACGACCGAGCGCATCCTGTTCTACACCGGGGTCAATCACAAGATTGGCGAGGTGCATGACGGCGCGGCCACGATGGACTGGATGGAGCAGGAGCAGGAACGCGGCATCACCATCACATCGGCGGCCACGCATTGCATGTGGCGCGGCATGGCCGGCAACTACCCCGAGCACCGCATCAACATCATCGACACCCCGGGGCACGTCGATTTCACCATCGAGGTGGAACGCTCCATGCGCGTGCTCGACGGCGCCTGCATGGTCTACGACTCCGTGGGCGGCGTGCAACCGCAGTCGGAAACGGTCTGGCGCCAGGCCAACAAGTACAAGGTGCCGCGCATCGCGTTCGTCAACAAGATGGACCGCATCGGCGCAGACTTCTTCCGCGTTGAACGCCAGATGCGCGAGCGGCTAAAGGGCAATCCGGTGCCGATCCAGATTCCCGTGGGCGCCGAAGACGGCTTCCGCGGCGTGGTTGACCTCGTCAAGATGAAAGAGATCCTGTGGGACGATGCCTCGCAGGGCGTGAAGTTCGAGTACACCGACATTGACCCCGCGCTGCTGGCCACCGCGCAGGAATGGCGCGAAAAGATGGTCGAAGCCGCAGCCGAGGCGGATGAAGAACTGCTCAACAAATACCTCGGCGGCGAAGAGTTGACCGAGGCAGAGATCAAGCGCGCCCTGCGCGAGCGCACGATCCGAGGCGAGATCGTGCCGATGCTGTGCGGCTCGGCCTTCAAGAACAAGGGCGTGCAGGCCATGCTCGATGCGGTGGTCGACTACCTGCCCTCGCCGGTGGACATTCCCGCCATCGTGGGCCACGGCGAGAAGGACGAGCCGCTGGAGCGCCATCCGAGCGACAGCGAGCCGTTCTCCGCGCTTGCCTTCAAGATCATGACCGACCCGTTTGTCGGCCAGCTCGCGTTCTTCCGCGTGTACTCGGGCAAGATCAATTCGGGCGACACGGTCTACAACTCGGTCAAGCAGAAGAAGGAGCGTCTGGGCCGCATCCTGCAGATGCACGCCAACCAGCGCGAAGAGATCAAGGAAGTGCTGGCGGGCGACATTGCCGCCGCCGTGGGCCTGAAAGACGTGACGACCGGCGAAACGCTGTGCGACCCGGATCACGTGATCGTGCTGGAGCGCATGGAATTCCCCGAGCCCGTCATCAGCCAGGCTGTGGAGCCCAAGACCAAGGCCGACCAGGAAAAGATGGGCATCGCGCTGAACCGCCTGGCACAGGAAGATCCGTCGTTCCGCGTGAAGACGGATGAGGAATCCGGCCAGACCATCATCTCGGGCATGGGCGAGCTGCACCTGGAAATTCTGGTCGACCGCATGAAGCGTGAATTCGGCGTGGAAGCGACCGTCGGCAAGCCGCAGGTGGCGTACCGCGAGACCATCAAGAAAGCCGCCGAAGACGTCGAAGGCAAGTTCGTCAAGCAATCGGGCGGGCGCGGCCAGTATGGGCATGCAGTCATCACGCTCGAGCCGAACGAGGGCAAGGGCTACGAGTTCGTCGACGAGATCAAGGGCGGCGTGATCCCGCGCGAGTTCATCCCGGCGGTGGACAAGGGCATCCGCGACACGCTCAATACCGGCGTGCTGGCTGGCTACCCGGTGGTGGATGTGAAGGTGCGCCTGACCTTCGGCTCCTACCACGATGTGGATTCGAACGAAAACGCGTTCCGCATGGCTGGCTCGATGGCCTTCAAGGACGCCATGCGCAAGGCCGGCCCGATCCTGCTCGAACCGATGATGGCCGTGGAAGTAGAAACGCCTGAAGACTACATGGGCAACGTGATGGGCGACCTCTCTTCACGGCGCGGCATGGTGCAAGGCACGGAAGACATTCCGGGCGGTGGCGGCAAGATCGTGCACGCCGAGGTGCCGCTGGCCGAGATGTTTGGGTACTCGACCGCGCTGCGCTCCGCCACGCAAGGCCGCGCGACGTACACGATGGAATTCAAGCACTACGCGGAAGCACCGCGCAATGTGTCCGAAGCGGTGATCTCGGCCAAGAAGGTCTGACGTTTCTTGCTTCACTCGTTGCGGCCGCCTCGTGCGGCCGCAGTGCTTTGTGAGCTAGCCCGCCGGCAGATTCTCGACGCAGAAGTCGATGAATGCATGCACCTTGGCCGGCAGATAGCGCCGCGACGGATACAGCGCATACAACGCAAAGCGCTCGTCCGGCCAGTCAGGAAACAGGTCGACCAGTTGGCCGCTGCGCCGCAGGTCTTCCGTGCCGAGCGCCATCACCTGGGCAATGCCCGCCCCCGCCACGCACGCCGCGTGCATCGTGCGCACGTCCGACACCATCAGCCGCCCAGCGGGCCGGATCTCGATACGCTCGGCGCCACGCCAGAACTCCCACTCGTAGGGGCGTCCCGTTACAGGGTTGTAGAACAGGATGCGTTCGTGTGATGGGACATCATGCGGATGCGCGGGCCGCCCATGCCGGGCAATATAGTCAGGCGACGCCACGGTGATGATGCGCGTCTCCACCAGCTTGCGCGCCACGAACGAGCCCACGGGCGGCGGCCCAAAGCGGATCGCCAGATCAAATCCATCCGCCACCAGATCGCCCACGTCGTCGCGCATGATGAGTTCGAGCGACAGATCCGGATGGCGCTCCAGAAAACCCGCCACCGGTGTAGCCAGCGCCATCCGCGAGAAAAACGGATCGACGTTCACCCGCAATCGCCCCTGCACCGCGCCGACCGCGCCCGAGGCCATCGCCGCGGCATCGGCAATACCGGTCAGGTGCGGGCTGACTTGCTCATAGAGGCGTCGCCCCTCATCCGTGAGCGTGAGCGAACGCGTGGTCCGCTCGATCAAGCGCACACCGATACGCGCCTCCAGCCGGCTGACCGCGCGGCTCACCCCCGACGGCGATAACCCCAATGCGTCGGCCGCGCGTACAAAACTGCCGCTTTCCACTACTGCTGCCAGCAGGGTAATGCCAGAGAACAATTGCCCATCGAATGTCATGCCACGCCCTTTCGCACGAAATCATTACGAGAGTTTTTTCACGAATGATTTGCATGGTACGCACTTTATTCAAAGATCGGCAGTCGGCACCATAGCGTCCATTCTTCCGGCAACCCAAAGGAGCCACAAATGCAGCAAGTCGTACATACGCAAGGTGTTTCCATTCCCCGCCTGGGGCTCGGCACATTCCGCATGCCCGGCAGCGACTGCCAGCCCGTGGTCGAGAGCGCGCTGGCGCTCGGCTACCGGCATATCGATACCGCCGCAATGTATGCCAACGAGGATGCGGTAGGCGCGGCCATCGCGGCATCGGGTCTGCCGCGCGATGCGGTCTTCGTCACCACCAAGGTCTGGCACGACCAACTGGCGCCGCACGCCATCCCGCAGGCGTTGGAGCAGAGCCTTGCCAAATTGAAGCTGGATTACGTGGATCTATACCTCGTCCACTGGCCGGCGCCCGACATGGACATGGCCGCAACGATGGAAGCCATGACGGCATTGCGCGAAAGCGGCCGCGTACGGGCCATCGGCGTGTGCAATTTCACCCTGCCGATGCTCAAAGCTGCGATCGACACGATCGGCGCGCCGCTGGCCTGCGTGCAGGTGGAATACCACCCGTTTCTGGATCAATCGGCACTGCTGGAGTATCTCGGTGGCAAGGGGATTCCGCTCACCGCCTATGCACCGCTGGCGCAGGGGCGCGCAGCCCAAGATGCCACACTGCAGGCCATCGACGATAAGCACGGCGCATCGGCATCGCAAGTGGCCATTGCGTGGCTGATGGATCAGCCCAACGTCATCGCCATCCCCAAGGCCCAGCGGCAAGCAAGCCTGCAAGCGAATCTCGATGCACTACGCCTGCACCTGGACGACGCCGACCGCGCCGCCATTGCCGCCCTGCCCAAGACGCTGCGCTATGTGCAACCCGCCTTCGCGCCGGATTGGGATGCCGTGCCGGCTTAACGCAACCACCTAAGCCACGCATACACGATGCCCGCCGCCGCAACCAGGAACGGCATCGAGTACGCGTGAAACACCCACCAGGCACGCCGGTCGCCCAGCATGCGCAACGCGATCAGGTTGGCCAGGGAACCGATCAGCGTGCCAAAACCACCCACGCTCACGGCAAAGGCAATGATGGGCCAGTCGTGTGAATACTCAGCCAGCAAAATCGCCGCCGGCACGTTGCTGATGAACTGCGACACGCCAATGCCCGCCCAGTACAGGTGCATCGGGTTACTCAGCGCCAGCGCATCCAGCGCCTGCCGCACGACACCAAGCTGCGCCACCAGCCGCAGGTCGATGAACATGAGCACGAACACCAGCAGCAAGCCCCAATCCACGCGCGCCAGCACATAGCGTGCGCCGACGAGGTACAGCACGATCAACCCCGCTGCGGCCGCCAGCGGGTGTCCCAGATCGGTCAACACCAGAAACGGCACGTACAGCACCAGTGCGGGCAACAGCAGGCGCTTGTGCAGCTCCACGTCGTCGGCCTCGGCATGCAGATGAATTTCGTGCGACGAAAACGCCAGCCACGTCAGTGCCAGCAGCAAAACCATCAGCAGCACCACCATCGGCGCCATCTGCCAAACAAATGCGCCGAACGACAGACCCGATTGGTGCCACAGGAAGAGGTTCTGCGGATTGCCGATCGGCGTGAGCGCGGACCCGGCATTGACCGCCAGCGCCTCGAATATCACCAGCCGCGACACCGGCAGCTTCGCCACCTCTCGCAGGCTCACGGTCAGCGGCACGATCACGAACAGCGCCACATCGTTGGTCAGCACTGTCGAGAGCACCGCTGAAGCTGCAACCAGGCTGAGCGCCAGCACACGCTGGCTACTGACCACCTCGACGAGGCGCCTGCCGAGCAGTTGCAGCATCCCGCTGGCTTCAACCGCCTTGGTGAGTATCAGCAACCCGGCCAACGCGGCGATGGTGTGCCAGTCCACCAGGCTCGGATACTCGGGAATCCGCCGCGGCGCCACGAGCGTGAGCGCCCCGCAAATCGCCAACAGCGACCAGAAAAAAACGTCCTGCTTGAGGTTGTGCCAGAACGGCGGGTGGGAATGCGCGGCAGACGCGGAAGAAGAAGGCGACACGGCTT
>JGI24740J21852_10001117_pt1 | contig 12142 bp, 11 predicted proteins | sample KBSCornC6_FD_21852 | JGI IMG/M metagenome (IMG submission 21852) | reverse complement strand
CCGCCCTCGCCCGTGCAGCTGCCGTAATCCGTACAAGCGCCGCCGAATTCGTAGGCGATGAGCAGGTTGCGGTCGTTGGGCGCAGGTGCACGGTTGACGTAGAACCGATAGGGCGTGCCGTTGCCGCACGTTGCGCCCGACGCCACCGGCAGCGTGATTTCTTCCCATCGGTACGCCGCCGCTGTTGCCACGCTGCTGACCAGCATGGCCACCGTCCACAAGAGTGCCACCCGCAGATTCATGTGCCATCGCATGATCGTCTCCGTGTCTGCTTGAACGAATGAGGAACGCAAACGGTCGGGCGCTTCAAGGCTCGGCCGGTGCACCGTCGTACAGCTGTGCGCGTAACTGCTGCAGGCGCGTGCTCAACACCGCTTGGCGCTGCGGTGCCGGCACACGCTGTTCGACTTCCGTGGCAATCCGCGCGCTTTCCTGCGCATAGCGCGTGTGGCGTGGGTCGTCTGCTGGAGAGGGCCCGACACGCTGCGCCGCGTATTGCTCGACCTGCGCGCGTATACCGGCGACAAGGGCTTCGCGTGTCGCGGTGTTGGCGCTGGCGTCTTGTGCCAGCACGGCGGTGAGGACCAAGGCTTCCGCAGGCAGGATCTGGTCATCGTGCAAGCGTGCGGGTAGCGCTTGCAGCAGCGCGCGGGCGCGGCGTACCCGCTCGGTGGTGGGTAACGTGCTGCGCGCAGCGGTGTAGCTGGTCAGTTCGGTGCGAAAGCGCTCATAGGCTGCGGCGGTGGGATCAGCGCGGCTGTCGCTCGTCACGCCTGGCTGCGGCTGGGCCGTATCGCTTGGCAATCCTGTGGGCCGATGCGAGGCGGTTGCCGATGGTGTCCGCGCAACCACTTCGGGCACGGCTCGGTCGGCCTTCGCCGTATACACGCCAATGCCGGCAACCAGTGCCGCGCCTGCCACGATCCACCAAGCCGTTTTCATGACGTCTCCGCCCTTGCCCGATGTCCTGCGGCCGTATGCTGATCTGCACGCGGTGCAGGGCAGTGTTGAATCGCATGCGGACCGCCTCGCGCAGGGCGCATGCATCGCCGTCTGCGCCGCAAGATGCGCGCCTGAAGCGCATCTCCATCGGCCAGTCGATTGGCTGGGCCAAAAAATCCAAGGCGTTTCGTCAACAACGTTAGAATGAGCCCATTTTTCCGCGTAGCCGTTCTATGTCTCAGAAGAAAGCGCCGTTGTTCGAGATCCGCAGCGGCACCGTCGATGCCCTGCTGCTGTCGCCGCGCACCGCCGACATGGACGCGCTGGCTGCCGAACTCACGCGACGCTTTGCCGACACGCCGGAGTTCTTCTCCAACGACGTGATCGCCATCGACGTTCGCCGCCTCGCCGAGGATGAGCGCCTGCCCATCGACCGTTTGGTGGAGACCCTGACCGCGCTGCGCGCCCGCGCGATCGGCGTGGTGGCCAGCCCCGAGCAAGCCGAGTGGGCCCAGGCGTTTGGCCTGCCGCTGCTGGATAGCCATGGGAGCCAGGGCCGCCGCCCGCGTGGTGAGAAAGAGGGCAAGGACGCACAGGATGCGCCCGAACACGCCCAAGCCGCAGAAGCCCCTGCCTCTGCCGTTCCTCCCGCTGATGCTGTGGCCATGCAGCCCGGCACGATGATTGTCGATCGCCCCCTGCGTTCCGGCCAGCGTATCTATGCGCGCGGCGACCTGGTGGTGCTCGACATCGTGAGCGACGGCGCCGAGGTGATCGCCGAGGGCAACATCTACGTCTATGCCTCGCTGCGCGGCCGTGCGCTGGCGGGTGTGAAGGGCAATCTGGATGCGCGCATCTTCTGCACGTGCCTGGAGCCCCAACTGATTTCCATCGCCGGCATCTACCGCACCGGCGAAACCCCGTGGCCCGATGCCTACGCCAGCAAGCCTGCGCAGGTCCGGCTCGCGGACAACACGCTGGTTTTCGAACCGTTGCGGATGAAGTAACGCACCCTGTGCGCCGAGCGATTTAACTTTTCGATATACGAGCCATGACCAAGATCATCGTAGTCACCTCCGGCAAGGGCGGAGTCGGCAAGACGACCACCAGTGCGGCGTTTTCCGCCGGCCTTGCGCTGCGCGGTCACAAGACCGCCGTCATCGACTTCGACGTCGGCCTGCGTAACCTCGACCTCATCATGGGTTGTGAGCGCCGCGTGGTGTATGACCTGATCAACGTGATCCATGGTGAGGCCAACCTGAACCAGGCCCTCATCAAGGATAAGAAGTGCGAGAACCTGTTCATCCTCCCCGCCTCGCAAACGCGCGACAAGGATGCACTCACGCGTGACGGCGTCGAGAAGGTGATCGAAGGCCTGAAGGAAATGGGCTTCGAATACATCGTCTGCGATTCGCCCGCCGGTATTGAATCGGGCGCGCTGATGGCGATGTACTTTGCCGACGAGGCCATCGTCGTGACGAACCCGGAAGTGTCTTCCGTGCGCGACTCGGACCGCATCCTGGGCATCCTGTCGTCCAAGTCGCGCCGTGCCGAGCAAAGCAAGGAGCCGATCAAGGAACACCTGCTGCTCACGCGCTACAACCCGAAGCGTGTGTCCGAAGGCGAGATGCTGTCGCTCTCTGACATCCAGGAAATCCTGCGCATCAAGCTGATCGGCGTGATTCCGGAATCGGAAGCTGTGCTGCAAGCGTCCAACCAAGGCCTGCCCGCCATCCACCTGGAAGGCTCCGATGTGGCCAACGCCTACCACGACGTGATCGACCGCTTCCTGGGCAAGGAAAAGGAACTGCGCTACGTCGAATACAACAAGCCGGGCTTCCTGCAACGCCTGTTCGGCGGCGGAAAATAAGGAGACGCACACCCATGTCGATTCTGTCTTTCCTGCTGGGCGAGAAGAAGAAGACTGCCAGCGTCGCCAAGGAACGCCTGCAGATCATCCTCGCCCATGAACGCACCGCCACCGGTGCGCCTGCCGACTACCTGCCCGCGCTGCAGCGTGAGCTGGTCGCCGTGATCTCGAAGTACGTGAAGATCGGCAACGACGACATCAAGGTCAACCTCGAGCGCCAGGACAACCTGGAAGTGCTCGAAGTGAAGATCGAGATCCCGCAGGCCTGATCACCATGCCCACCCTGCCGCCCACAGATGCACTTGCGCATGTCTGGGCGGCACTTGGCCAGCCCGCCGATGCGCTTTCGCGCGTCACATTCACGGGGATGGAGCCTGCGCTGCCGTCGTCGTTTGCGGTGGGCACGCTCGCGCAGAGCACCATTGCCGCCGCCGCCCTGGCCGCCGCGCACGTCGATACGCTGCGCACGGGGCGCCAGCAGACGGTGTCGGTCGACATGCACCACGCCGCGCTGGAATTCCGCTCCGAGCGCTATTTCCGTGTTGATGGCCAACTGCCTCCCGAACCATGGGACAAGATCGCCGGGCTCTACCGCTGCGGCGATGGCCGCTGGGTGCGCCTGCATACCAACTTCCCGCATCACCGCGACGGTGTGCTCAAACTGCTCGGCTGCGCGTATGACCGCGAGTCCGTGGCCGCCGCGCTGAATCAGTGGAAGGCGGAAGCCTTTGAAGACGCTGCCGCGCAGGCCGGCATGGTGGTCACCGCCGCGCGCACGTTCGACGAGTGGGATCGCCACCCGCAAGGCATGGCCGTGGCCAGCCAGCCCTTGATGACGATCGAACGCATTGGCGATGCGCCCGCACTGCCCTTGCCCGCGCATGCCGATGGCCGACCGCTATCGGGTGTGCGCGTGCTGGATCTCACACGCGTGATCGCCGGACCGGTCTGCGGCCGTACGCTGGCTGCGCATGGCGCGGAAGTGTTGCTCGTTACCGCGCCGCATCTGCCAGCCATTCCGCCGCTGGTGATCGACACCGGGCGCGGCAAGCGCTCGGCGCAACTGGATCTGCGCGATGCTGCCGATGCCGAGCAGTTGCGTGCCCTGCTGCGCGACACCGACATCTTCGTACAGGGCTATCGGCCCGGCGGTCTGGCTGCGCTGCAGTTCAGCCCCGAGCAGGTTGCGGCGCTGCGCCCTGGCATCGTCTACGTAAGCCTGTGCGCATACGGCTATGAAGGGCCGTGGGCCAATCGGCGCGGCTTCGATTCGCTCGTGCAGACTGCCAGCGGTTTCAACTGGGCCGAAGCCGACGCGGCGGGCACAGATAAACCGCACCCGCTGCCCGCACAGGCGCTCGACCATGGTGCGGGTTACCTGATGGCCGCCGGCGCGATGTCGGCCCTCAGCCGCCGCATGGTCGAAGGCGGCAGCTGGCACGTGCGTGTGTCGCTCGCGCAGACGGCGCATTGGCTGCGCAGCCTTGGGCGTCTTGAACACGGTTTCGATGCGCCCGACCCACGTTACGAAGACATCGGCGCGACTCTGGAAACTACGCCTTCTGGCTTTGGCGCGCTGACCGCGCTGCGCCACGCGGGCCAGCTTTCCGAGACGCCGCCGCACTGGACGCTGCCCACCGTGCCACTGGGGACCCACCCCGCGCGGTGGTAGCCGCAGTGGTAGGATGCGCGCCTACCGTTTTCTCTGCCCGCGCGTGATGCTTCGGGCGCACATGGTCCGCCGATGCTCAGCTACCGCCACGCCTTCCACGCCGGCAACCACGCCGATGTCCTCAAACACGCCATCGTGGTGCAGTTGCTCGACTACCTGACGCAGAAGGACAAGCCGTTCTGGTACATCGACACGCACGCGGGCGCCGGCCTCTATGCGCTGGACCACGAGTGGTCGCAGAAGAAGTCGGAGTTCGAGACCGGCATCGGCCCCCTGTGGCGCGCAGCCGCAGCCGGTGAAACGCTGCCGCCATTACTCGATGCATACCTCGACCAAGTGCGCGAGCTGAACCCGAACGGCGAACTCAAGCACTACCCCGGATCGCCGTGGCTGGCGTGGCAGATGCTGCGCGACGCCGATCGCCTGCGCCTGTTCGAGCTGCACAGCAGCGAGATCAAGGTGCTGTCGAACAACTTCCGCGGTGCGGGTCGCAAGGTCATGCTGTATGACGGCGATGGCTTTGCCGGCATCAAGGCGATCCTGCCGCCGCCGCCGCGCCGCGCGCTGGTGCTGATCGACCCGTCGTTCGAAGACAAGCACGACTACGCGCGCACCGTGCAGGCGCTGCAAGACAGCCTGCAGCGTTTTGCCACCGGCATGTATGCGATTTGGTATCCGCTGGTGCAGCGGCGCGAAGCCGCGCAGTTTCCCGCACGCCTGAAGCAGTTGCGGCTCACGGACTGGCTGCACGTCACCCTCACCGTCAAGCACCCGGTGGAAGGCGGCCTGGGCCTGCACGGTAGCGGTATGTTCATCGTCAACCCGCCGTGGACGCTGAAGGCGCAACTGCAGGAAGCCATGCCCACGCTGGTGCGCTTGCTCGGCCAGGACGACGGCGCCAAGTTCATGCTGGAAGGCGAGTCGAGCTGAGGCCGTCGTCTTAGCTAAGCCGTGTCTCTAGAGATCGTCCGGCGCGTTCTGCGCGGGGTGCGACGCCAGCGGGTACTTCTCCAAATTCTCTACAACCTGGGTGATGCGTTTGGCCGCTTGCGTGACCTCACGCACGCCACTGGCGCCCAGGTTCCGCGCCGTTTGCGTGGCGTGAATCTGCTGGCGTAACGGCGCCATCAGGCGTTCACCGGCACGTATCCGTTCGGCCGCCTGCCGCGCTGGAGCGCCACGCCGCTTCGGTGCCAACTTGGTGGCGTCCGGCGGTTCGGACATCTGCTGTTGAACGTGCTGCGCAAAGCGGGTGGAGATGACCGGCGTGGCCGCGTAGACCCCAGTGTTTGCGCGCGAGAAATTACGCCCCCAATGTTCCATTGCCGCGTGCAGATTCGTTTGCATCTGTTCGTGCTGATCATGCTGCAACTCGGCCATCTGCGCGTGGGCCTCGGCGCCGGTCCTCCGGTTGTACTGGCGCTCGATCCCGACGTCGTATTCGCCACCGGCAAACGCACCGTCCACGGCGAAGATGGCCGGGCCCTTGCCCCAAGGGTCCATGACGATGTCGTGCTCCGGGTCACGCGCGTTGCTGCTGTGCCATTGCGCCCAGCGGTGGTCCGTCGTTGTGCTACCCACCGCGTAGGCGTATTCGCCGCGGCCCAGTTTGGCCGCGTGCAGGAAGGCGGCCACGTTGGCGTGCTCGCCGCAATTGCCGGCCTGCGCTGCCATGGCGCCCGCCGCGATGCGCAAGCCCTTAGGGTAGTCGGGTGGAAGCTGCCGCTTTACGAAGCGGCCTGCCTGCGCGCGGATCGCGCTCTGTCCGTTGCTGTCATTGATATCGACGACGACATTGCCGCGCCCATAGGCCAATGCCTGGCGGGTTTCCATGACGGTCTCGTTCGCACGCTTGAGCCGATCGAGTTGGGTGCCTTCCACCGGCCGGCCGACGATCTGGCGGCCCTGCACATAGCCGCCCAGTTGGCATTCGCCGTCGGACAGTGCCTTGCGCGTGTCGGGTGCCAAGGCGCTGATCTCGACCTGCCGCTCGCGAATACGTTGGCCCTGAAAAGTCGCCAGGCCTTGCAACGACACGGAAACACGGCGAGGTGCGCGTGCTTCCGCTGTGTCAGCAGCATGGTCCGTTGAAGTGGACGGGGTGGATTCTTCTGCGGGCCGCGTCGGGCGGAAGCAGCCGAGTATCGATCGCAGCGGGGATGGCATGGGCGGCTCCAATGATTGCCTGGCACGCAGGGGCGGAAGCAGCTTAGGGCGCCTTCCGTGGGCAATGAAGGCTGCCGCGCGAAGTTGTGATGCAAGCGGCGAAGTGACGCCATGTCACTCCCCTGCCACACGCTCGTGCTACCTAGTCGGGCATAGACTATGTTTGCGCCACCCGTGCGCAGCGCCCCATCATCAGGATCGGCAGGAGCAACACACCATGAGCGAACGCGACGCAGCGCGGCAGGCACGCCTGCACGAAGATCTCCTCGATACGCTGGATGAGGAGCTGGAGATGGAGATCGACGATCGCTTGCTCGATGGCGAGGCCGGCGTGACCCAGGAGGCGCGCGACACGCGGCGGATGTACTTCCGCGAGCTGTTTCGCCTGCAGGGCGAACTCGTCAAGCTGCAGGACTGGGTGATCGAAACGGGCCACCGGCTCGTCGTCATCTTTGAAGGGCGCGATGCTGCCGGCAAAGGGGGCGCCATCAAGCGCATCACGCAGCGGCTGAACCCGCGCGCATGCCGCGTGGCCGCTCTGCCCGCGCCCACCAGCCGCGAACGCACGCAGTGGTATTTCCAGCGCTACGTGGCACACCTGCCGGCCGCCGGCGAGATCGTGCTGTTCGATCGCAGCTGGTACAACCGCGCCGGTGTGGAACGCGTCATGGGTTTCTGCACCGACGAGGAGTACGAAGAATTCTTCCGCTCGGTACCCGAGTTCGAGAAGATGCTGGTGCGCTCGGGCATCCAGATCGTCAAGTACTGGTTCTCGGTGACGGACGAAGAGCAGGAAGTGCGATTCCAGAGCCGCATCGACGATCCGCTCAAGCAGTGGAAACTCAGCCCGATGGACCTGGAAAGCCGCCGCCGCTGGGAGGATTACACGCGCGCCAAGGAAGTCATGCTGGAGCGCTCGCACATTCCGGAGTCTCCGTGGTGGGTGGTGCTGGCCGATGACAAGAAGCGTGCGCGCTTGAATTGCATCCATCACCTGCTCAACCAGGTGCCGTACCACGCCGTACCGCACCCGACCGTCGTGCTGCCGGAGCGCGTGCACCATGCGGAGTACATCCGCAGCCCGGTGCCAGCCGAGATGATCGTGCCGAACCTGTATTGAGCGCGCCTGAGCGGGGCCGTCTGCGTGGCGGCCCCTCAACATGCTCGACGCCGGCAGCGACAGCACCCACGCCAGCAGCAGGCTGCGCACCGTATTCCACGCCAGCCCTGAGTGCTCGATTCTGGGAATCCGTCTTGCGCGCTTGGTGACGGTTTCGCGTCGAAAGTGAGTTCGTTGATTGCCAGAAATGACAACCATCGGCCGAAGCTCAAGGCCGGCACGGGTGCTCAATCTTCGTCTGAGGAGGGCGCGGCGAGCGACTCGGGGTCGACAATCCGAACCGGCACGGTCTGCCCCTTGGGCAGCGTGACGATCAGCGGGATCGATCTTGCGTCTTCGGACAGCGTGCCGTCGAAGAACGCTTGCCCGCCGTGGGCAGTGTGCAGGTCTCCCAACCGCATTTCAACCAGCACGGGGTCTTTCATCCCGACCCCATATTGCAGCGCGCCGTGCGGAGCTACGGGCCCCCACATCACGTTGAGGGTCGGATGCGGCAGATCCTTGGCCCCGGCTTTGACGGGCTGATAGGGTTGGATGATGTGCGGCGTGTCGTACAGGTAGCTCTCTTGCTCGGCGTCAGGCCGGTATCGAGGGTTCGCCTCAACCGCTTGGTGGTGCAGGATGCGCGCGATGGAATTCGGATTGCCGGAGATGCGGCCGCCTTTCACGCGGCTCGCCTCGGTCAGGCGGTAGAAGCGGGATTCCGGTGTCAGGCCAAGCGCCCGTACGGGGTCATAGGCATTGAGCAGGGCTTCTTTTACCGGCGTATCAATCGCGTCAATCGACGTGTGACGGCGGCCCCCGACCCTTACGGTCTGCCCTGCTGAAGCGGTAGGCCTCGCGGGCAGTGCAGCGCGACGACGCGTAGATACCGGGCTTGCCGCAGATGCGTTTTGCCGTGGCGCCAACGGCTGCAACCCGTCCGTTCTTCCGCGTGGCCGGCTGGTACTTGCAGCGTGCTGCGGCGTAGGCGGCGCGTCGGACTGAGAAGCCGAATAGTTAGCGGAATGGTTTGGTGCAGCAGCTTTGGAAACGAAGCAGCCCATGTCGATCGTCGATTGGTTGAACGACTGGGGATGGTAGAAACGCGGCGCGCGGCGTGCAGGCGCCCAGATGACGATACATCGCGCCAAACGAAGTGTTGCGAAAAATTCGTCAGAAAGTGGCCCTCAGCGGGTAGCAACGCATTGCCTGCGCAGGGGGGGCTGACTGCCGCGGAGGTCTATACGGTCGCCCGGATCTCAAAGCTCGGCGGCACGGCCTCTTGCTCGCCCGGCGCGACCACGAGGTGTGCGACCTGCGCGGTGTCCGGCCCCTCCCACATCCATTCACGCATGCGCAGCACGTTGACTTCCGGCCCGGCCAGATAGGCTTCGACCGCGCCATCGCGCCGGTTGCGCACCCAGCCGCGCAGGCCGAGCAGGCGGGCACGGTCGACACAGGCCGCGCGGTAGCCCACGCCCTGCACCCGGCCCTGTACGGTCACGATCACTTGCGCAATGGTGGACATGGTGGCCTCCAACTCGAATGGCAGCCGATGTGTTGGGCAAAACGTGACAACCCGGCTTTGTCGTATCTCTGTCACATTTCTGGAATGTGACGTTGTCAGACTTGTCACAGTGCGGCGGCATTGGATGTTACGCAAGGTAAACTAGGCGGCTTGCCGCCGGGTGCCAAGCAGCGTTTGCAAAAAGCGCGGCTGCCCAGCCAACGACGCCACGTACCGCGCCACGCCAGACCCGCGCGACTTGTTATTCGCGATTTCCGTCCCGCGCCTTTGGGCTCGGTCTTCCGTCCCGGTATCCAGAATGCAGCAGAACGACAACGAAACCACCTTCCGGGGCCGCTTTGGTACCAACCTGAGCGTCAACTTCAGCAACCTGCTGACCGCGCCGCCCAACCGGTTCGACCTGGCGCTGCTGCCGATCATCCTGGCCGCCATCGTGCTGGTGGCCTATGCCGCCAAGCAGATGAACGTGCCGTACACGCCGGGCGAAACGCAGCTCGACGTGAGCCTGGACGTGGCGCAACTGCCCTACTACCTGCTGCGTACCAGCATCCGCATGCTGCTGGCGCTGGGCGCATCGCTGGCCTTCTCGTTTGCGTTTGCGGCCATTGCATCGAAGAACCGCACGGCCGAGAAGGTGATGGTGCCGGCGCTGGACATCCTGCAATCGATTCCGGTGCTGGGCTTCCTGTCGATTACCGTCACGGGCTTCATCGCGCTGTTCCCGGGCAACCTGGTGGGCGTGGAATGCGCGGCCATCTTCGCCATCTTCACGTCGCAGGCGTGGAACATGGCGTTCTCGCTCTACCAATCGTTTCGCACCATCCCGACCGACCTGGAAGAGGCGGCTACGGTGTTCCGCCTGTCGAAGTGGCAGCGCTTCTGGCGCCTGGAAGTGCCCTTCGCCATGCCGGGCCTGCTGTGGAACATGATGATGTCGATGTCGGGCGGCTGGTTCTTCGTGGTGGCCTCGGAAGCCATCTCGGTGTCGGGCCACGACATCAAGCTGCCGGGCATCGGCTCCTACATCTCGCTGGCGATCCAGCAGCAGAACCTGCCGGCCATCGGCTGGGCGATCCTCGCCATGCTGATCGGCATCCTGCTGTATGACCAGCTGCTGTTCCGCCCGCTGATTGCCTGGGCAGACCGCTTCCGCTTCGATGCGATGTCGTCCGAGCGCGAGCCGCAATCGTGGCTGCTCGACCTGCTGCGCCGCTCCGAGTGGGTCAAGGCGTTGCTCGAGCGCGGCGCCGCGCTGGCCGAGCGCACGCTGGCCTGGGGGGCCGAGCGCACGCGCCCCACGGCTGCCGGCGGCAGCGGGTTCCTCCCGCGCTTCCCGTGGTCGCACCGCGTGGCCGACGTCCTCATCATCTTGGCCGCGCTGGCGGCGATGGCACACGTGCTGCAGTTCGTGCGCTCCGAGGTGGGCTGGGCTGAAGTGGGCCACGTGTTGTGGCTCGGTTTCCTGACCATGACGCGCGTGATCCTGCTGATTGCCCTGGCTGCACTGGTGTGGGTGCCGATTGGCATTCGCATCGGCCTGAACCCGAATGTGGCGCGCATCGCCCAGCCGGTGGCGCAGTTCCTGGCCGCGTTCCCGGCCAACCTGATGTTCCCGTTGGCAGTGATGCTCATCGCGCGCTTTGCGCTCAACCCCGAGATCTGGTTGAGCCCGCTGATGATTTTCGGCACGCAGTGGTACATCCTGTTCAACGTGATTGCTGGCGCGACGGGCATCCCGACCGAGCTGAAGCTGGCCGCGCGCAACTTCGGCCTGCGCGGCTGGTTGATGTGGAAGCGCTTCCTGATCCCGGCCGTGTTCCCCAACCTGCTGACGGGTCTGGTGACGGCCGCCGGCGGTTCGTGGAACGCCAGCATCGTCTCGGAATATGTGACGTGGGGCGACCGCACGCTGGTGGCCACGGGCCTGGGCAGCTACATCGCCGAGATGACATCGAAGGGTGATTTCCCGCGCATCGCGCTGGGCATTGTGGTGATGAGCCTGTTCGTGGTCGGCTTCAACCGGCTGCTGTGGAACCGGCTGTATGACATAGCCCAAGAGCGCACCCGCCTGTAAGAACGTGCTCATGATCCTACTGCGCGCCCCGATCTTGACCCTGCGATGCTCGCCGTACTCATGTACGGCTGCGCTTCTCGGGCCAACCTCGGAGCGCTCGCTACGGATCTTGAGCACGTTCTAAGACGACCTTATTTAGCAGAGAGCATCAACATGGCTACCACTGGCGAATCTGTCATCGAGTTGCGCGGCGTCTCGAAAATCTTCCGCACCGCAGACCATACCGACCGCGCCGTGCTCGAAGGCGTGGACCTCAACCTGCGCCAGGGCGAGATCGTCGCCATGCTGGGCAAATCGGGGTCGGGCAAATCGACCTTGCTGCGCATCATGGCCGGCCTCGTGCGCGCTGACCGCGGCCAGGTGCTGTTTCGCGGCCGCGAGTACACCGGCCCGGTGCAGGGCATTGCGATGGTGTTCCAGTCGTTCGCGCTGTTCCCGTGGCTGACGGTGCAGCAGAACGTCGAGCTGGGTTTGGAAGCGCAAGGCGTGCCCAAGGCCGAGCGCGAAGAACGCGCCGAGCAGGCCATCGACCTGATCGGCCTGTCGGGCTTCAACAGCGCCCTGCCGCGCGAACTGTCGGGCGGCATGCGCCAGCGCGTGGGCATTGCGCGCGCGCTCGTCACCGAGCCCGACCTGCTGCTGATGGACGAAGCGTTTTCCGCGCTCGACGTGCTGACCGGCGAGAACCTGCGCGACGAAATGCTCGACCTGTGGGAAGACCGCCGCACCAACATCAAGAGCATCCTCATCGTCTCGCACAACATTGAAGAGGCGGTGATGATGGCCGA
>JGI24740J21852_10001115_pt1 | contig 12150 bp, 8 predicted proteins | sample KBSCornC6_FD_21852 | JGI IMG/M metagenome (IMG submission 21852) | reverse complement strand
GGCGCGGCCGCCTGCATAGTGCGCTGGGGCGACGGCGCCTGTATTTGCGAAGCGGCCGAGCCCGGAGCGGGCTGGCTCTGCACCGGCGCGCTGCGGGAAGGTGCTTCCACCTGAGCGAGCCGTGTGGCGACATTCGTGCGACGAGAACGGCGGTCCTGCTTCGTGGACCGGGAAGGCGGCATCTGCGTGGCGGGTTGGCTGGCCGGCGGCGGCGCAGGCGTCACCGACGCGAATGCGGGCGCGGTCGGGGTGATGGGTGCGATCGTGGAACCCACATTGGCCGGGAAATGTCCGAAATGCACCGCCGCCGCCTTCTGAGCCGCGGTCAGATAGGGCATTTTCTGCATATAGGGCAGGATGGCCGAGGCAAGCTGCGACGGCATGGTCTGCTCCGCGATCTTTTTCGCGTCCGCCTGTCGGTTGTTCATCGCCAGGATGAACGCCCGGTAGCGCCAGGCCGCCCGGTCACTCTTGTAGAGCAGCGGTTTCAGCACCCGTTCCGCCGCGTCCACCTGACCGGAAATGCCGAGCGACGCGGCATAGCGATGGGCGAGTTCGACATCGTCCGGCGTCCGCTGGAGCGCCGCCTGATAGTCGCGCTGCGCCCCCGCCTGATCGCCGGTCATGTCCTTTGCAAGGCCCCGATCGGACAGCAGGGTTGCTTCGGGAAAGCCCAGCCGCGTTGCCTGGTCGAACAGACGCAGCGCTTCGCCCGGATTCTGGTTTTTCAGCATGACGCGGCCCAGGCCCGCCTTCACCTTGCCGTTGTTCGGCGCAAGCATGTCCGCCCGCGCGAAGAAACCCGCCGCCGCCCGCGCATCGTCCATGTCCAGCGCCGCTTCTCCCGCGCCGATGAGCGCCGTCACATCGCGAGGATTGGACGCCAGACGCGCCAGATTATTGTTGAGGTCTTCGGCGCTCGAGGGACGAATCGCCTGCACCTGGGCAGGCTGCGCCAGAACCGGTTGTGCCAGTGCGGTGCCCGCTAGAAGCAGTCCGCGAACAATCCATATGTCATAACGTCTCACAGACAGCCCTTTAGCGGATGGAGGCGGTGCAAGGGAATATGTCGAAAGAAAAAGCGCGCCCGGTTGCCCATGGCAACCGATGGCGCGCTTGTCCTGATCCGTGCGGGGCGAACCCTGCTGCCTGTTTACTGATTGCTCTGACGATTGAGGAAACGCGGAATGTCCGGCGTTGGCGTTCCGTCATCGCTCGCGCCGGCGCCCTTGTCGGCGCCACGGGTCAGCCCCGCCATACGCTCGAACAACGTGCCTCCGGTGGCGACGCGCGGTGCGGCCTGCGACGCCGGAGCGGGCTGAGCCGGCACTGTTTCGGCCGCATCCTCACCCAGCAGCAATTCGTCCTGCGAAGGATCTTCGTCGGAGAACACCGCTGCGGGGCGCGGCGGGCTGAAGGGCGCGGGCTTTGCCGCGGCAGCAGGCGGCGTCAGCGGCGCGGGCGCAGGCGCGGCGGGCACGTCCAGTTCCAGCGTTTCAGGCTCTGCTTCCGGCGCGGGAGCAGGCGCGGCGACCGGAGCCGGAGCGGCCTGCGGCGCGGGCTTGGGCGCGGCGGCGGTCGGCACGGCAACGGCCGGACGGCTCGCGAAGCTGAACGGCTGGGTCAGCGGCGCGGCACTGGCGCTGGCATCGCTGTCGATGCCGGTGGCGACCACGGACACCCGGATCTTGCCGTTCAGATTGTCGTTGAAGGCCGAACCCCAGATGATGTTCGCATCGGGATCGACCAGTTCGCGAATATGGTTGGCGGCCTCGTCCACTTCCATCAGGCGCATGTCGTCACCGCCGACGATGGAGACGATGACGCCCTTCGCACCGCGCATCGACACGCCGTCGAGCAGCGGATTGGCGATCGCCTTCTCCGCCGCCTGGAGCGCGCGGCCGTCGCCTTCGGCTTCGCCGGTGCCCATCATCGCCTTGCCCATCTCGCCCATCACGGAACGGACGTCCGCGAAGTCGAGGTTGATGAGGCCTGGCATGACCATCAGGTCGGTGATGCCGCGCACGCCCTGCTGCAACACCTCGTCCGCCATCTGGAAGGCTTCCTTGAAGGTGGTGTTCGGGTTGGCGATCAGGAACAGGTTCTGGTTCGGGATGACGATGAGGGTATCGACATGCTTCTGCAGTTCCTCGATCCCTGCCTCCGCCGACTTCATGCGGCGATTGCCCTCGAAGGTGAAGGGTTTCGTCACGACGCCGACGGTCAGGATGCCTCGGTCACGGGCGGACTTGGCAATGACCGGAGCGGCGCCGGTGCCGGTGCCGCCACCCATGCCCGCGGCAATGAAGCACATATGCGCGCCGTCGAGCGCCTGCTCGACCGAGGCGATGGTCTCTTCCGCGGCCGCCTTGCCGATTTCCGGGCGAGAGCCGGCCCCCAGCCCTTCGGTGATCTGCGGGCCAAGCTGGATGCGCCGTTCCGCGGGCGAAGCGTTGAGCGCCTGCGCGTCCGTATTGGCGACAATGAAATCCACGCCCTCGACGGAGGCGGCGATCATGTTCGCAATGGCGTTGCCGCCCGCGCCGCCGACGCCGATCACCGCGATGCGTGGCTTCAACTCGTCCACATGCGGCGGGCTGATTTCAATGCTCATAAATTCTAGCTCCCTCCAGCTTCGGTGACGTGAGCGAAACTGTCATCGAAGGTTAATGCAAGATGATGGCGTATTTCACCAGTAAATTTCGTCTGACCGTGTTTATTTCAATAGTTCGTCTTCATCGCCTTCACCATCCTCTGCCACCATGCTGGCGCGCCGATACGGTGAACGGTCTGGGGAGCGGGCGCTATCGTTCTAAGATCAACCGGGTTTGAAGCGCCATAAAGCGCAAGACCGGCCAATGTCGCAAAGGCCGGACCGCTATGTGCCTCCGGCATGGCGGCGAGGCCGCGCGGCCGCCCGATCCGCACTGCGCGACCCAGCGCACCCTGCGCATAGTCGGCAATGCCCTTCATTTCGGCGCCGCCGCCGGTCAGCACGACCTGCCGCCCCGTGGGGGTGTTGAAGCCCATGCCGGCGAGCGCCGCATTCACCTCCACCATGATCTGGTTCAGCCGCTCGCAGATCACCGCCACCAGAGCGGCGCGGGTAATCTTGCCGCCATCGGCGTTGGGGCCCGCGCTTTGCCCCGGAATGGCGACATCGCCATGCGGCGCCGCGATCTCTATCATGTCCCGGAAATCGCGGCGGTTCTGCATCGCGGATCCGTAGAAGCATTTGATCCGCTCCGCCTGGCTGCGGCGAATGCCGAAGGCCGACGCTATGTCGTCGGTGATGTCGGACGCACCGATGGGAATGCTGTGCAGCCCGACCAGCATGCCACCCGCATAAAGCGAGACATTGGTGACGCCCGCGCCCAGTTCCACCAGCGCGACGCCCAGGTCGCGCTCTTCCTCGGACAGGCAGGCAAGGCCCGTGGCGATGGGAGAAGCGACGATGGAATTGACATTGAGATAGGCGCCGCGCACGCAAAGGTCGAGATTGGCGAGCGGCGCCCCGTCGGCCAGCACGACATGGATATCGACGCCCAGCAGGTCCGCATGCATGCCCAGCGGCTTCTTCACCGGCACACGGCCATTGATGGTGAAACAGGTCGGCTGCGCATGCAGAACCACGCGGCCGTCCGGGTCAATCCCCTGCTGTCCGGTGGTCAGAAGGTCATCGATGTCCGCCTGTTCGACGCGATAACCGCCCATGTCGCGCTCGACGGTGACGACATCGCTGACCAGCGAACCGCCCGAAAAGCTGACCCACACATCCTCGATATTCGTGCCCGCGACGCGTTCCGCCTGTTCGACGGTTTCCCGTACGGCGAGTTCGGTCCGCTCCATATCCGCGATGAAGCCGCGCCGAACGCCCCGGCTTTCACGCTGCCCGGTGCCCAGGATCGCCAGTTCGCCATTTTCGGTGCGCCCCGCGATCAGCGCGGACACTTTCCACGATCCGATGTCGATCGCGGTGACGAACTTCTCGACCTTGGGTTGGGCCATGGGGGTTCAGCCTTCCTCGCCCTTGGCAGGCGCTTCGGCGCTCGCGGCGGGCTTGTCGCCGGACTGGCCGCTTCCCTGCCCCTGCGGCAGGCGCAGCACGAAACGATCGGGATCGCGCATGTCGAACTTGACGATACCCCGGCCCAGCAGGCGGTTCACCCCGTCCATCCGCGCGAAATTGACCAACGCCGTGGCCGACGGCTTGTCGCCTTCGGGCAGGGACAGCGTCTCGCCAGATTGAAAGCGCAAGTCCCAGCGCCGGTTCCCGACCCAGGTGGCGCCCGCCAGCATCGGTTTGAGCGCAGGCGCATTTTCCATCAGCCTGTTGAGACCCGCGGTCTGCAGATTGGCGTTGGGGCCAACGACCAGCGGCAGGTCCGGCATCGCCCCTGCCGATACCGATTGCAGCACCACGCCGGCCACGTCGATCAGGTGAAGCTGCCCATCATGCTGCCACACCGCAACCGGATCGCGCTCGACGATGTCGACCACCAGCGTATCGGGCAGGCGACGGGAAATGCGCGCATCCTTGACCCAGCCGAGCTTCAGCATGTCGGCCCGCACCCTGGGCAGGTCGAGCGAGAGCATCGACCGGCTCACCTGGCCAAGGGCGATATTGTAGATGGGCAGTTCGTCCATCCGCTCGACGCCGCGCACTTCGACTTTCTCGACCTCGAAGCCTGCCTTGGCCGCCAGTTCGGACGCCTTCTGCCCGGCCATGGCGGGAAGGCCCGACCAGATGGCGATACCCACCAGCGCCGCCAGCACGATGCCGACGATCGCCCAGCTCGCCATGCGCTGGAGCGTCTCCTCGCTGACCGGCAGCAGGTCGATCAGACCGTCGATCCAGCTCCGCTGCTTGACCGAACGTCCTCGCCCACCGCTGCGGCCGCGCGTGCCGGTCGTGCGCGCCAGCCGCGCCGTTCCGCCACGCCGGATGCGTGCTTCAGCCATGCTTCGTCCCCCCTGCGCTCTTCAGCGCGTCCTCGACTATACGCTCCACCAGCTCGGCATAGTCAATGCCCAGCTTCGCCGCCTGTTCAGGCACCAGGCTGAGCGGCGTCATGCCCGGCTGCGTGTTCACTTCCAGCAGGAACAGCCCGTCGATCCCCTGTTCATCGTCCCAGCGGAAATCAGCCCGCGACGCCCCCTTGCAACCCAGCAACTGGTGCGCGCGCAGGGCAATGGCCTTGCAGGCTTCGCTGATCTCCTGGGGAATATCGGCGGGGCACACATGCTCGGTCATCCCGTCCGTATATTTGGCGTCGAAATCGTAGAAACCGCTTTTCGGACGCAATTCCGTGACCAGCAGCGCTTCGTCGCCCAGCACGGCGGTCGTCAGTTCCCGCCCGCGAATATAGGGTTCGGCCAGCAACTCTTCGAAATGCAGCCACGGACCCTCGACATCCCGGCCGATCGGCGAACCATGATTGCCGTCCCTGGTCACGATGGCGACGCCGACCGAACTGCCCTCATTGACCGGCTTCACCACATAGGGGCGCGGCAGGGGATCGCCCTCGAACAGGCTTTCGCTGCGGACGATATGCCCGCCGGGCATGGGGATGCCATGGGGCACCAGCGCCTGCTTGGTAAGCTGCTTGTCGATGGCGATGACGGAGGTGGCGAGGCCCGAATGGGTGTAGGTGATGCCCATCAGGTCCATCATCCCCTGCACGGTGCCGTCCTCGCCGGGAACGCCGTGAAGGGCGTTGAACACCACGTCCGGCCTCACCTCCGCAAGGCGCAGCGCGATGTCACGATCCATGTCGATCCGCGTGACCCTGTGGCCGCGCGACTCCAGCGCCTTGGCGACACCCTCGCCCGACGAAAGCGAAACCGGCCGTTCGGCGGACCACCCCCCCATCAGGACGGCAACATGCCAGGGGCCACGGGTCATCTGTCTTTTCCTTCAACCAGCTGAACGCCCACCCTTTGAATTTCCCATTCGAGGTCGATGCCGCTCTTTTCCTTCACCCGGCGGCGGACCTCCTCGCCCAGCGCCTCGATATCCGCGCTCGTCGCGTCGCCCAGGTTGAGGAGGAAATTGGTGTGCTTTTCCGAAACCTGCGCGCCACCCTGTCGCAGCCCCCTGCACCCGGCCTGATCCACAAGCTGCCAGGCCTTGTGCCCATCGGGATTCTTGAAGGTCGAGCCGCCGGTCTTGCTGCGAAGCGGCTGGCTTTCCTCGCGGGCGGCGGCGATGCGATCCATTTCCGCCTGGATGGCCGCCGGCTCGCCAGGAACACCCCGGAAAATGGCGCTTACCACGACGGCGCCNTCGGGAAGGGCGCTGTGGCGGTAGGTGTAGCCCAGCGCGTCGATCGGCAGCGTCACCCGTTCGCCCGACCGCAGAACAACATNGCATTCCACAAGGATATCGCACGTCTCACGGCCATAGGCGCCCCCGTTCATCCGCACGAAGCCGCCGACCGTGCCGGGAATGGAGCGCAGGAATTCAAGCCCCGCTATGCCCGCGTCCCGCGCCGCCGAGGAAACAAGGATGCCCGATGCTCCTCCCCCGCAACGCAGGCTGGTCGCATCGACCTGCTCCACCCTGGCGAATGGCTTGCCAAGGCGCACCACTACGCCCGGAACCCCGCCGTCGCGCACGATCATGTTGGACCCCAGGCCCAGCGCCATCACCGGAATCGCAGGGTCAAGCCGCGCCAGAAAATCAGAAAGATCGTCCGCGTCCTTCGGCTCGAACAGCCATTGCGCAACACCGCCCGCCTTGAACCAGACGAGCGGCGCCAGCGGCGCATCGGCCCTGAGCGAGCCGCGAACCGGGGGAAGAGACGTGACCGCCAGCGTCAATCGCGCATCCCCCAGAGCCGCATCCAGCCCTTCATCGCCTTCACACCCGCTTCGCCCGCCCGCCCGGCGGCGGCCCCGGCGTCCACATTGCGCTGCGCCGCGTCGACCATCTGCTGCGCCACTTCGATGCCCTGCATCTGGAGGTCGATCATGCGCTTCTGCATCTCGAGGCCAACATTGAACAGCTCGAACATCAGGCGGTTTCCTTCTCCGCAACGGCGGAGGCAAGGCCCGCCGCCCATTTGGTGATGTCGCCCGCGCCAAGGCAGATGATCATGTCGTCCGCCTGCACATCGGCGGCGATCAGGCGGGCGAGATCGTCCGCACCCTCGACCGTCGCGGCGTTGCGATGGCCCCGGCGCTTCAGCCCCGCGACCAGTTCCGCGCTGTCCACCCCTTCGATCGGCTGCTCGCCGGCCGGATAGACCGGGGCGGCATAGACGATGTCGGCGTCGTTGAAGGCCTGCTGGAACTCATCCATCAGGTCGCGCAGACGGGTGAAGCGATGCGGCTGGACCACGGCGATGACCCGGCCTTTCGCTCCTTCGCGGGCGGCGGCCAGCACAGCCCTGATCTCGACCGGATGATGACCATAATCGTCGATCACCGTCGCGGTACCGCCCCCGACGGCGATTTCCCCGACTTTGGTGAAGCGCCGCTTGACCCCGCCGAACTTGGCGAAGCCGGTCTGGATCGTCGCGTCATCGATGCCCATCTGCAGCGCCACGCCGATCGCCGCCATGGCGTTCAGCACATTGTGGCGGCCCGGCATCGGCATTACGATCCCCTCGATCCGGCGCAGCGATCCGTCACGCTCACGAATCTGCACATCGAAGCGGTTGCCGCCCGGGATCGGCTGAACATTCTCGCCGCGAATATCCGCCTGGGCGGAGAAACCATAGGTGACGATGCGCCGGTCCTGCACGCGCGGCAGGATCGCCTGCACCTCCGGATGGTCGAGGCAGAGCATCGCCGCGCCATAGAAGGGCACATTCTCGACGAACTCGACAAAGGCATCCTTCACCTTGTCGAAGCTGCCATAATGATCGAGATGTTCCGGATCGATATTGGTGACCACCGCCAGCGTACCGTCGAGGCGCAGGAAGCTGCCGTCGCTCTCGTCGGCCTCCACGACCATCCACTCGCTGTTGCCCAGCCGGGCATTGGAACCGTAGCTGTTGATGATGCCGCCATTGATCACGGTCGGGTCCACCCCGCCCGCGTCCAGCAGCGCCGCAACCATGGAGGTGGTCGTGGTCTTGCCGTGCGTGCCCGCGACAGCCACGGTGGATTTGAGGCGCATCAGTTCCGCCAGCATTTCCGCGCGACGGATGACGGGCACGCGGCGTTCCAGCGCCAGATCGACCTCGGGATTGCCCTTCTTGATCGCGGTGGAGGTGACGACGACAGCAGCATCGCCCAGATTTTCGGCCTTGTGGCCGATCATCACCGGAATGCCCTTCTTGCGCAGTCCCTCGACCACATAGCCTTCGGCCACGTCGCTGCCCTGAACCTTGTAACCCAGATTGTGCATCACTTCGGCGATGCCGGACATGCCTATGCCGCCAATGCCGATGAAATGGATCGTGCCGATGTCGGTGCCGACACCCTTCATGCGCGGGATTCCTTATTCATGAAACAGGGAGAACCTTTCAGGCCGAGATTGCCGGACTTCACGCGGGAACCCCCTGCAGATTGAGGCTTGCCGGGGTCGGCCCGACCTTCACCGGATCGTTGATGATCGGCGCCGTGCCGATGCTTTCCAGCAGATCCGCCATGTCGCGTGCCGCATCGGGGCGGCCGCAGGCGCGGGCGCGTTTCGCTGCGTTCTGGAGCGCGCCCGGTTCCAGCGCCATCTTCTGCATCTGCTTGGCAAGCTCGACCGCCGTGAAGCGCGCCTGCGCAATGGTGCGCGCGCCGCCGGCCTCGGTCATTTCCCGGGCATTCGCGGTCTGGTGGTCGTCCATCGCGCTCGGCAGCGGGATCAGGATCGCGGGCCGGCCTGCACAGGTCAGTTCCGCCAATGTGGATGCGCCCGCACGGGCGATCACCAGGTGCGACCAGCCCAGCTTCTCCGGCACATCGTTGAAATAGGTCGCCAGATCCGCCGGGATTTCGAGGTCGGCGTAGAGCTTGCGCACCCGCTCGATATCCTCGGCGCGGCATTGCTGCGTCACCTGCAGGCGGCGGCGNAGGCTGAGCGGCAACATGCCCAGCCCGTCGGGCACGACGCTGGAAAGGATCGTCGCACCCTGGCTGCCGCCGATCACCAGCACGCGGAACACGCTNTCNTCNGTCAGCGCGGGGAATTCCTCCTCGCGCAATTGCTTCACTTCCTCGCGCACCGGATTGCCGACCAGATGCACCTTGCCGGCATAGCGGTCCTTGAGCCGCCGGACGTCGGGATAGGCGGTCGCGATCGCGTCGACCCGCCCCGCCAGATAGCGGTTCACCCGGCCCAGCACGGCATTCTGTTCATGAATGGCCGTCGGAATGCCGTCGGCCAGCGCGCCCAGCAGCGCGGGCATGGCCGGATAGCCGCCGAAACCCACCACGGCCGTCGGACGGAAGGTCTCGTTCAAACGCCGCGCCATCGCCCGGCCTGCAAGGATCGCCTTCAACGCGCCCGGCCAGCTCTTCGGATTCCTGGTCATGCGCCCCGCCGGCATGACATGGACCTGCGCCTTGTCGAAAATGCCGGGAATCTTGGCGCCGCGCTCATCCGTCACCAGCGCGACATGGTGGCCGCGCAGCATCAGTTCCTCGGCGACGGCATGCGCCGGAATCATGTGCCCACCCGTCCCGCCGGCGGCGAGGACGAAGTGTCGGGAAATACTCATCGACCACTCCATTTGACGACCGTGTGCCGACCCATGAAGGGATTGCGTCGCGTGAACGCGAGCAACAGGCCGACGCCGATACAAAGCGCCAGCATAGAGGAGCCGCCATAGCTGATAAAGGGCAGCGTCATGCCCTTTGACGGAAATATCTGCGCATTGACGCCCATGTTGATGATCGCCTGCAGCCCGAATTGCGTGGTGAGGCCCGCCGCGGCGAGGATGGTGAAATTATCATCCTCGTCCAGCATGCGCAGAAAAACGCGCACGACGATCGCCAGATAGACGCAGGCAATGCCGATGCACGCAAGCAGGCCGAACTCCTCCCCGATGACGGAGAAGATATAGTCGGTATGCGCTTCGGGCAGGCGGAACTTGTTCTGTCCCCCGCCCGGACCCACGCCCAGGAAACCGCCATGGGTGATCGTGCGGAAGGCCAGCTCCGTCTGGTCCGGCCCCATATCCTGTGCAACGCCGATCCCCAGGAAGTCGTTGATCCGCTGGCGGCCATTCTCATAGAACATGTACATCAGCACCAGGCCGCCGAGCCCCACGCCCGCCATCGCGCCGATGAAGCGCATCGAAACGCCCGACAGCAGCAGCAGGCCGCCCCAGCAGGCAAGGAAGATGACCGTCTGGCCGAAGTCCGGCTGCTTCATCAGGATCGCCGCGATCAGCAATGTCAGCGCGCCTGTCAGCGGGATCACGGGCAATGTCATGTCCTTGCCGCGCAGCGACAGCAGCCAGGCCATGGTGACGACATAGACAGGCTTCAGGAATTCCGAAGGCTGGAACCGGAAACCCGGCAGATCGATCCAGCGCTTGGCGCCGTTCACGACCGAGCCAAGCACCGGCACCAGCAACAACGCCACGGCAAAGACGACGCACAATATGAAGGCCAGCCTGCGCGCCTGCGTCCGGGGCAGCATGGAGATCACCAGCATGATCGGCAGGCCGATGAACACCCACATCAGCTGGCGATAGAAATAGATGAGCGGCGTCACCGAAACCGTGCTGGTCGACCGATCGATCGCCGCCACCGGGGACGCTGCCGCCACCGCCACCAGCCCGATCGCCATCAACGCGACGATCAGCGACAGCAGCACGCGGTCGATTTCCCAGAACCAGATGGCCAGCGCCGTGCGCTCCCGCGGGACGGTGCGGTTCCTGAATTCCTTTACAAGATCGCCTGCCCTCGACATGCCCCCAGGTTCCTCCGCTTCCCTTTATTCCAGCGCGGCCACGGCAGCGACGAAGGCATCGCCTCTCGCCTCGAAATCGCGGAACTGGTCGAAACTGGCGCAAGCGGGCGACAGCAGCACCACATCCCCCGGCTGGGCCACCCGCGCCGCCCGGCGAACGGCGGCCGATAGCATCTCGCTATCGTCCACCGCCATATGCGATCGCAGCAGTTCGGCGAACATAGCGCCCGCCTCACCGATGGTATAGGCATGGGCGACATTGCCGAAATAAGGTTCGCACTCGTCCAGATTGTCGGTCTTGGCAAGGCCGCCGACAATCCAGTGCAGGCGCGGCCGCCCATCGATCGGCGGATAGGCGGCGAGCGCAGGGGCGGTCGAGGCGGCGTTGGTCGCCTTGCTGTCATTGACATAGAGGACGCCGTTCAACTCGCGCACCCGCTGCATCCGGTGGGGCAGGCTGGCATAGCTTTGCAGGCCCTTTTCGATCGCCGCTTCATCGATGCCGAGCGCGCGGGCGACGGCAATGGCGACGGCAGCGTTCTGGGCATTGTGCGGGCCTTGCAGCGCGGGCCAGCCGGCCTGGCGGCTGGGATCGATGTCGGCGGCTTTCACCGCCATCACGCGCTCGTCGTCGGCTGCGCGGGAATGACGCACGGACGACAGGATCGAACGGCTCGGTTCATCCTCAGCGGCGATCACCCCGATATGATCGCCCGCCTGCATTTCAAACAGCCGCGCCTTGGACGCCACATAGCCTTCAAAGCCATTATAGCGATCCAGATGATCGGGCGTGATGTTCAACAGCACCGCCACGTCGCAATCGAGACTGCGCGTCAGGTCGATCTGGTAGCTGGACAGTTCCAGCACATAGACGCCGCCGTCGGGCAGCGGGTCCTGCCCCAATATGGGCAGGCCGATATTGCCGCCCATCCGCGTCGGAATGCCCGCCGTCTCGATGATGTGATGGACCAGGGCCGTCGTGGTGGACTTCCCGTTGGTCCCGGTGATCCCGACCACCCGATGCTTCGGCAGGGTGGGACGGGCAAGCGCGAACAACTCTATGTCGCCCACGACCGGCACCCCTGCAAGCTTCGCATGCATGGCGATGGGATGTTTGTTCAGCGGCACGCCCGGCGAAACCACCACGCCGTCAAAGCCCTTGAGGTCGATTTCAGTGGGGTCGGCCAGTTCCGCCTTGCCCTCCACGGCGGCGCGCGCCTCGTCCCGGCTGTCCCAGGCGACGACCTGCGCGCCACTGGCGGCGAGGCATTCGACCGTCGCCAGACCCG
>JGI24740J21852_10001111_pt1 | contig 12155 bp, 13 predicted proteins | sample KBSCornC6_FD_21852 | JGI IMG/M metagenome (IMG submission 21852) | reverse complement strand
GGACGAAGCCGATCGACGGACGGACCCAGTTGTCACCCCTTGGCCTGGAACCCCGAACACCAACCCTTGGCGGCGACATCGAAGCCCGGGAAAATCGCGCAGGGGCCATAGGCCTCACCCGCCTTGCCCTGGAAGTGCACGCATTTGGCACAGTCCTGCCCCGGCTTGTGGGGAGGCGGCGCCTTGGTCTCGTCTTCGACGTAATGCAAGGCCTTGGCCGTCGCATTGTTCGAAGCACTCAAGTGCGGCAGCGCCGCCCACACGCGACGAGGCAGCGAACCCAGCAACACCATTGCAGCAGCAGCGCCGCCCGCCAGTTTGAGGAACCGGCGACGCGGTGATGCGGTTTCTTCGCTCATATGGATACTCCTGTGTGATCGAGGATTCGCGGGCACTGCGTGCAATGGTACGCCGCCACGATGCTCCCGGCACGAATTTCCTCGCGGTCGCGTGTTACATTCAGCCATCTGAAAGCATCTTACGTTCGCGCATGGCGCCCGTTCCCGCCTCTTCCACCGAATCACTGCGAATCTGCGGCGCCGAAATCGCGCGCGTCGGCGCCGAACTCGCGGCGCACGGGTGGACGCCCGCCACCAGCAGCAATTTTTCGATGCGGATGGATGATTCCATCATCGCCGTCACGATTTCCGGCCGCGACAAGGGCGCGCTCACACCCGACGACGTGATGGCGGTTGGACTCGACGGCAAACCGCTCGATCCCGCGCTGCGGCCGTCCGCCGAAACCGCCCTGCATCTCCAGATCTATCGCCGGCAGCCGGAAACGGGCGCGGTGCTGCACACCCATTCGCACAACCAGACGGTCGCCTCGCGGTTGTTCGCGCGACGGGGCGTGATCGCGCTGCACGGATGGGAACTGCAGAAGGCCATCACCGGCTACACCACGCACGAAAGCCGTCTGGACGTACCGGTGTTTCCGAACTCGCAGGACATGGCGCAGATCGAAGCCCGGGCCGATGCCTGGCTGGACGCCGGCAAACCCCTCTACGCCTATCTCATCGAAGGCCACGGGCTTTACACTTGGGGGCGCGGCATGCCGGAAGCGCGGCGCCATCTCGAGGCGCTGGAATTCCTGCTGGCCTGCGAACTCGACTTGAAGCGCCTCGGAGGCATCCCATGAGTCGCCTGCGCGTGTACGACCAGCGTGAACCCACCCGTCCGCTCGCCACCGAACTCGACCACGACGCGATCGCGCGCGCACTCGGCGAGGTCGGCGTGCGTTTCGAACGCTGGGAAGCCAACCAACCCGTCGTACCGGGCGCGAGTCAGGACGAGGTGATCGCCGCCTACCATGATGACATCGAGCGCCTGCAGAAGGAACAGGGCTACACGGCAGTGGACGTGATTTCGCTGACCGCCGACCACCCGCAGAAGGACGCGCTGCGGCAGAAATTCCTGAGCGAGCACACGCACTCGGAAGACGAGGTGCGCTTCTTCGTGGCGGGCCAGGGCCAATTCACCCTTCACATCGGCGAGCGCATCTACGACGTGCTGTGTGAAAAAGGCGACCTGATCGGCGTGCCCGACGGCACCCCGCACTGGTTCGACATGGGGCCCAACCCGAATTTCATCGCGATCCGCCTGTTCACCAACCCGGAAGGCTGGGTGGCAAACTTCACTGGCGAAACCATTGCCGAGCGCTTTCCGCGCCTGGAGAACTGAAAAAGCACATCGGTCCACAATCAAGCGCAAGGAACACAAACACGAGCACCATCGTCTTGTTCGCGNCCNTTGGCGTTCATTGCNGACTGAAGCTTTTTGCTGTCTGAACCTGCTGCCCGAACCGNGCATTTGGGAATCGCGCATGTCCTACCTGCAAAAGTCACTGGCGCCGGGCGAAACCATCGTGGCGGTCTTCACGTTGCACTGGTTCATGTGGATCCGCTTCTGGATCGTGATCGTGCTCGGGATCATCGCCGTGGTCACCCTGTTGATTGCGCAGATCGCGTGGGGCGCGCTCGCGGCCGCAGTGCTCGCCGTGCTGATCGCGGGTTACCAGTGGCTGTGGCTGCGGGGCATCGAACAGGCCGTCACCAATCGCCGCGTAGTCCGCAAGTTCGGCATCGTTTCGCGCGATACCACCGAACTCCGCTTGGCCTCGATCGAGACGGTCGACCTGCGGCAATCGTTCTGGGGCCGCGTGTTCGGCTACGGCAACGTGGAAATCACCGGGCGGGGCGAAACGGCGATGGTGCTGGACCGCATCGCGCATCCGATCGAAGTGAAGCGCGAAATCGAAAGCGCCTATTCCTCGCATATCGAAACGCCCGTGGGTGGCGCAACCGCATGAGCGAGGTGACCGCATCCGGCGCACGCGCCGTCCTCACCGACATCGAGGGCACGACCAGCTCGATCGCGTTCGTCAAGGACGTGTTGTTTCCGTACGCGCGTGCGCGGCTGCCGCGCTTCATCGAAAACCACCAGAACGATCCCGAGGTGCTGCGGTGGCTCGACGCCACGGCCCGCGAAGCCGGCATCGACGATCCACGCTCGCGCCGCGTAGTCGACACCCTGCTGCGCTGGATCGATGAGGATCGCAAGGCCACGCCGCTGAAGGCGCTGCAAGGCATGATCTGGAAAGCCGGATACCAGGCCGGCGATTACCGCGCGCACGTGTACCCCGAAGTGCCAGCGAAACTGCGCGAATGGAAGGCGCGCGGGTTGCAGTTGTTCGTCTATTCCTCCGGCTCGGTCGCGGCGCAGAAGCTGTTCTTCGGCCACACGGAGGCCGGCGATCTCGCATCGCTTTTCGACGGCTGGTTCGATACCGAAGTGGGCGGCAAGCGCGAACGCGGTTCGTATCTGCGTATCGCCGGCGCCATCGGCCTGCCGCCTCCCGGGATCGTGTTCCTGTCCGACATCGGCGCCGAACTCGATGCCGCGCGCGGCACCGGCATGCAAACCGTTCAACTGTGCAGGCCGCCGGAACGCTGCCCCGCATCCGCCAAACATCCCTGCGTTTCCGACTTCGACGCAATCACGCTTGCATGAAACACGTTGGCTGGGTGCTGCTCCCGATCCTGGCGTTCCTGGCCGGTGCCGCGGCGATGGCCGGCTGGCACGACCTGCAGACGCGGCGCGCGCTCACCCATCAAGCCAGCACGATCGGCGGCGCCCGGGTGTCCGCGCCGCTGCCGACCGCCACGGCAGGCGATGGCTCCTCCACGGGGCTGTTGCCGGACCATGCCTGGCCGCAAGGCGCGCCGACACCCGAGCAGGTGATGTACGCGCAACCCGCTCTGGTAGATCGCGAAGCAGCGAAGCTGAAGCCGCGCACCCCGGGCAAGGTGAATCTCTACGCCATCGTGTTTGCAGGCGACGGCAGCCAGAACGTGTTCCGCAACGAAGCCGAGTATTTCGACAAGCTGTTTGCGCAGCGCCTCGGCGCCGCCGGTCATGTGATGGTGCTGGAAAACAATCCCGCGTCGTTGACCACGCGTCCGCTGGCAAACTGGACCAACCTGGAAAGCGCCCTGGATGCGGTCGCGTCGAAGATGGACGCGAAGCAGGACATCCTGCTGCTGTATTTCACGACCCACGGCAGCGAAGACCACATGCTGCTTGTGGACATGGACCCGTTGCCGCTGGACCAGATCGGCGCCGCCGACTTGTCGGACATCCTCGACGAGCATGCGTTCAAGTACAAGGTGGTGATCGTCAATGCGTGCTATTCGGGCGGTTTCATTCCGCCGCTGCAAAACCCCGGCACCCTGATCATCAGCGCCGCACGCAGCGATCGCTCTTCGTTCGGCTGCGGCGCGCAATCCGAACTCACTTGGTTCGGGCACGCGTTCCTGGTCAACGCGCTGAACAAGACCGACGACCTGCGGCAAGCCTTCCAGCTTGCGCGCGCACAAGTTGCGACATGGGAGAAGCGCGAGCGATTCGAGCCGTCCGAACCGCAGATGTCGGTCGGCCGCGGCATCGTGCCGCAACTCGCGAAATGGCGGCAAGGGTTTACGCCCGGCCCCGCGGTGCCATTCGCACCCGCTCCCTCGGCACCCGCGTCCGCCGCAAGCACGCCATGAACGTTTCGAAGGACGCGCCGGCGCTGGTGATCCTCGCCGCCGGCCTCGGCAGCCGTTACGGCGATACCAAGCAGATCGCGGGCATTGGCCCGCACGGCGAGTGGTTGCTCGAGTACGCGATCCATGACGCCGTCGCGGTCGGCTTCACGCAAGTCGTGATGGTGATCCGTGAATCATTGCGCGGGACCCTGCAACAACGACTGGCGCCACACCTCGAGGGACGCGCTGCGCTGCGCCTCGTGGCGCAAACCTTCGACAAGATTCCCGCCGGCTGCGCCATGCCCGTCGACCGGACCAAGCCGCTCGGCACCGGTCACGCCTTGTGGTGCTGCGCACCGCTGCTGCACGGCCCGTTCGCCGTGATCAATGCCGACGATTACTACGGCCGCGACGCGTTCCGCTTGCTGGCCGACCATTTTCGGAGAGCCGCGCAGCCGGCGATGGTCGGTTATCGGCTCGAGGCCACCCTTTCCAGCCATGGCGGCGTCAACCGCGGCGTGTGCAGGGTCGATGCCGAAGGACACCTCGTGACCGTCACCGAGTTTCTCGACATCGCTGTCCGCGATGGTGCGCTCACCGGCAACGCACTGGACGGAATGCGCACGCCACTCGCTCCCGACACCATCGTTTCGCTGAATTGCTGGGGGCTCCTGCCCGACCTGCTGCCCGAACTCGAACTCGGCTTGCGCGCGTTTCTGGCGCACGCCAGTGCGAAAGACGAATACTTCCTGCCGCACGCGATCGCGACCCATCTCGCAACGCACCATCGGAAGCTTTCGGTGCTGCCCACCCGCGACAACTGGCTGGGCCTGACCTATCCCGGCGATCGCGCACACGTCGTCTCCGCAATGGCGGCGCTACACCAGGCAGGCGCATACCCGACCCCGCTGTGGTCGCGCGCATGAGCAGTTTCGTCGGGCCCGACGCCGCGACGCGCCATGAGTTGGCCGCGGCCTGGGGATTGAGCCCCCGCGCGCAATTCGCGCCGCTCGGCGGTGGCTTGATCAACCGCACCTTGCTGGTCACCGATGACGACCGCCGGCGCGTGCTGCAATGCCTCAATACCCAGGTGTTCCGCGATCCGGCGCTGGTCATGCGCAACTGCCACACGGTCACGGCGCATCTCGGCCGCGAACGCGCAGCGGGTCGCTACGCCTACGCGGTGCTGGAGCTGGTACCCACGCTCGCGGGAGCAACGGCCGCGATCCTGGCCGACGGAACGTGGTGGCGCATGTACGACCATGTGCCGAACACCCGCACCCACGAGACCGCCGGGAACGCGTCGCTGGTGTTCAAAGCCGGGCGCGGCTTCGGTGCGTTCACCGCCGCACTGTCCGGCGTCGACCCGAAGGATGTCGGCGAAGTGATTCCGCGATTCCACGATCCGGTCGCGCGCTTCGACGCATTCCTTGCGGCGAAACAAGCCGATCGCGCGGGTCGCGTCGCCGCGACCCGATCCGAATGCGAAGCCGCACTGGGGTATCGCGACGTGCTGGGGCACTGGCGGGATTTGCTGGCGGCCGGGCTGCCGTGGCGCGTCACGCACAACGACTGCAAGTTGAACAACCTGTTGTTCGACGCAGGCGACCGGGCGAGATGCGTGATCGACCTGGACACGGTGATGCCCGGCAGCCTGTTGTTCGATTTCGGAGACATGGCGCGCACCATGGTGAGTCCGGTGCCGGAAGACTCGACGGACATCGAAAACGTTGGCGTACGGCACGATCACTTCGCGGCGCTTGCACGCGGCTACGTCGAGGGCTGCGGCGGGCTGCTGACGCCGCTCGAGCGCGACAACCTCGTATTCGCCGCGCGACTCGTCACGGGCGTCATGGCCTTGCGGTTCCTCACCGACTGGCTGGATGGCGACCGCTACTATCGCATCGACCGCCCGGCCCACAACCTGGAACGCGCGCGCAATCAGTTCGCGCTGTTTGCCGCCTTCACCGCGCAAGCCGACGCCTTGCAGGCACTGGTGCCCTCAGCCTGATCCGTTGGCGGCACCGTGGCGGCGCGCGAGCAATGCGATAACGCGTTACCACCTCTGTCGCGAAGAATATGGTTCGACGGGCGCCGCGCAGGGCGAACCCGGGCACTTCGGGACGGATTCAACCTGACGGCAACGCACCGTCAGGTCACAAGCGCGTGCTCACGCACCAGCCGGCAGGCTTCGGCGATGTCGTGCTGCATCGGGCGATCGCGATGCATGAAGACGATGGATTCGCGCAAGCGCGCGTGTGCCGCGTGCACCGCCCCGCCCGGACGGAACGCATCGGCCCCGGTCAGCGCCGATGCCAGCGCCTGCACCTCGCGGGTGAATGCGTCGTAATGCGGGTGGTCCTCGCGCGGCGCGTGTTCGATCTTGGCCGCCAGTGCCTGCCAGCCACCGCGGCGTGCCAATCCGCGCGCCGCATTCAACATCTCGTTGCGGTAATCGAGCGCCTGCGCGGCGGTGTACAGTTCCAGCGCCAGCACGTCCGACAGGTCACGCGTCATGTCCAGCACCTGGCGCGCTTCGTTGGCGCCCATCGAGACATGATCTTCCGCATTGGCACTGGTCGGGACCGAATACACACTGGCCGGGTGCGCGCGCGTGGCAAGATCGTTTACCAGCGCCGCTGCGGTGTATTGCACGATCATGAAACCGGAATCGGTGCCGTCTTCGTTGCCCGTCAGGAATGCGGGCAAGCCGTCGTTGGTGGCGGGGTCGACCAATTTGTTGAGGCGGCGTTCGGAAATGGAGGCCAGCACCGGGATCGCCGCCTTCACGTAGCTCATCGCCAGCGCCAGCGGCATGCCGTGGAAATGCCCGGCCGAGATCACCTGCTCCTCGATGTGCTGCGCGCCTTCGGCATCCGGAAAGATCAGCGGATTGTCGGTGACCGCGTTCAACTCGATGTCGATCACCCGGCACGCCTGCGCCCAGGCATCGCGCACCGCGCCGTGCACCTGCGGCATGCAACGCAGCGAATATGCATCCTGCGGCTGATGCTTCTTGCCGCCGCGGAACGGCAGGAAGCGTCGATAAAACGCCTCGCGGCCGTGGCGCTGGTCGACCGGCACCCATTCCCAGCGAATGTCGAACGACAGCGCCTGCTCTTCCGGCGTCGCCCACGCCTTCGCGGTCCAGGTGCGAAAACGCGGGACGAGGTGGTACGGAATGTCGATCAATGTCGATTCCGCCAGCAACTCGCGGACGTGACGGGCGGCCGCGACCTGGCCCGGATGCGGGCGCAGCGCGTGCACCTCTTCACGCAGCGCGCCGCTGCGGCCCGCGAACGCATCCAGGGTCATCGCCGCGGCGAGGTCGGCGACGCCCAGCAGGTATTCCAGTTCGTCCAGCGCGAGCACCGCGGATGCGAGCATCTGGGCGGTGCCGTTGTTGAGCGCCAAGCCTTCCTTGAAAGACAGCTTCACCGGCTGCAAGCCGGCACGGCGCAAGGCTTCGCTGCCGGCCATGCGCTCGCCTTCGTGAAACGCTTCACCACCACCCAAAAGCACGATAGCGAGATGCGACAGCGGCGCGAGGTCACCGCTCGCACCCACGGAACCTTTCGCCGGCACCACCGGCACGATGCCGCTGTTCAACATCGCGGCCAACGCTCTCAGGGTTTCCACGCGGATGCCGGAATGCCCGCGCATCAGGGTGTTGACGCGGATCACCAGCATCGCCCGCACGACGTCGGCGGCGAGCGGCTCGCCTACGCACACCGCGTGGGTGACGATGAGATTGTGCTGCAACTCCTCGGGCAAGGTCTCGTCACGCGGATCGGGATTGCCGCCGGGCAGTTCGTCACGCGCGCGATGTGCGCCCAGCAGCTTGTCGGCGTTGCTGCCGAAGCCGGTGGTGACGCCGTAGATCGGCTCCCCGCAGCGAACCTGCTCGGCGATGAAATCCGCTGCGCGCTGCACCTTTCCGAGCTGCGCCGCGTCGAGGTCGACCGTCGCGCCGCGTCGCGCCACCGCCACCACGTCGGCGCGCGTGAGATGGCTGCCGTCCAGCCGAATCGTCGTCATGCCCGTTGCGCCTTCTCTTGCGCCAATTCCACCCGCAATGATTTCACCAGTTCCGCGCGCGGCACCTCGAATTGGTCGCCGCGACGCAAATCCTTGACGGCCACCGCGTCGCGCGAAAGTTCGTCCTCACCCGCAACCACCGCGAACCGGATGCCGGCGCGGTCGGCGTACTTCAGCTGCTTGCCCAGCTTGCCGCCCTCCAGCGCGACCTCGGCGGCGATCCCGGCGTCGCGCAGCTCCTTCGCGATCGTCAGACAGTATGGCAACTGCGCGGCATCCATCTGCGTGACCAGCACCTGCACGCTGCTGTCGGCGGCCTTCAGCAACCCGGCTTCGCGCAACTGCCAGAACAACCGCGTCAGCCCGATCGAAATGCCGACGCCCGGCAACGTGGACTTGGTGTAATTCGCCGCAAGGTTGTCGTAACGCCCACCGGAACAGATCGAACCAATATCCGGATGATCTTTCAATGTCGTTTCGTATACCGTGCCCGTGTAGTAATCGAGCCCGCGCGCGATCGAAAGGTTCAACGCGTATGCAGATTCCGGCACACCGAACGCAGCAACGGTATTCAGCACCTCGCGCAATTCCGCCCGTCCCTGTTCGAAGGTCTCGGTACCGCGGCCCAGTGCATCGAGTTTCGCGTGCGCGTCGGCCAGCGACGTCGAACGCACTTCCACGAACTGCATGACCCTTTCTGCCGCCTCGGCAGAAAGATCGAACTGCTCGCCCGTCAGCACTCCGCGCACGTGATCGGCACCGCGTTTGTCCAGCTTGTCCACTTCGCGCAGCACCAGCATCTGCTTTTCGCCGTCGCCGATGCCGAGCCCTTCGAAGAAGCCCCGCATCAGCTTGCGATTGTTGAGCTGGATAGTGAACGCGCCGATGTCGAGCGCACGGAAAACCGCGTGGATCACCGCCGGAATTTCGGCGTCGTAGCGGATTGACAGGCTGTCCTTGCCGATCACGTCGATGTCGCATTGGTAAAACTCGCGAAAGCGCCCGCGTTGGGCGCGTTCACCGCGATACACGCGCTGCATCTGGTAGCGCCGGAATGGGAATGCCAGCTCGCGTTCGTGCTCGGCCACGTAGCGCGCCAGCGGCACGGTCAAATCAAAGCGCAGCGCGTGCTCGGGAGGACGGCCCGGTTGATCCGGCAAGCGCTCCAGCGCGCCGGTCGATTGCACGAAATACACCTGCCGCTCGGTTTCGCCGCCGCTCTTGGTCAAGAGGATGTCGGCAAATTCGATCGCCGGGGTCTCGATCGGCAGGAACCCGTACACCTCGAAACCCTGCCGGATCGTGTCCAGCATCCGCTGGAACGCGATCTGCTCGCGCGGCAGCAATTCCAGCGTGCCGGGCATCGTACGGGGCGTGGTCAGCGCCATGACTTGCTCTCTTGCCAAAACCGCAAGATTACCAGCGCGCGGCCACATCTTGCGCGCGCGAAGCCGCGCCAAGTATCATTTGCGGCTCGCTGCGGGGTTCCTGCCCCGTGCGGATCGTCGGGGTGTAGCTCAGCCTGGTAGAGCGCTACGTTCGGGACGTAGAAGTCGCAGGTTCAAATCCTGTCTCCCCGACCAATGAGATCAGACTTACGCCACCTTTTGGGGTGGCGTTTTCGTCTGAATCGCGGCACGGCCACGGGACTCGCTACAGGAACCCGCCCCGCATTTGGATAATCCTGATCGTGAGCAGCGATGTGCTCGACCAGCGCGCGGCCGTTTTGTCCAGCTGGACTGCGATACCGTGGTCATCCTTGCTCCATTCCGCCGACGTTACTTGCCTGCTCAGCCTGGTCCAGCTTGATCTTCGTTGCAGGCTGTCGACCGTCGGCGATCGTGCCTATCGCAATGGTCGGGCCGTCGACGCCGACTTGGGCAATCGGCGGATTGACTCGAACCGTTTGACGCTGCAAGCCAAAGCCCGCCAACAGCGAGGCTGCCAATGCCAATACCACAATCTTCATGATTCCCCTTGTGCTGTTGCGGGCGCAGCATAACCGCATGCTCGGAAGCAGTTGCTTGCTTGTGACGAATCGCTCGCGCGAAGCCGCGCGGTCGCCGTTGCATGTACCGATCGCGACCTGTCAACGAACGTCGAAGGCCATGCTCACATCGTATGCGTCGGCTTGTCTCCGCCCTGCAGGCCAGCCAGCAGCGTCTCGATCTTGGTGCGGGCGTTGTCGCCATCGGCGTTTTCGGCGAACTGCACGCCGATGCCGGCCGGACGATTGCCTTGTGCCGCGATCGGCGTGATCCAGACCACGCGGCCGGTGGTCGCCACGCGTTCGGTTTCCTCGGGCAGGGTCATCAACAGAAACACTTCGTCGCCGAGGTTGTAGCGCTTGTTGGTGGGCACGAACAGGCCGCCGCCCTTCACGAACGACATGTAGGACTGGTACAGCGTCTGCTTGTCCCTGATGACGACCGGCAGGATGCCCTGACTGCCCATGCCGCCCGCGCCACCCATCATCGCCATCGTCTGAAGCCCCTGCTGATTGACGCCATCAGCTTGCCGCCGCAGACAAGCCGCGGTCAAGCGCCGAAACGGCACCAGCCCCAGCCGTCGAATACCCATGGCGACGGCAGCGGGCAATACAATTTGATGTAGTAGGGCGGCCGCAGCACGCGCGCGGTGCGCGCGGCGGGGCTACCGTCGCGCCAGAACAGCGTGGCGTCGGCGCCGGCGCCCAATCCAACCCGTTCGCCGCCTGCGGCGTCCACCGCCAGCAACGCGAGACACGGTCGCAATGCGCGCGGCGGCAACCACGGCAGCGTCGCGCCGGCGCGGTCGTGGCAGTCGAGTCCGGCCACGAAATCTTCCGTGCCGGCGGCAAAGCGCAGGAAACGTCCGCGGCTCAACGCGATCTGGCTGGCGTGCGCCTCGATCGCACGGCGCTTGCGCGCCCGTTCGTCGTCGCGCAGTGCGAACACCGCGCGCTGTGGCGCGCCAGGTTGCGAACGGTCATGCAGCAGGTAACCGAGACAGTCTGGCTTGCGCAAGCCAGGCGAGGTCTGGAACACCATTTCCATCAGCACATGGATCGCGCTGTGGTCGGGATGCCGATCCGCGAGGTCGGGCAATACCAACAGCGTCGGGCATTCGCGCTCGACCAGTTCGCGCATAGTCGCCAGCATCGNCGCGGTGTCGTCCAGCAGCATCCAGGTGATGCCGCCATCCGGCCAACCGAGCCGATNCACACGGGCGGCGTCGACCCCAAGCGTGCGCAACGCGGCATCGGCTTCGCCACGGCGCCGCGCCGCCCAGCCTGCACGCTGGCGCGGACCGATCCAAGCCCGCCGTTCCAGCACGCGCTGCGGCCAGGGATTGTTCTCGCCGTCGCTGGCGAACACCACGCTGACCCCGGCACCGTAGCCAAGTGCACGCTGGATCACGCCGCCGGCCGCCAGCGATTCGTCATCCGGATGCGGCGCCACCACCATCAGGCTGGCGCCCGGGCGTTTCAGCAGCGCATCGGGATCGAGCAGGTCGGAGGGCTTTTCCTGACGCAAACCGGCATCCTTTCATCGTGCGCAAGGTTCAACCATGGAGCGCGGCGCGATTGTGCCCGGAAGTGGTTGACCCGGCACTGACCGGACATCCAGGGGATCGTGCTTCCCAAATCAATCCTGTCGTCGTCATTCCCGCGAAAGCGGAAACCCAGCGACTTTGGCGCAACGCACTGAAGTGGAAAGTCGCTGGCAGACTCGCCGCTTCCGGCGGCTGGCCCTGCCGGCCATCGGCTTCGCCGATGTTCGCTCCGCATCCTGCCTTCGCAGTCTGGATATCGCTTCGCGACTGCTTGCAGGATTGCAAACGCGACGCCGAAGGCGGCGCGTAGTGCGAGCGCCACGGATGGCGCGAGTAAATCCGGGATGACGAGCAAAAGTCAAAGCCTCTCAACGCAACGCAACCGGCAAGCCGTTCAACCAGTCGAACAAGGCGAGGTCGCCGCGCAAGGGGCCGTTCAACAGTACCCGCAGGCGATTCGCCTCGGCGATATGTTCGGCCACGGCTTCGTCATTCCAGCCCGGATCGAAACGCGCGCGTTCGCCGCGCGCGCGCGCGCGCAACGCGCCTTCGAGTAGG
>JGI24740J21852_10001104_pt1 | contig 12191 bp, 8 predicted proteins | sample KBSCornC6_FD_21852 | JGI IMG/M metagenome (IMG submission 21852) | reverse complement strand
CCTCCCAGGGCGCGCCCATGTGTTTCGGGACCTTTTTAGACCGGGAGCAGGCCTTCCTGGATACCGTGCATTTCCCGGAAAGCTTCCGGCAATATCCCTTGCAGAAGAGCGGTTTTTATATGCTGGAAGGCCGGGTTACCAAAGAATATGATGTTATATTATTGGAAATCAGTTATATGCGGAAAATTGGGTATTTTGAGGATAAAAATTTTTTAACCAGACAAAAAGCCGTAAATTTGTGACAAATGACGTTGGGGCATGAAACCGCAAAAAAACATCGAATACCAGATACAGGAACAAACCTTAATGGTAGTGCAGGAAGCCGCCGTGCCTTATGGGGCAGGCCGGGGGTATTTTGAGTTTATACAGCTTTCCAGGGATGGCATCATTAAAAAGGCGCTTATGAACCTGAGTCAGCAGCTTTCATTTTCATTGTCAGAAGTGGCGCGCGTGCTGCACATTTCTGAAAGAACATTGCAACGCTATGCAGATGATGAAAAACTCTCTGCAGATACTTCCGAAAGGGCCATTTTACTCTCTCAGCTGTACCAGCACGGTACCTTTGTATTTGGCGACCTGGAAAATTTTAAAGAATGGATGCGCACTCCATTACCTGCGTTCAATTACCAACCTCCTATTTCCCTTTTAGATACTACCTTTGGTTTCCAGCTCATCGAAGATGAACTTGGCAAAATAGCACACGGCATTTTTGCATAACCACACCCTATTGAATGGAAGTCTATCGTATCAGCAAATGCATGTACATTACTGATCTGAATGGTGTTGGCGCCCGTCTGTATGGCGGACGCTGGAACAGCAAAGGTCATCCGGTACTGTACACTGCAGGCAGCCGCGCCCTCTCCGCACTGGAAGTACTGGTGCATGTACCATTAAAGAATATTGTTCAGGATTTTTGTATTGCTACTATTCTTATACCGGATAAGATGCCGGTTAAAACCATTACCCGTAAAGAGCTGCCTTCCGGCTGGCAATCCCTTGCCCCTTTCCCGGAGCTGCAAAAGGTAGGTGATGCATGGTTAGAAGAAGGTAAATACCCGGTATTAAAAATCCCATCTGTAGTGATACCGGAGGAGTTCAACTACCTGGTAAACCCGCTGCACCCGGAAGCAGAAGGCGTGTATGTAACCAGCCAGCAGCCGTTTGTATTTGACCAGCGGCTGAAAGAAGCAAAGAGATAATGCAAATATGCAAAAATGCAAATGTGCAAATGAAATCCCTCCGGGATCTTTCATTTGCACATTTAATATTTGTGTAGATCCTATTCTAAGTTGAACAATCCTTTATTCAGCAGCTGCAACGTTTTTTCCTTGTGCTGGCCACCTACCAGTATGGAAATATTATGCCGGCTGCCGCCATAGGAGATCATACGCAGCGGGATCTCATTCAGCGCCTCAAACAACTTTTTCAGGATAGAAGGCGTAGCCGCTACCTCATTCCCTACAATAGATACAATGGTTTGATGGTGATCCAGCTCCACGGTACCAAAGGGCTGCAGCTCTTTCAGGATCTGATCTATATGCTGGGTATTATCAATGGTAATAGATACCGCTACTTCTGAAGTAGTGATCATATCTATAGGTGTACGGTACTTCTCAAAGATCTCAAACAGCTTTCTCAAAAAACCATAAGCCAGCAGCATACGGCTGGATTTGATCTTAATAGCAATAATACCGTCTTTGGCAGCGATTGCCTTTACCCCATCGCCATTAGGCATTTCAGTAATAATAGTGCCCTTTGCTTCCGGCTGCATAGTGTTCAGCAGCTTTACCGGGATGTTAAAATGCTGCGCCGGCCATATGGAGGCAGGGTGCAATATTTTAGCGCCAAAGTAGGCCAGCTCCGCAGCTTCATCAAAAGACAGCTGTTCAATAGGAAAGGTTTTCTTTACTACGCGCGGATCATTGTTGTGCATACCGTCAATATCCGTCCAGATCTGTACTTCACTGGCCTGAATAGCGGCCCCGATCAATGAGGCGGAATAATCACTGCCACCACGTTTCAGGTTATCTACCTCGCCTTTTGCATTGCGGCAAATGTATCCCTGTGTAATAAAAATGCGCTGATCCTTTTGCTTATCGATCAGGTTACCCAGGCGGATCTTGATCTTGGGGATCTCCGGCTCTTCAAATTCATCAATGCTCATGAAATCCAGGGCGGGCACCAGTACAGCCTGTACGCCGGCTTCTTCCAGGTATACATTGAACAGCTTTGTGCTCAATAGCTCACCCTGGGCCAGGATATCCTTGTTCAGCGCTTCGTTGAAAGATATTTTGAGAATAATGGTCAGAAATTCAAAATGCTCATCCACAATTTCTTTGGCTTTTGCTCGGGGACCTTCCTCCTTCAGCAGCTCAGTACAAAAGGTACGGTAATGCTTTTCCAGCTTATCGATCTGCTGTTTAGCCTGTGCCTTGTTCCCTTCTGCCAGTGACTGCCCTATTTCTACCAATGCATTGGTAGTACCGGACAATGCAGATAACACCACAATCTTTGGATCGTTGTCTGCCGTTATCAATTTAGCCACGGCATGCATACGTTCCGGCTTTCCCACAGAGGTGCCGCCAAATTTTAAAACTTTCATGTTGTGAGAGTTGTCTTTTAGATGTATTTGTGTTTGTTGTTGCTATGCAAATTTTATTTTAAACCGGGCTGCCACTTCTTCCAGGTCCTTTACCACAGGTTCTAGCAGCGGTATGCCCTGCTCCCTTCTCTCCTTTTCCATTTCCCGCTCCGGATCACCGGGTATCAGCACCCGCTGCCCTGCTACGGGCACAGCTTCCCGGAAACGACTAATCCATTTATCCATATTGGCCTTAAATTCATCTGCCGGGCGGAAGGCATCTACCCGCATGGCGCCAAAGAAATGGCCCAGGCCCTGCCCTACCGGATCCGGTGGTAATGGCAAAAAGCTTACGAATGGCGGCGCCCAGGGACCGTAATTGGCTCCTGAAAGAACGGCCGAAAATATGTCAACAATTGCGCCCAAACAATAGCCTTTATGGCTGCCATGCTCACGATCGCCGCCCAGGGGCAGCAATGCGCCGCCGCTGCGCAGCTCATGCGGGTTGGTGCTGGTGGCGCCTTCCTTATCCTGGATCCACCCTTCCGGTGCCTCCAGGTTCTTACGCTGTAATATTTCCAGTTTGCCGTTGGCAGCGGTAGTGGTGGCAAAATCCGCTACAAAGGCCGGCTGCTCATTGGCGGGAATAGCCACTGCTATGGGATTGGTACCCAGCATACGCTCTTTGGCAAAAGTGGGCGCTACCAGCGGGCTGGCATTGGTCATGGCCATACCGATCATATCCCTGTCAAGGGCCATCATGGCATGGTAACCGGCTATGCCAAAGTGGTTGGAGTTTTTCACGCTCACCCAGCCGCTGCCCACTGCGGCGGCTTTCTGTAGGGCCACTTCCATGGCAAAGGGCGCTACTACCAGGCCCAGGCCGCTATCCCCATCTACCACGGCGGTGCTGGGCGTTTCATGTACAATATGCACATCGGGCCGGGCATTAATGCGGCCGGCCTCCCACAAACGTACGTAACCGCTGAGGCGGGCCACCCCATGGGAATCCACGCCCCGCAGGTCGGCAGACAGGAGTACTTCACTTGCTGTTTCTGCATGCTGCAAAGAGCAACCCATGCGGGTAAATACCTCATGGGTAAATTCCCTTAAATGCTGATAGGAAAAAATATGGTTCATGCTTTTGTATCAGTGCTAATGATCAGGCCTGCGCGGTGGGACCGCCAAAATTCATGGGCATGGATACAGGGTCCTGATCCTGTATGGCGCCGTGTACAGATTCATATTTCTTCACATTATCCAGTAACGCTTTCATAAAGCGTTTGGCATGCTGGGGGGTTAAAATGATCCGGGACTTCACCTTAGCCTTTGGTAAACCAGGCATTACATTAATAAAATCCACCACAAATTCAGCATTGGAATGTGTTATTACGGCCAGGTTGGCATACACACCCTCTGCTATTTCCTCACTCAGTTCTATATTCAACTGCGTCTGCTCTTCTTGCTGATTATCCATGTTTGGTAGGTTTGAGGGTACAAAAGTAAAAAAAGAGGCTTCAAATGAAGCCTCTTTTTTTACGGGGGGTAATGCCTGCATATTTTATAAGCAATCACGGGCATTGGCCGGGTTCCCGTGATGTATGAGCGCTGGATACTTCCCCATTGCTCCACATATAGTAATAAGAGATCGTACATCTGTCATGGAAATCGTCATATTCCGTGCTGATAATATAGCGGCCGGAGGTTTGACAAACGCCATTGATCAGCCGCTGGCTATCATCGCCACAGGAAGGTGACGGGATCCCGTACAGGTAGCGTAGTGCCACAATATCACGGAAGGTAAAAGGACGGTTATCAAAAGGGCCTACACATGCCAGCATCCAGGAATCCGGGTCCGGACTAGCGGGCGTAGCAAATATTAAAACAGCGCCATCGCTGCCGGCGCCTTCATCATTGGGATGCGAAGCATCTACCAGGCAGCCGCTGTAAGAACGGTTCATATAATCCGTATGGCGGAAACCAATACAGTGGCCTAATTCATGGGCAATGATGGTGGTTAGATTATTAATATCCGGGAAACCACCTATAGCTGCGGGATCCAGCTGTAGTGTATTATAAGGATTGCCACCACTGGGAAAACCGGAGCGCCCCAGTGCGCCACCCAGCGACGCATTTACAACAGATATTTCCGCACTACCGCTTATACGCTGAAAACTAAACCTCAGGCCTAATGCATTGTAACGCGCAATGGCATTGTCCAGCGCCGTGGTATAGTCGGACCCCAGACCGGTAATAGACACCGTAATGGTACGCGGGGAGGATGCAGATGCATTTACTATATTATTAGTTCTGTACTGCTCTGTTTCGCCCATCCTTATCCAGGGCGAATGGCTGTTTACGCCTAATTGTTCGGGGGTTATTAAAATGTCGCCTTCCACCACATAGCCTTCCGGCACTTTTTTTACGCCGGAAATATTAAAGCCCATGTCATAGATCTTTTGCAAAACTTCGCTGGATACTTTTTCATCGGTGGAGGTGTCAATACTTTTTTTACAGGAGATGCTAAACATCAATAATACTACGATCAGGCTACTGATCAAGGGTTTTGAGGAATGTAACATACTTTTTTTGGTTTAAGTGTGAGGGCAATAGGGTACTTATCAGGTATGGGTTACAAGTACTATCAATATAAAAAGATTAATTGAGATTTGCAATGAACGGACATAAAAAAGCCAGGCAGTTTTTCAACTGCCTGGCTACCTGTTATACTTAAAAAATTTTTTGTTTAGAACTTATCCCAGAACAATTTGGTAGTTACTTCATCACCGCCAATGGCCTTGGCAGCAGCGTCATAATTCACCTGGTTCAGGTTTTGCTCACTTACCGGGTAAGGATAGCGCAGGGGAATTTCAGACTGTGCTTCTTCCGGCTTAACCAGTTTGGGGAAGTCCAGCCTTCTCCATTCTGTCCAGGCTTCAAAACCGCGGTTGTATAATGCCAGCCATTTCTGTACGCCTATTTTGCCTTTGTAACCGCCGGTAGCAGTAGCATAAGCAACTTGAGGCTGCGCCAGGTAAGTAGCGGCTTGCGCATCGGTACCACCCCATGAAATAATGGAAGCAGTAACTGCATTGGTGTAGTGCGTAGCGGCAGTACCGGCAACACCGGTCATGCCTCTTTCAATTGCTTCTGCACGCAGGAACTCCACTTCAGTATAATCAATCCAAATGGAGGGGAAATCTTTCTTACGCAGCAGATCACCTACCGGGGAAAATGCGCTGTAATCGTTACTGGTACCGTAGATACCGCCTTTGTAACCACCGCCTGCTGCTTCGCCAAAGAAGAAAGGTCTTCTGGGATCACTCAGTGCGTTCATGGTATCTACCAGGGTATTGGCGCCTACGAAGTCCAAACGGCCGCTTTGCACCAGGTCAACCCACAGCGGGTTAGTGTTCGGCGGTACAGTGGAGTACTGGAAAACAGCGTTATCTGCTGCTGAGGTAAATGCAGTGGCAGAAGCCTGCTCAATACCTGCTTTAGCTTTTGCAGGTTCGTCGTCTGCAAGCACCATCCACATGCGCATTTTCAGTGAGCTCACCATTTTCTTCCATTTGGCTACATCCCCTTTGTACAGGATATCACTGGCGCCAAAACTTTCAGCTGCAGGGTCCAGGTTAGTATTAGCTGCATCCAGCCTTGCCAATAGATCCAGGTACACGGTTTTTGCATCGTCGTACTTGGGAGAAAGGTTGTCAATATCCATTGCATCGGTGTAAGGGATATTGCCAAAGGTGTTCAGTATTACATTGTAAGTGTAGATAGTTACTATCTCGATCTGTGCCAGCTGGTTCTTTTTCACCGCAGCATCCAGGGTAGCATCTTCATTCACTACCTTTTTAGCTTCGTTCAGGTCATTCAGCACATCGCGGTACAGCCTGTGCCAGAACTCCTGCGGAATATTACGGGTGCTCAGGTCATACTGGCTTTCATCCGGATAGGTGGTTTCTGTCCAGTATTGCGCCAGCAGGCGGAAAATGTTTACGTTCACGCTGGTGCTGGTCAGCGCATTCGTGATATTAAGTTCTGCGTTGGCAAACAGGGTGGGCGCCACTACGGTTGCCGGTTTCTTAGAGTTCTGGTTCAGATCTGTAAGATTCTTTGTGCAGGATGCAGTGAGCACCATTGTAAATGCCAGCGTTATGTATGATAATGTTAGCTTCTTCATGTTTAAATAGTTTTTTAGAACCTCACTTTAGCATTAAAACCAAATGTTCTGGCAGTTGGGTAGGCACCTGACTGGTAGCCCTGAACGTTACCAGAACTCATACCTTCTTCAGGATCAGCATAAGGCAGGTTTTTATGAATGATCCACAAGTTCCTTCCTATCAGAGAGAAGTCCACACCTTTGATGGGATGGATCCTGGATACCAGGCCTCTTGGCAGGGAATAAGTGAGCGATACTTCTCTCAGCTTAATGTAGCTGGCATCATATACGAAAGCAGCAGCCGGGTTATAGCGATAGCCATAGATACCGTAGTTGGTTGCGCTGGCGCGGGTTGTATTAGGCTTACCATCTGCGGTTACGCCTTTTACTATTATACCACCACCATTAGCAATGGGAGAACGTACAGGGTTGCCCAAGTCGTTGGTACCGGCAGTTTCAGGGTAGATACCTGTAGCCAGACCGTAGTACATATCCAAAGAGAATACATCACCACCCTGACGCATATCTACCAGGAAGCTCAAAGACAGGTCTTTGTACTTCAGGGTGTTGGTGATACCACCAATCCAGTCAGGGTTTACGTTACCGATCACTTCATTTGAAGTAGCGGAGATCTGATAGCGGCCAGCTGCATTTACCAGCTTCTCACCTTTTTCATTATACACAAAATTGGAACCGCGGATGGTGCCATAGGGCTGACCCAAAGCAGCATTAATAGAAATACCGCCCTGCATGGAGGCTGGGTTCAATTGCAGGTTCTGTACGCCTTCTGGTAAGGAATTTACCTTGTTGCGGTTCCTTGACCAGTTAGCATTAATAGTCCAGGAGAAAGATGGTGTTTTAACCGGTGTACCGTACACGGATACTTCTATACCCTTGTTCTGGATCTCACCGGCGTTCACTACTTTAAAATCATAACCGGTAGCTCTTGAAACCGGCATTTTTACGATCTGGTTGGTGGATTTTGTATTGTAGTACGTTACATCAAACCCTACGCGGCTTTCCAGGAAAGCAGCTTCCAGACCGGCTTCCCAGCTTTTAGTACGTTCCGGCTTCAGGTTAGGATTGTATTTGGTATTACCTACTGATGCCAGCGGCACACCATCTATACCGGTTGGTACATCATAATAATCCCTTGTGTATAAACCAGGAGCTGAGGCGCCCACTTCTGCATAGTTGGCTCTTGCTTTGGCATAAGACAGCCAGGGTGTGTTATGGATCAGCTTAGAGAACAGGAATCCTAATGATACAGAAGGATAATAGTAGGTGTTGTTCGCTTTCGGTAAAGTGGAGGATTTATCCCTTCTGGCAGTTATATCCAGGAACAGCATTTCCTTATAAGCCAGGTTAGCGGCAGCAAAGATACCATCTACTTCTTCAGTTGAATCTGATTCAATAGGCGCTTCCAGTGGGTTAGCTGTATTCAGCAATGCATACAAGCGGGGAATTAACAGGCCACCGTTTGTTTTAGCATCTATAGATGTTACGTGTGTTCTTCTTACGTTACCCCCCAGGATACCACCCAGGTTAAAATCGTTGCTCAGTTTCTTGTGGAAGTTGAGCATCAGATCATAGTTAAACTCACTGAAAGAACGGTTGTACCTGGAATATTCTGAAGGATCGATACTACCGATGGCAATCCTTTCTTCCTGCTGAGCGTTATAGGTATCCATTGATACGCGGCCCATCACATCTACCCAATCCGTTATTTTATAGTTCAGCATTACGTTACCGAAATAACGGGTACGGCTATCGTTCTCGTAATTCTCGTAACGGGTCCAGTACGGGTTATCCCAGTAAATAGGGTTGGTAGCCCCTACAGTTGCCTGGTTCCAGGTTGCGTTTGTTTTATTGCGGAAATAAGCATCGCGTTGCTCATATACATCTACGTTGGTTTCCCACCACTGACGCATGTTGGTCATCAGGTTCTTGGAATCATAACCGGTACCGTAACGGCCCAGACCTGACAATATAGTGGTATTGATAGATCCGCTGGCTGTTAATTTAGGCGTGATGTTATAAGAAGCGCCGAAGTTGATCTGGTCTTTCTTAATGCTGCTGTTCGGCAACAGACCTCTATCAATGTTCTTGGTATAACCCAGCTTAAAGTAACCCTGGTCGCCACCGCCATCTATCATAATGCTGTTCACAGTAGAAACAGCGGTCTGGAAGAATTTGGTAGGATCATTGGCTGCAGCTACCCAGGGGCGTGCCTTTCCGAAGTAAGGGTTACCCGGGTCAAAAGAATACCAGCCATATACATTTAAGCTCGGATCAAACGGAGCACCATGGGAAGCATCTTCTGTAGTAGGAACAATCAGGTCCTTTACACCGTCGCCATTCACATCCTGATAGTTAAAGTAGCCATCCGGTGAAGCATAATAAGCACCATAACCGGCGCCATACTTGTTCTGATATTTTGCAAAAGTGCTGGGATCTACCTTACCAACGGTTACACCGGAGTTGATAGTTACGCCTAAACCTCTTCTGCCTTTTTTGGTGGTGATCATGATCACACCATTTGAAGCGCGTGAACCGTACAGCGCAGATGCAGCGGCACCTTTCAGCACGTTCACGGATTCAATATCATCCGGGTTGATATCTGCGGCGGCATTACCGTAATCATAACCGGCACGGCCACTCTGCTGATCAGCAGTGTTGGTGTTGGAGTTATCAATAGGTACTCCATCTACAATAAACAGTGCCTGGCTATTACCGGATAAGGATTTGTTACCGCGTAATACCACGTTGGTGGAACCACCTAAGCTGTTATTACGGCGTACTTCCAAACCGGATACTTTACCGGACAGTGAGTTAGCAATGTTAGATTCCCTGGCTTTTACCAGGTCTTCACCTACTACTGTTTGTGCGGAGTAGGGCAGCTCGTTCTTTTTTCTCTGAACACCCAGTGCTGTTACCACTACTTCCTGCAGACTTTCATTGCTGGTTTGCAGCACGGCATTTGCCTGGCTGCCTGCACCCACTTTTAAGTCCTGGGAGGTGTAACCTACGCTTCTGATCACTAAAACTACGTCACTGCCAGTGGCATTGAGTTTAAAGTTTCCGTCCTGATCTGTGGTAGTTCCTGTGTTAGTCCCCTTGATTTGTACTGTTGCAAACGGTATAGGAGCGCCATCGCTTCCTGTTACCTTACCTGTAACCTGGCGTTGTTGAGCGAATGCCAGCGTTACAATCACCATAAGCATGGTGAAAAAGAGTAACGTCTTTTTCATTAATTAACGATTTAGATTTTGGTTGACACGGCCCACAATTTAGACAAAAATTCCACTACTAGACAAGTAAAAATTAACAATTGATTAAGGATATTTTAATTTATAATTCATATTGATGTTCATTATCAAAAAAATAAGCCTTAAATCAGGTATTGTGTATTTTTTACATTTTAACGTTTTGGGGCCCCACTTGACGTTAAAACAACTGTTGCGCCTGCAACTGAATGCTGCTTTTCCGCCTTCCGCTCACTTCATCCCATCCGCTGCCAATAGTAGCGGCATTCCGGTACATTACCTGGTTCCAGCGTAACCAAAGGGCTATACGTTTTGTAATGCCCCATCTTATATTAATATTATACTGCCAGCCATCCCCATTCAGCTGCATTACGCTATTATTATACAGCATATTACTTTCTATGGCGTACAAAGTGCTGCCACTACCGCTGGCGCTGAACCAGGTAAGACGGCCGGAAAGCCGCAGCGGTAGCGTGGTAAAGCGGTACTGCAGTTCCTGGAAACATAGCCAGCCCTGTTGTTTATCACTGTTCTTTGTATAGTGGTTCAGCTCTACCCGGCTGCGCAGCTTCCAGGGCCCGCCTAAAGGCATGCTTACCTGGCAGCGCCAGCTACGCCGGGTTAGCGGTACCACAGGGGCTATATAATCATTACTGCCTGTGCTGTTCTCCCACCCGGTTTTATGGCTGTAGCGGATAAATGCTTCCGTTTGCTTATCCGGCGTATAGGTAAGGCTCATTAACAGTTCCCGGCCATTGGCGCCCGGCCTGTTCACCCGGTATTTGAGCCAGGGAAAACGATACAGGTCCGCATAAGCTTCCATTTTCAGCTGCGGGGTTAAACGCAGGGTAATGGCCGTGTACCAGCCGCTTTCATTAGCCGGGCGGTAGTTATTACCAAAGGCATTACTGTATAATGATTGATAGGCGCGGTGATACGACCGGTATAATAAAGCTACATCTGCCTTTGGGTGTATACCGGCCAGGATACCATTTACCGTAGCCAGATGGCCGCCGGCATCTACGGCTGTTTCACCAAAAACATGCACATTTTTCCAGGTGCCGCTGTAATCAATGCTGGCATTAAAGAACCGGTCGCCCTCCGGTGCAAACAGGTTATACGGCTGCTCATTCTTTTGCAATGGTGCGGAGAATTTATGCTGTATAACATTAAGACCTATACGCCAGTTGCCATTATCATACACGATATTTCCACCGGCGGAGAGCTGCTGCAAAGCTCCCCGTTTGGCGGCTTCCAGCGCAGAACGATGATAACCGGTGGCAACAAAGGAGCTGATGTAGGATGTGGCGGCCAGGGTATCGCTTTCAAAAACATTTCCATCCAGCTTGCGGAGGGATACAAAACCCGTTACCTGCCAGGCGCGCTGCTGCAGCGTAATACCGGCGCCGCGGAAGAAGTAGAATTCACCGGTGGAAGCATATGGGTTCAGCACCTCCCCTTCCCGCTTTACCTGTAATACCAGGGGGCTTTTACCAAATGCCAGCGATTGCCAGTTGATGAGGCCCTGGCCCATGTTCACTGTAAAATCGCCCAGGGCCAGGGCTTTAATGTGTTTGTAATTACGGATGAACAGGTGGGCGCTGTAAAAATCAAAGCCCTGCTTTTGTGCACCCTTAAAGAATTGCTCACCTGCATCTTTTTCCATTACCAGGCCCCAGCTGGCATAACGTGGAAAATTATAGCGGTAGCGCAGCAGCAGCTGATCCGGCGAACCGGCATAATGTGCAGCAGTACTATCTGTATGGGCGTACCCACGCGGTAATTCCAGCTGCCGGCCGTAACGAAGCAACAAGGCATGCTCCCCTTTATGCAGGTAATCGCGCAGGGTGTAAGATGGCTGCAAGCCACTATCTAACGTAATGTAGGGCAGTATACGGTTTATAAGCCCTTCATCAAAACCGGGTACGGCCTGCAGTTCATAGATGCTTACTAATTTTCCCAATAAACGGCGGTAGGCCAGCAGGCTGTTGATCTGCAAAGGAGTTAACAAGCCCAGGGAGCGCAACGCAGCGGCATCCGCCAGGTTCAGATCCATCTTATGCCGGGTGTAAGCATTGAGCTGTTGCCAACGGGTATCATCTTCCGGTATAATGGTGCTATTCTCCAGCTGCTCTTCCCCTGCGGCAGATAAGGTTTCTGCTGACTGGGCATACCCCTG